>ERZ1106941.2296-NODE-2296-length-14755-cov-6.095306_pt1 | contig 14755 bp, 10 predicted proteins | sample MGYA00403670_ERZ1106941 | MGnify/ENA primary metagenome ERZ1106941 (study PRJEB35170, sample SAMEA104062400) | human gut metagenome | biome: human gut; feature: human-associated habitat; material: faeces | place: Denmark | collected 2012-06-04 ...
GACACGAAGATAAACTATCTGGAAAAGGCAGACAAAAAAGCAATTGAGTGCTTACTGAACGATGTACAAAGCTTTTAAAAGTTGCATACAACATTATTATGCCAACAGAAGCGCACACAAACCTAACGAATGTCATCAAAGATACATATAGTATCTTATCAGCTATCGGATATCCAATGAGTGAAAAATCTGCGATGTTTCCTAGCCACATTTTATTCAAGAATGCAATAACGAATGAAATTGTAAGAATGGGTAACCAACGTTTGATATTGCATGAGCCGACTATATCTTCCTTTTGCAATATGTATCCTACATAGAAAAATATCACATAGTACAATGCAACTCCCATACCGAAAGGTAAAGGCAGAAATGACATAAACATTGCGAAGAATTGTAATACTATTGCCCACTGCCTCTTTATTCCTATTTTCTCTATAAGATACACAATTACAAAGCACCAAAACAACATGGGTAAGAACCACATGTGTCCTACGCCACATAATATCTGATATACTGATGTAAGTATAGACTGATGATAGTCCCTAAACATCAATAGATAGATAGTACTGAAAATGATAGAGGGGATGATCAATCGCTTGAATTTCTTCACAAATATATTCTTTGCCTTCAGCACCTTCTCAGCTCCTCTCTGCCTTACTTGATAGCCTAAGATATATCCTGATATGAACACAAAAGTTTCGAGCAAGCAGGCATATGACAGCTTGTCCATCAAATCATACACAGGTATCTCCGGATAATCCTCAATAGGTGCCCATCCGCCAGAGAATATCGCAAAAGCATGATAGAACACAAGCATCACTATCAGAAATAGTCTGATCACTACCACTTCATAAAGAAGTTGTTTGTTATTAGAAGTATTACTTGACATTTGCTTGTTATGTTTTTATAATTCATATATTGACCTCATATGATAGCAACCTGTGGCTACATTTATGGGAAGAAGATATAGACTCATCTTCCGCAATATTTTTTATCCAACGGAAGATATCGCACAAATACTGTTACGAATTGAGTTTAAGATTGTGCATATTATTAGTAAATACTGATTGCAAAAGCCTAAATCTCCTTGCGCCAAACCATCTTGTTAACAACCCCAACATATGACTGAATAATCTTAACAACCTTATTAGACACATCATCTATGTAGTTAGGAACAGGAATACCATGATTACCATCTTTTGTCATTTGAACAGCAAGATCAATGGACTGAAGAAGCCCCTTGGTATCGATACCAGAGAGGATGAAACATGCTTTATCAAGAGCTTCCGGACGTTCTGTACTCGTACGAATGCATATTGCAGAGATTGGCTTGCCGATAGATGCATAAAACGAAGATTCCTCTGGAAGTGTTCCACTATCACTAACTACGGCAAAAGCATTCATCTGAAGACAATTGTAATCATGGAAGCCAAGAGGCTCATGTTGGATAACCCGTTCATCAAGTTTGAAACTACTCTCCGCAAGACGGTTACGACTACGTGGATGACAACTATAAAGGATTGGCATATCGTACTTTTCGGCCATACGGTTGATAGCATTGAAGAGCAACATGAAGTTCTTCTCGGTATCGATATTTTCCTCACGATGTGCTGAGAGCAGAATGTACTTTCCTTTCTCCAAACCAAGACGTTGATGAATATCACTGGCTTCAATTTCTGTAAGGTTATTGTGAAGTACTTCTGCCATAGGTGAACCCGTGACATAAGTGCGCTCTTTAGGCAGCCCACAATCGGCAAGATATCTTCGAGCGTGTTCGGAGTATGCCATATTCACATCACTGATGATATCAACAATACGACGGTTGGTTTCTTCCGGAAGACATTCATCCTTGCAGCGATTACCTGCTTCCATATGGAAAATTGGAATATGTAGACGCTTTGCACCAATTACACTCAAACATGAGTTTGTATCACCAAGTACAAGAACTCCGTCAGGCTTAGTCTGTGCAAAAAGCTTGTAAGAGCAATTAATGATATTACCGCAAGTAGCTCCCAAATCATCGCCTACGGCATCCATATATACTTCCGGCTCTGCCAACTTCAAATCTTTAAAGAATATGCCATTGAGGTTATAGTCATAATTCTGACCCGTATGGGCAAGAATCACATCGAAATACTTACGGCACTTGTTGATTACTACCGCCAAACGGATAATCTCAGGACGAGTGCCGACTACGATTATCAGTTTCAACTTGCCGTTGTCCTTGAATTTTATATCTGAATAATCAAATTTGGGTTGTTTTTCCATATTATATTTCTACTTTATCAAAGTACGTATCTGGTTTATCCGGATTAAATATCTCATTACAGTACATAACTGTTACCAAATCTTCTGTATCAGAGAGATTAATGATGTTATGAGTATAACCAGGAAGCATAATGACAGACTGTATTTTCTCTCCACTCAGCTCATAGTCCAAGACTTCCTCTGTACCTTCTTTACGAAGCTGAATGAGTCCATGTCCACTGACCACAATGAACTGCTCCCATTTGGTATTGTGCCAGTGTTCGCCCTTGGTAACGCCCGGTTTGGAGATATTAATGCTTACCTGGCCGCAATTTAAGGTATGTACAAGTTCCGTGAAACTACCACGCTGGTCCACATTCATCTTCAAGTCGAAAATCGCTTTTTCTTTTGGCAAGTAACTTAGGAACGTGCTGTACAGACGTTTTGCAAATGAATCGGCTGGGATTTCCGGAATCATCAGTGTCTTAGGCATTTCCGCGAATTGATGTAATAAACCCACGATTTCACCAAGCGTCACCTTATGGGTGACAGGGCAATAGCAATATCTGCCGTCAGCCTTCGGTTGTACGTCAAGCCCTTCGAACTCGCAATGATGTTCCTCCCCTTTCAGGGCATGAATCATTTCGTCCACAAGGTCATCAATGTAAAGTAGCTCAAGTTCTACACTCGGATCGTTGACCTGTATAGGCAAATCATTGGCAATATTATTGCAGAAAGTGGCTACGGCACTGTTATAGTTTGGACGGCACCACTTACCGTAAAGGTTCGGAAAGCGATAGACCAAAACCTTGGCTCCTGTCTCTTTGCCGTATTGTAGAAAAAGATCTTCACCCGCCTTTTTGCTACGACCATATTCACTGTTACCAAAACGACCGGTCAACGAGGCTTGCGCACTGGAGGAAAGCATGACGGGAGAAGTGTTATGATATTTCTTCAAGGTGTCAAGTAGTGTACTTGCAAAACCGAAGTTACCTTTCATGAATTCATCATTGTCTTTAGGGCGGTTCACCCCGGCAAGATTGAATACGAAATCGGCCTCTTTGCACCAATTATCCAGTTGTTCCGAAGTAGAGTCAAGATCGTACTCGAATACGTCACTAATCTTCAGTTCACCATAACAACGAGCCTTACCGTCCTTGATGTTATTAAGTTGGGCACAAAGATTCTTCCCTACAAAACCTTTGGCACCGGTTACTAATATCTTCATAATTTTATTATTGTACGAAGTTGCCCTCACCACTCAACTCCTTCTTTATATAGTCCAAAGCTGCAATCTTGGCTTTGGTTTCTTCCACGTTAAGGATTCGCGTATTGTTTGAATTGAACTCTGTAAGCGTGTTACGCTCTGTCTCACCCTCTTTGAAATATTTATCGTAATTCAATCCGCGGTTATCTGCCGGTACACGATAGAAATTGCCCATATCCTCTGCTTTGGCACATTCCTCATTGGTCAGCAATGTTTCATACATTTTCTCTCCATGACGAATGCCGATAACCTTAATATCTTCTTTCTTGCCGCCAAAGAGCTCACAGACAGCTTCCGCCTGAGTCCGGATGGTACAAGCCGGAGCTTTCTGAACGAGGATGTCACCATTCTGACCATGTTCGAAAGCAAACAATACGAGATCCACCGCTTCTTCCAATGACATGATGAAGCGCGTCATTTTAGGCTCGGTCAATGTTACAGGATTACCATTGCGGATCTGCTCTATCCAAAGAGGAATGACTGAACCACGAGAACACATCACGTTGCCATAACGTGTACAACAAATCTTGGTCTTGCCGGAGTAACGGCTCTTTGCCACTGCTATCTTTTCCTCAACAGCTTTGGTGATACCCATAGCATTGATTGGATAGGCAGCCTTATCCGTGGAAAGGCAGATTACGGCACCAACACCCGCCTCAATAGCAGCCGTCAATACATTGTCAGTACCGATTACATTCGTCTTGACAGCTTCCATTGGGAAAAATTCGCAACTCGGAACCTGCTTCAAGGCAGCAGCATGGAAGATATAGTCTACTCCCGGCATAGCGTTCCTACAAGACTGGAGGTTGCGTACATCACCGATAAAGAATTTTATTTTATTTGCCACATCAGGATACTTAACCTGATATTCGTGGCGCATGTCGTCCTGTTTCTTCTCGTCACGTGAAAATATACGAATTTCACCGATATCGGTACGAAGGAAACGATTCAAGACAGCATTACCGAAAGAACCTGTTCCACCGGTAATCATTAGGGTTTTACCCGCAAAAATGCTCATAGTTTTATTGTTTTATTGTTTTATTTCTCCGTATTATAAAACTTTACATACCACTCTGCAAAGTTTCTTAGTCCATCTCTCAAACTTGTACTCGGTTTAAATGCAAAATCCTGTTCCAATGGAGTAGTATCAGCATAAGTAACAGGCACATCACCCGGTTGCATAGGCACAAGTTCTTTATGGGAATCAAAATCATAGTCTTTCGGAAGCACACCGGCACGAACCAATTCTTCCTGAAGAATAGTCACAAATTCAAGCAGGTTCTCCGGATGACTGTTACCGATATTATATACTTTGTATGGTGGAATCGGAAGTCCGTCTTCTCCATTCTCTTTTTCCGGAGCGTGTTGCATAATGCGTACTACCCCCTCCACAATATCATCCACATAGGTGAAATCACGCTTGCAATTACCATAATTGAAAATCTTGATAGTTTCGCCTTTTACAAGCTTGTCGGTGAACCCGAAATACGCCATATCCGGACGACCTGCAGGACCATAAACCGTAAAGAAACGCAAGCCTGTTGATGGAATATTGTAGAGTTTTGAGTATGCGTGAGCCATCAACTCGTTACTCTTCTTTGTTGCCGCATAAAGGCTGACCGGGTTGTCAACCTTGTCATCAGTTGAATACGGAGTTTTCTTGTTACTGCCGTATACGGATGATGAAGAGGCATAAACCAAGTGCTCCACCTCATAATGACGGCAGGCTTCAAGGATATTATAGAAACCGATAAGATTACTTTGGACATAGGTATCAGGATGGGTGATACTGTAACGGACGCCCGCCTGGGCCGCAAAATTTACGACAACGGAAATTCTGTTTTCAGAGAAAATTCTTTCTACCGCATCCTTATCGGCAATCGAGGCACGGACAAAAGTCCAGTCACGGTTTAACGACTCTATTTCCTTGAGACGCTCATGCTTGATATTGACGTCGTAATAATCGGTGATGGAATCGATACCGATTACCTTGATATTTCGGAAATCATGGAAAAGACGCATGACAAGATTGCTCCCAATAAAACCGGCAGCACCCGTTACAAGCACAGTCTTTTCGTCCAGCTCTATATTATATGGCAACATGGTCAGTCCCTTCTAAAAATGTCACGTGTATAAACCTTGGCTTCCACATCTTCCAGACTGTTGTCAAAGCGGTTGGCTATGATAGCCTTGCTTTGCGCTTTGAATCCGGCAAGATCGTTAACGACCCTGCTGCCGAAGAATGTAGTCCCGTCCTCAAGCGTGGGTTCATAGATGATCACTTCCGCACCCTTCGCCTTGATACGTTTCATTATACCTTGAATGGCAGACTGGCGGAAATTGTCAGAGTTCGATTTCATGGTCAGACGGTATACACCGATGACACAGGCATGCTCTTTGGATACATCCCATTGTCCGTTCCCTGTATAATAGCCCGCCATACGGAGTACCGCGTCGGCTATATAGTCCTTACGGGTCTTGTTTGACTCCACGATAGCGGACATCATATTCTGGGGAACATCCTGATAGTTGGCAAGGAGTTGCTTGGTATCTTTCGGCAGGCAGTAACCGCCATAACCAAATGAGGGATTGTTATAATGTGTCCCGATACGGGGGTCAAGACCTACGCCCTCAATGATGGCTTTACTGTCCAATCCTTTCATTTCAGCGTATGTGTCAAGTTCATTAAAATAGCTGACACGGAGAGCCAGGTAGGTGTTGGCGAAGAGCTTGACTGCTTCAGCCTCTTTCATGCCCATGAAGAGCGTGTCGATGTTTTCTTTGACAGCCCCTTCCTGCAAAAGGGCAGCAAATGTCCTAGCTGCTTCCTGTAACATATTAACATCCGTGACGGACTGGATAGCCTTGTTTTCTTCCGCAAACTCCGGGCCGTCAATGATCTTCGGATAACCTACAATGATACGGCTCGGATAAAGGTTGTCATAGAGGGCCTTGCTTTCACGAAGGAACTCCGGTGAAAACAGCAGGTTGAACTTCTTGACTCCTTTCTGGGCATATTTTACATAAAGGTTACGGGTATAGCCCACCGGAATTGTCGATTTGATGACCATTACAGCATCGGGATTCACTTCAAGCACAAGATCGATAACTTCCTCCACACGGCTCGTATCGAAGTAATTCTTCACAGGATCATAGTTTGTAGGAGCGGCTATTACCACAAAGTCAGCGTCAGCGTAGGCTGATTTCCCGTCCAAAGTGGCTACAAGGTCAAGTGACTTTTCAGCCAGATACTTCTCGATATAATCATCCTGGATAGGAGAAACCTTATTATTCAGTTTTGCCACCTTTTCTGGGACTACGTCCACGGCTGTTACATGATGATATTGTGATAGCAGTGTCGCTATGCTCAGTCCCACATAGCCGGTGCCGGCTACTGCGACCCGAATCTCTTTGAAATCACGCATATTATGTTTGATTTGGTTTTATCAATAGCAGTTTATATACCCTCCCGACTTGTATGCTTTTCTCCATAGCCATAACCGTAACGCTTGCCATAGCCATAATACTTGCCATATTTACCGTAGCCATAATAATAGCCGTACTTCTTTTTCTGAAGATCCAAGCCGTTAATGGCGATACAGAGGTTAGGCAATTTGTTGTTTTCAGAAAGCTCATTGATCAAAGTAAACTCTGCCTTACGGGTATAATCGGCACGGCATACGTATACCGACAAATCAGCAGTACGCCCTATCAGCAAGGTATCAGTTACCATACCCACGGGGGCCGTATCCAGTATCACATAGTCAAAACTAGCCTTCAATGTTTCGATGGCTTTCTCCAAACCGTCACGGGCCAACAGTTCCGTTGGATTGGGAGGAACTGCTCCACCAGGAAGAATAAACAGATTCTTGTTGATATCAGAAGGCTGTACCAAATCCATCAGATCAACAGTTGGATTAGTCAAAAAATGAGTAATACCATGTTCTTTTCTGGAAAGATTGAAAACTTTATTCAATCCCGGTTTGCGAATGTCAAGACCTACTATCACAACCTTTTTCCCTAACAAAGAAAGACTAATAGCCAAATTAGATGATACAAAAGACTTACCTTCACCACTAATGGTAGAAGTCACCAGAATCACATTCTTGCCATTTTCAAGTATAAACTGAAGGTTAGTACGAACATTTCGGAAAGTCTCACTCATCAGATTATTCTGATTCTCAAATACAGCTATAGAACCGGACTTTTCATCTGCTAACGGAATATCACCAATAACAGGAAGCGAGGTTAACTTTTCAACATCAACGCGTCCCTCAATTTTGAATTTAGTCAATCCAATCAAATAGATGATACCTACCGGAATACCTACCCCCAGCAACAAGGCAGCAAGATAGACCATCATTTTCTTAGGAGAAACCGGATTATTATCTGCTAACGCTTCATCAATAATCTTGGCATTATTTGCAGTAGCTGCCAAAGTGATAGCATTCTCCTCACGTTTTTGTAGTAACATCAAATATAGTCCAGCCTTGATTTCCTGCTGGCGAGCGATACTCACAAACTGACGTTCTTGAGTCGGCGCATCGTTAATACGACGAGAATAACGACTAGCCTCACGGGCTAAATCTTCTTTGGTAATCTGCAATCCTTTCAATGTAGCATCCAGCGTAGCTTGTACATTACTTCGCATCGCACGGATACTGGTATCCAAATTTATGATTGTTGGGTTATTCTCAGTTGATGTACGAAGCAAACGTTTCCTTTCAACCAACATTTCATTATATCTGTCTATTGCACCTGCTGATGCTGCATCTTGTAACCCAATATTACTTGGCAATACTTCATACTCATTACCCTTCATATAGCGTTGCAAATCCATCACCAAATTGATTTGAGTCTGGTTCTCCACACGCTTCTTTTCATATTCCGCATTACCAGTTAAGGCAATCTGTGCTTCACTGCTCAAATCTGTAATTCCGGCGCTACGCTTGAAGTTCTCCAAATCTTGTTCCGTACTACCAAGTTCCTTTGAGATAATTCCAATACGTTCATTAATAAATTCTGCTGTTTTTTGAGCTACCTCATTTTTGTCATTATTGGCATTGATATTATACATCTCAAGTAACTTATTGATAAAATCCTTGCCACGCCGAGCATTGGAATTTTTCAATGATATAACCACAACAGAAGTCATCTTCGATGTAGGAGATATTGACAGAGAATTAGCATATCCTTTCGCTACAGAAGAAGGACTGTTAATAAAAGCCGTAATATGCCGTTCTTGTGTTACACTTTCCGGCCGAACTGACGATAGTGTATCATTATTTACAAAGAAAGCAACTGTACCTTCATCTGTTGGAAACACAGCGGGTAACTTCTCAAATTGTTTCCGATATTCCTTTTCCCCCATTATAATCTGTACATCCATCGCACCCGCAGGTTGCAAAGTCATATTTACCTTCATCGAATGCGGAAGCTTATCCGCTTCTTGCGGAGTCAAGCTCACCACTACAGGCGAAGTACGGTAAAGTTCCCTACTGGGAAACTCATCTTCATCCTTATAAGTCACAAACAAGCCTAAATGATTGACCACCTCTCTTGCTAACGACTTAGAACGTAAAACTTCTATTTCATTATCTACATTATTTGACGAAGAAACAAAACCATCCAGTCCCATTCTTTCCAATTCAGAGGACATACTTGCCCCACTGCCTTTCTTGTCATCTTTAATCAAAACAGTGGCAGAAATATTATAAACTGGTGTTGCTAGTCGCAAGTACCCCCATGCACAGGCAATACAAATAACTACCGATACTACAAACCAAGGCCAATGAATCAGATAACGAAAAAGAATCTCCAGAATATTCACCTGCTCTTCTGATTGTTCACCTCGTTTTTCTCTTTTTTCCTCAATCATATGATACTACTATTTGAAGATTGTTACTAATAAACTCGCCAGTGATACCAGAATAGAAGTAGCGGAGAACCACAAACTAGTACTGTTACCGATATCGGAGTTACGTGCTTTTGCTTTATTAGGAGTCACATAAACAATGTCATTCTGTTGTAACCAGTAATATGGGGAAAGAATTGTCTCCGCTTTGTTTAAATCTAACGTCACAATCTCCTGTTTGCCATTAGCACCCTCACGAATCAGTTTAACATTATCACGAACTCCCCAGACAGTCATATCACCTGCCATAGCAAGAGCTTCCAGCAGATTCACTTTTTCATTGCTGATCGTAAATGTACCAGGACGGGCAACTTCACCCAGTACAGAAATTTTATAATTTACCATGCGGACGGTTACGATCGGAGTTTCTTTGATATAAGGTTTTAATTTATCCACTATCAGTTGTTCAGCCTCTTTCTTCGTTAGTCCTCCTACATTCAATTCACCCAAAACAGGAAAATTAATCTTTCCTTCATTATCCACTAAATAAGGTTGTAGAACCGGCTGAACAGTCAACTGCGAATTTCCAGTAGCCACACTAGCAGGACTAGCTACCGTCAGATTGAAAGGAACCGCCAGCTCCGGACTAGTACACGAAACCACAATAGTAAGTAGATCTTTAGGCATTATTTTGGCGTCATACAAATTTTCCTGTTGAGCTGTCTGTTCCATAACTTCCACATCCTGCAAGTAAGGCACCTTTTTGTATGACTGACAAGACGCAAGTAAAAATATCGTAATCAGGCAGGTAAATACATTGCGTCCCATGCCTTGTACATTCATATACATATAAAATGATTTATTCATAAAATTATTAAGTTTTTTATTCTTTATCCAGCACCTCAAACTTCGGTGAATTCTTCGACTTAAACTCCGGAACCACTTCTTTCATCAATTTCACTGTATCCATAATCTCCACCGCACGAGACAGTGTCTCAAATTCCGCATACGTAGGAAGAATATCCGTATATTCATACCGACGTACTTTGGCGATCCTGATCTTTTTATTCTCAGTAGGAATTGTATTTTCTTTGTCGCTCAAGACTTCTTCGTAGAGTTTTTCACCCGGACGAAGCCCGGTAAACTTGATCTCTATGTCTTCACCCGGACGGTATCCCGCCAGTTCGATCATGCGAGTAGCTAAATCCACAATCTTCACCGCTTGTCCCATCTCGAACACAAAGATTTCATTGCCTTTGCCCATCGTAGCAGCTTCCATCACCAAACGGCAAGCTTCGGGGATAGTCATAAAGAAGCGAGTAATATCAGGATGAGTCACTGTGACAGGACCACCGGTCGCTATCTGTTTGCGGAAGTAAGGGATCACACTACCATTGCTACCCAGCACATTACCGAAGCGGGTAGTCACAAATTTGGTAGTTCCGGAAATCTCGCCCCGTTCAATGGCTAAGCCTAGGCTCTGCACATAAATTTCTGCCAGACGTTTAGAAGCACCCATGACGTTGGTAGGGTTGACAGCTTTATCGGTAGAAATCATGATCATTTTCTCCACGTTGTATTCCACACAGAAGTCGGCGACGTGACGAGATCCTACCACATTGACAAGAACTGCTTCGCATGGATTCTCTTCCATCAAAGGAACGTGTTTGTAAGCTGCAGCATGAAACACGACTTGCGGATGAAACTTTTCGAAAACCATCCGTAGTCGTTCGCAGCTACGAACATCGCCAATGAAAGGGGTAAAATGCAGTTCTGGGAATGATTTTTCTAGTTCCAAGCGGATTTCGTGCATGGGAGTTTCGGCATTGTCGAAGAGCACTAAGTGCTTCACTCCAAAAGTAGCAATCTGGCGGCATAGTTCGCTACCGATGCTGCCGGCAGCTCCTGTCACCATCACGACTTTGCCCGAGAAGTTATCTATAATCTCCTGCATATTGATTTTGATCTCTTCGCGACCCAGCAGGTCTTCGATCTTCACTTCGCGGATCGCCGTTTTCTTCAATCCACTGCCCACAATGTCAATGGGAGGAGAGACCAGATTCTTGATACCGATCTTCTGTCCATACCGGACGAGTGTTTCCGACTCACGCTGCACAGCTTCGTAGGAAGGAAAGATGATGCCTCCAATGGTGCGCTTACTCATGAAATGAGTGAAGTTTTCTTCGTTCTTGAAGAAATAGACAGGCAAGTCGGAGATTCGGTAGGACTTCAAACGTTGATTGGGATTGATGTATCCTACTACTTGATAATGCTTGCTGGTATACATGCGTTGTTGTAACGACACGCTTTTATCATCTGTTCCATAGATCAGTACATTCGTTTTTTTAACTCTTCCTATTTGAATCACCACAAGGTCATAGACTAATAGCAAGGTGACGCGGAAACCAACCAAAACGACAATAGATATCAACAAATCAATAAAGCAACAAGCCCAAAGATAGCGATACTCAATCCAATCACCTCCCAACAAGGAGACAATCAGTAAACCTACTTCTTTAAGCAGTAGAGCAAGTGTAATCTTACCAATGCTCTTGATTGAAGCATGGCGTATGATGTTTTTGTGGACATTGAAAAAATAGAAGAGCGTAAGGCTGAAAACTCCGGAACAAAGCAGGAGTATTAAGAAAGGCGTTTTGTTGATATGGACTATAAAACCTGAAATAAAAAGAATGGAAATTAATGTACTTATTGTGGACAAGAGAGTATCCAAAGAAAGTACGATCCAATAATTAACATACTTTCTCTTCAATCTCAATTCTTGATAGGCTCCAAAAACAGCTTTAAAGAAATCCCCCATGTATCTCATTTTTTATCCCCCCTGAAATTAATTAAAAGAATAGCAAACGAAAGCCGACCTGCATTTATAGCCAGCCCGAACAGGGCTACTCTACAAAACAGAGTATCCAACTTTCTTATTTATCTATGATTATTGATTGATTAGCGATGATTTTAGGCTAATACTTCTACACATCCTACTGGTATATCGACACATGCACATCCCAACATTGTCAATCGGACGGCTACTTTCGATTTCCCGTTCACATTTACTAATTCCCCTTCCAGTCCTGCCAATGGTCCTTTTATTACTCGTATTTTTTCTCCCGGAGCCAATGGTGATGTACTCAAACTAATCGTTTCGTCCGAATAGTCGAGCATAAATTTGAATCGAGCCATTTGTTGGTCGGGAATAACCGCCGGTGTGTGTTCGCCACGAAGCACCATGTAGCGGCTGATGGCAGATAGGGTGAGGACTTCTCTTTGTTCGTGCGGATCGACATGAACGAAGATCATCATCGGGAGTAAAACACGGTCAACAACTTTGCGGCGGTCGCTCCACTGGCGCGTCTCTTGCTGGATAGGGAGGAAGTTTTCAATCCCCATTTTAGTGAGTCGTTCGCTCGTTTTCTTCTCGTGACAGATGCGTACAATTGCAACTAACCAACGTTTTGAGCGCGCTACGCTGCTGCCAATCACATTTGTTGGCAGAAGAATTTGATCGTTATTTTCGTTAATGATCATGTATTTTTACCCCTCATTTTTCCGTTACTTCCTAGGTAACGGATTGAATTCGGTGACAAAGATAGGCAAAATTATAAATAATAAACAAGAAAAAATGCTTTATTTTTTACTAATCACCATTTATAGTTGATGCCGAAGCTCAGAAGTTCTTTCAATTGGAAGAAGCTGTTGCCTTCTGTGGGCTTGGAGCTATCATCGAAACGGGCATGCAGATAAAGCTTGGTAGAGAGGTAGCGGTTCAGCACGAAGTTGAACGTATTCTCCCACTCTACGCGGGCCCAATGGTAATTGGTGAGGTAGTTGAGACGGGACTCCAATGTGACGGAAGCGATGATGTTCCAATTGAAGGTGGATTGTAACTGAGAACCAAAATCGTTTTTGGAACATTTGCCCTCTTCCAAACCAAACTTCGTTTCGTTGACTTCCGAGCTACCCACGTAGCGCAAGTTGTAGGTGAGCGGGGCCGCAAACACGGAAAGATTGAACTTCTTCTTGCTCAGTTTGTAGTCCATACCGACACTGACCGCCAAATCTGCCGGAGACATGAAAGATGAAACCAATTCTTCGCTGTTAGCTTTATATCCGTTGAAAAACTGTGTCTTAAACTCGGACGAAATGGTATAATACCAATTCTTGAAAGCTCTCAAACCTAATTTATTATATATGCGGAATTGGTCGGTGTTAAAAAGGTATTTATGATATTCATCTGACGGAGTGGAGGTCATACCCACTTTAGCTTCCAACTGGTTCTCAAACAAGACCTTTTCATTGTCATTATAATTGGCAAAAATCTGGAAAGTGGCCAATCCGGAGAAGTTACTTTCACCTCCTTTATACCAGTTATCCGAAAGGTGGTTCTGACTGATCTGCAACGATCCGTTACCTCCGGTCACCCACCAGTTTGGTCGACTAATCTTCATATTGGCCTTTCCAACATTATCATCCATATTTTCCGGTTGAAACAGATGAATAACGTTTGCTCTGGGAGATATTTTTGGTTTCACATCATGGCGGAACACATCACGACTCATGATACGGTCTTCTGTAGTGACAACCAAATTTGGACATGCTAAATAAAGATCCATCAATGCACTATTCACTATTTTCCCGGCACGTTGGGTCTTGGTAAATGCCAGGGTATCATAAGGCAGGAGTTCTTGCGTCAGCCGAGGAGTGGTATCCAACTGCATAGGTTTCCATTCTAACTTCGAATATTGTGCCATCGGGGCATAATAATACGCCAATGGTGTGAACAGACGGAAATAATCGGGATCAGACGGAATATAACGTGGCGGCACAGACAGGTCGTTCAAATAATCTAATTGCGCGACATACTTATTATATAAATAAGAAACGGTATCCAGTTTCGGAGTCGGCCCCGACATATTAAGTTTAAGCATCAAATATTTCTGAAGCTCTGCAGAAAGGGTATCTGCCCTCACGACTCTGGCTTTTGCCACCACTGTTGAAGATTTAACCGTTTTGGCTGGTTTAATCACTTCAGGAGCAGGCTGCAGAGAGTCAGTCGGAAGTGAAGCGGATTCGACAGGTTCCTGCGCAAAAAGCGATAACGATAAGATTGACAGGATAAACGCTGAACATAAAGTAGTAATTCTCATCATATTTGTCTATGGTTTAGGTTGCAAAGCTACATTATTTTGTTTAGAAATCATAGGATTCTTTCAAAATTGCATTTTTTAATAAAATTGTGGAGACGAAAGACTGTAATCTTCCTCTTTTTTTTATAATTTTGCGGTTTTTAAGTTCGTAAGAATACTACTAAGTAACAATTATTAAAACAGTTATAGCTGTGGGAGAAACAAAGTATATTTTCGTCACCGGTGGTG
>ERZ1106941.2298-NODE-2298-length-14750-cov-13.512827_pt1 | contig 14750 bp, 15 predicted proteins | sample MGYA00403670_ERZ1106941 | MGnify/ENA primary metagenome ERZ1106941 (study PRJEB35170, sample SAMEA104062400) | human gut metagenome | biome: human gut; feature: human-associated habitat; material: faeces | place: Denmark | collected 2012-06-04 ...
GTTTTCGATGCTTTTTGGAGCTGCTGGGCGGATTCGAACCGCCGACCTCATCCTTACCAAGGATGCGCTCTACCTACTGAGCTACAGCAGCATATGGCGACCAAGATGGGGCTCGAACCCACGACCTCCAGCGTGACAGGCTGGCGTTCTAACCAACTGAACTACTTGGCCTTATTTTTGGTGGGAACAACTGGACTCGAACCAGTGACCCCCTGCTTGTAAGGCAGGTGCTCTAACCAGCTGAGCTATGCTCCCGGTTTAGCCGTTCCACTCGTAACGACAGGGTTTATTATACCGAAAATATGCCCAGTTGTCAACACCAAAAATCATATTTTTCCAATTATTTTTTTGTCTCCAAACTATCAATGAGCTTCTGCAGCTCAGGGCCGTCAAACCTGTACACTGCATCGCAGAACTGGCAGGTCATCTGGCAGGAGCCCTGCTCCCGGAGGATATTTTTCAGCTCCTCCGCGCCCAGGGAAATGAGCGCCCGCTCCACCCGCTCGCGGCTGCAATAGCACTTATATTCCACCGGATCGGACTCCAAAATCTTCACATCAAAGTCGGATAAAACTGTTTTCAGCAGATGCTCCGGATCCGGATCCTTGTCCAGGATGGCGGACACATTCCCCGCCGCCAGGACGCCGCCCTCTACCCTGGTGATGGTGTCCTCGTCGGCCCCGGGCATCAGCTGGATGAGATAGCCTCCGGCGGCCCGGACGCTCTGGTCCCGCTCAATGAGCACTCCCAGCCCGCAGGCTGTGGGAATCTGCTCTGACTCCACAAAATAGCTGGCTATATCCTCGGCAATCTCGCCGCCCAGCAGGTCCACGGTGCCCACATACGGCTCCTTCATGTTCAGGTCCTTGATAACGGTCATGGTGCCGCCCTCGGCGCCCACCGCCGTGCCCACGTCCAGCTTACCGTCGGGCCGCAGGGGCAGGTCCACCTGGGGATTGGCCACATAACCCCGGACGTTGCCCGCCGGGTCAGACACGGCCAGAATCGTGCCCAAAGGCCCGGTGCCCTTAATTTGCAAGGTCAGGCTGGCGCCCTGGCCCTTTAAGGCGTTGCCCATCATGGCGCAGCCGGCCAAAGTACGGCCCAGGGCCGCCGTGGCCACGGGCAGGGTCTTGTGGATCTGCCGGGCGCGCTCAGTGAGATCGCGGCTGCTGATGGCCGCCGCCTGGACCATGCCATCGGAGGTGATGGCTCTGACAATTCTATCGCTCATAGCATGAAAATTCCTTTACTGTTAATATAATGTGCAGCGGGGCGTGGTTACCCCGCCCCGCAAAAAAATTACTCCCGCGTACAGCAGAAATAGATCCGCTGTTCGCCGTCCTTGGGCCGGCGCAGGTGGCAATCACCGTACACGCGGATGTTCCCGAACCCAGCCTCCCGGAGCCAGCCTGTCAGCTCCTCCGGGGCATAGTACCGCTGCCGGTGCAGCTCCGTATCCCGGCGGTAGCGTCCGTCCGTTCCCTTGCGGAACAGATCCACCCAATACGTGCAGATGTTCCGCCGAAACTCCGTGCGCCACACGCAGTAGCTCTCCTCCGTCTCATCCAGAAACACCTGGCCGTCCAGGCTCTGAAACTTATCCAAAGTATTCACATCGAAGATCAGCTCCCCGCCCGGGGCGATGAACAGATGCAGCCGCTGAAAGGTCCGCTGCACGTCGGCGGGGGAGGTGAGGTAGTTGAGGCTGTCCAGGCAGCAGATGGCCGCGTCCACAGTGCCGTACAGATCCAGCTTGGGCATGGACTGGTGCAGGAAGATGGGGGCGATGCCCGGCACGCTGCCGCTTTTCATCATGGCAGCGGCCAGCATTTCCTCGGAGGCGTCCGCACCGATCATCTCATAGCCCCGGCCGGTGAGCAGCCAGGTCATGGTGCCGGTACCGCAAGCCAGGTCCAGCACTGTGTGTACCGGGATGCGGCTGCGGGTAAAGAGCTTTTCCAGGTAATCCGCCCGCTTTTCGTACTCCACATCCCCGGTGAGGGAGTCATAAGCCCCGGCCAGGCCCTGGTAAGCGTTCATTCCTCGCCGCTCTCCTTCATTTTCTCCAGGATGCTCTCGTAGCCTCCGGCTCCGCCCAGCAGGGACCGATTCACCCGGCTGATGGTAGCGCTGGAGGCCCCGGTGCGCTCTAGAATGTCGTTGTAGATCATGCCCTCGTTGAGCAGCTTGGCCACCTCAAAGCGCTGCTCCATAGAACGCATCTCCGAAATGGTGCACAGATCCTGGAAGAAGTTGTAGCACTCCTCCTCGGTCTCCAGCATCAAAATGGCCTTATACAGCAGGTCGCTCTTTTGCTTGGTGGCGATTTTTGATTTGGCAGGATGCAGCATGGCGTTTGCCCTCCTTTATAATTCTCTCTCATTTTACTATTTTAGTTCGTGAAAGTAAAGCGCCCCGACGAAAAAATTCGTAACAAATTTGTAAACTTTGTAAAATCACCCTTTACCTGGCGGCCCTTTTCCTGTAAAATAATTCAGGTGAAAATCCCCCGCAGGAATCGAGGCATCGCTATGAGTTTCTTCCAAAAACTGGGCAACGCGCTTTCCCGCTTTATGTACGGGCGCAACGGCTCCGACCAGCTGGGCTGGGCGTCGCTGGTGCTGCTGCTGGTGCTCAACACCGTGAACCTGTTTGTAAAATACAGCAGCGAGACGGTCCACACAATTCTATCCACGGCGGTTTTCCTTCTGATGGTGTGGATTCTGTTTCGCATGTTCTCCAGGAATCTGCCCAAGCGGCGCAGGGAGAATGCCTGGTTTCTCGCCAAGGTCGTGAACCCCATCAAGAATGGTCGGGCCCGCAGCGCAGACAAGGAGCATAAGTATTTCACCTGCCCAAACTGCCGCACTGTCTGCCGTGTACCCCGGGGTAAGGGTAAGATTATCATCACCTGCCCCAAGTGCGGGACCGCTATCCACGGAAAAAGCTGAAACCGGTATCCTTATCAAGGGCCTGTCGGCTCTCACCAAACAGGTGGGAGCCGTTTTTTTACACTTTGCACTTGCAAACAGATGTTCTATCCTGTACAATAGAGAAAAAGATCAAAGAGGGGGGAGACCATGGCGGAAAAAGTATATGTGGCCATCGACTTAAAGTCGTTTTATGCCTCGGCGGAGTGCGTGGCCCGGGGGCTGGACCCTCTGCACACCAACCTGGTGGTGGCGGATGCCACCCGGACGGAAAAGACCATCTGCCTGGCTGTGTCCCCGTCCCTAAAGGGCTACGGTATCTCCGGCCGGGCTCGGCTGTTTGAGGTGGTGCAGAAGGTGGCCGCTGTGAATGAACAGCGCCAGCGGGCCTATCCGCAGCACAGGCTGTATGTCCGGGAGTACGATGACCGGCTTATCCGTTCGGACCCCTCCTTGGCCTTGGATTATATCGTGGCCCCGCCCCGCATGGCGTATTACATGGAAATTTCCACCAAAATATATCAGATTTACCTGCGCTATGTGGCCCCGGAGGACATCCATGTGTACTCCATTGACGAGGTGTTCATCGACGCCACCAATTACCTGCCTCTGTACGGCCTGAACGCCCGGGGCTTCGCCCGCAAGCTTATGGCTGCGGTTTTGCAGGAAACAGGCATCACCGCCACGGCAGGCGTTGGGCCCAACCTTTTTCTATGTAAGGTGGCCATGGATGTGGGGGCCAAGCATATAAAACCGGATAAAAACGGCGCCCGGATTGCGGAGCTGGATGAGCGGAGCTTCCGGGAGAAGCTGTGGTCCCACCGACCCCTGACGGATTTTTGGCGAGTGGGCAAGGGCTACGCCAAAAAGCTGGAGGCCAACGGCATGTACACCCTGGGGGATGTGGCCCGGCGATCGCTGACGGACGAGGACCTGCTATACCGCCTTTTCGGTGTGAATGCGGAGCTGCTCATTGACCACGCCTGGGGGTGGGAGCCGGTGACTCTGGCGGATATCAAGGGCTATCGCCCGGAGAAAAGCTCCATGGGTGCGGGTCAGGTGCTCTCCTGCCCGTATCCGGCGGATAAGGCCCGTTTGGTAGTCCGGGAGATGGCAGACGCCTTGGCCCTGGACCTGGTGCAAAAGCGCGTGGTGGCCCGGCAGCTGGTACTCACCGTGGGCTACGACCGGGCGGGCCGCACCGATGGCTATACCGGCCCTCTGACCACCGATCCCTATGGCCGCAGCATCCCCAAGCCCGCCCACGGCACGGAGCATCTGCCCTGTCTCACCGCCTCCTCTCGCTATATCATCGATGCCGCCATGACTCTCTTTGACCGCATCGTGGATCCACGCCTGCCGGTGCGGCGGATGTACCTGGTGGCTGAGCAGGTGATAGCGGAGGAGCTGGTCCCCACCGTCCCTCAGCCGGAGCAGCTGGACCTGTTTACGGATTACGAAGCACGGGAAAAGCAGCAGGCGGCAGAGCAGGAGACTCTGGAACGAGAAAGGCAGCTGCAGCAGGCAGTGCTGCATATTAAAAATAAGTACGGGAAAAATGCCATTTTGAAGGGTATGAATTATGAAGAGGGGGCCACCGCTGCCCAGCGAAACCGGCAGATCGGCGGCCATAAGGCATGAGAAGGGAGGAGCATATGGGCGCATATGATGATATTCTGCACCTGCCCCACCACCGCTCGGAAAAGCATCCGCCCATGTCCATGCGGGACCGGGCGGCGCAGTTTTCCTCCTTCCGGGCCCTGGCGGGCTACGAGGACGCCATCGGTGAAACCGCCCGGCTCACAGACCGCCGCATAGAGCGCGGCGAGGAGGAGCAGCACCGTCTGGACGATATCTTACGTCAACTGGAGTGCCGCCTGGCCGAGAAGCCCACCGTCACCGTCACCTATTTCCGTCCCGATGACCGGAAGGCCGGCGGCGCGTATTTGCAGCATACCGGCCCCCTTCATGCCATTGACCGGGTAAACTGCCGCCTGATCTTCGCTGACAAATCCGAGCTCCCTCTGGATGACATCTACGATATCATAGATACGCCCTGACCTCACACTCCTCCGCAGGGGACGATGCACGCATCGTCCCGCCCCGCTGCACCAACAAACTACCCCGACAAATGATTACATTTGCCGGGGTAGTTCTATCAAATTCTCACACGCTCAATTGGTCATCCAGCACCAGCCCGGGATTGTGCTTGGTAAGGAAACCCAGGGACCACGCCCCGCAGTAGGCGATAAAGTAGCGGTCCTTGAAGTCCTGCAGCACCCGGGAGTCGGTGCACAGGGTCATATCCTGGTAGTCCCCTTCATAGCTCTTGATGCGGATCAGGTGGCTGTAGGGCAGGCCCTCCATCCGCAGCTCCACGCCGTATTCGCTGCGCATACGGTATTCAAACACGTCGAACTGCAGGGAGCCCACCACGCCCACTACAATGTCCTCATAGCCGCTGCCGGGGAACTTGAAGATCTGGATGGCGCCCTCCTGGGCGATCTGCTGCACACCCTTGATGAACTGCTTGCGCTTCATGGTGTCCTTGGGAGATACGGAGCGGAACAGCTCCGGCTCAAAGGACGGGATACCGGAATAGCGGAACTTCTTCCCCGGCACGGTGATGGTGTCCCCGATGGAGAAGATACCCGGGTCGAACACGCCGATGATATCTCCGGCATAGGCCTCGTCTACGATCTCCCGCTCCGCGGCCATCATGGCCTGGGGTTGGGACAGCCGCATCTTCTTGCCCGATTGCACATGATAATACTCCGCATCCCGCTGAAATTTCCCGGAGCAGATGCGCATAAAGGCCAGTCTATCCCGATGGGCCTTGTTCATGTTGGCCTGAATCTTGAACACAAAGGCGGAGAAATCCGGGGAGAAAGCGTCCACCACGCCTTCGTCACTCTCCCGGGATAGGGGCGGCGTGGTCATGCGCAAAAAGGACTCCAAAAACGGCTCCACGCCGAAGTTCGTCAGGGCCGAGCCGAAGAACACGGGGGATAGCTTGCCGCACTGCACGGCCTCCAGGTCGAACTCCGCCCCGGCGCCCAGCAGCTCCACATCGTCCCGGAGGATACCCGTGAGCTTCTCGCCAATAAGCTCTGGCAGGGCGGGATCATCCAGCTCCGCCTCGGTGACGGCGGCTTTTTGGGCGTGGCCTGCGTCGGTGAAATGAAGGATGCGCTTTTTCTCTCGGTCGTACACCCCTTTAAACTCTCTGCCGCAGCCGATGGGCCAGTTCACGGGGTAGGTGGCGATGCCCAGCTCCCGTTCCACTTCCTCACACAGCTCCAGCGGATCCCGGGTCTCCCGGTCCATCTTGTTCACAAAGGTAAAAATGGGGATGTGCCGCAGGGCACAGACCTTGAAGAGCTTCCGGGTCTGGGGCTCCACGCCCTTGGCCCCGTCAATGACCATCACAGCGCTGTCAGCGGCCATAAGGGTGCGGTAGGTATCCTCGGAAAAGTCCTGATGGCCGGGGGTGTCCAGGATATTGATGCAGAAGCCATCGTGGCGGAACTGCATCACTGACGAGGTAACAGAGATACCGCGCTGCTTCTCGATCTCCATCCAGTCGGAGGTGGCGGCCCGGGCGCGCTTGCCCTTGACCTCACCGGCCTGGGCGATAGCCCCGCCGTAGAGCAGGAATTTCTCCGTCAATGTAGTTTTACCGGCGTCCGGGTGAGAAATGATGGCGAATGTCCGCCGCCGGGAAATTTCTTCTTTTAATGAGGCCATTGGCTCCTCCTCCTAAACAAAACGCAGAATCTTATTTATTATATACAAAAATCGGGGCAAAGTCTACAAATATCGAAAAAAATCTGCAAGAAAAAAGATGCTCCCCCGAAAGGAGAGCATCTTTCATGATCAAATCACAGCACCTTGCTCAGGAAGTCCTGCAGCCGGGGATCCTTGGGGCTGTCGAACAGCTCTGCGGGGCTGCCCTCCTCCAGGATCTTGCCCTCGGCCATGAACACCACCCGGTCGGCGACCTCCCGGGCGAAGCCCATTTCGTGGGTCACCACCGCCATGGTCATGCCTTCCTTGGCCAGGCTGCGCATCAGGTCCAGCACCTCACCCACCATCTCCGGGTCCAGGGCACTGGTGGGCTCGTCAAAGAGCATTACCTCCGGGTCCATAGCCAGGGCCCGCACAATGGCGATCCGCTGCTTTTGGCCGCCGGAGAGCATATTGGGATACTCGTTTGCCTTGTCCGCCAAGCCGATGCGCTCCAGCAGTTCCATAGCCTGCTTTTGCGCCTCCTCCGGGGACTTTTTCTTCAGCGCCAGGGGTGCCATGGTGATGTTCTGCAGCACGGTCTTGTGGGGAAAGAGGTTAAAATGCTGGAACACCATGCCCATCTTCTGCCGGTGCAGGTTGATGTCCACAGACTTATCCGCCAGGTTCACACCGTCAAAAAAGATCTGGCCGCTGGTGGGCTCCTCCAGCAGGTTCAGGGAGCGCAGCAGGGTGGACTTGCCGGATCCAGAGGGGCCGATGATAGCCACCACTTCCCCCTGTGCAATGTCCAGGCTGCAGTCGTTCAGCGCCTTCACGGTGCCATGGTTGTACTCCTTCACCAGGTGCTGCACGGAGATCAGCTTATTGTTTGTCGCCACGACGCATCCTCCTTTCAATGGCTTCGATGGCCTTGGAGGCCGGGTAGTTGATGCAGAAGTAGATCAGTGCCGCAATGGTATAGGGTGCCAGCGTAATGTAGGTTCCGGTGGCTACGGTCTTAGACACGAACATCAGCTCCGCCATGCCCAGCATGGAGCAGATGGAGCTCTCCTTCACCATGGTCACTACCTCGTTGGCCAGGGCAGGCAGCACATTCTTGATAGCCTGGGGCAGCACCACCAGGCGCATACTCTGCCAGGAGGACAGGCCCAGAGACCGGGCGGCCTCCGTCTGTCCTTTGTCCACGGCCAGGATGCCCGCCCGGAAAATTTCAGCCACATAGGCCGAGCTGTTCAGCGCCAGGGCTACCACACCCGGGATGAAACGGCTCAGATCCACAAACCCCAAAATAGTGATCCGGGGAATGGAGATCGCAGTGAACAGGCCAAAGTAGATAATGGAAAGCTGTACCAGCAGGGGAGTGGAGCGGAATACAGCAATGTATGCGCCGGAAACGCACTGAATGGCCTTTTTTTTACTCAGCCTCATTAAGGCCAGCAGCAGGGCGGGGATCACCGCCAGTGCCACGGATACTACGGCCAGCAGCAGGGTATAAGCCATGCCCTGCAGGAAGTACCCGGTATATGCAGGAAGGAAAGAGAAATTGAAAAAGCTGGTGCTGCTCATATCTTTGAACAGATTAGTCCACCACATAATCGGTCAGTCCTTTCTTCAGTGGGATTCAAATACAGTGCGAAAGTGCAAAGCCGCTTTATGCGGCTTTGCACCACGCATTATGATGTAAGTTAAAGGAGAGAGGGGTTATTCTGAAAACTCAGGAGGGATTCTCAGGGGTGACTTCCTGCCACACATCCTTCAGAGCATCAGCGGCGCTGATGAAGCTCTCCAGCTTGTTCTCCTCGTTCATCTTGGCGATGGCTGCGTTGATGGCGGGCAGCAGACCCTTGGGGTCGCCCTTGGCCACGGCCACACAGTAGGGCTGAGCGGCACCCAGCTCGGAAGAAGCGTCAGCAATAACCAGGTCCTTGTTGGTTTCGGCGTACTGCTTTGCCACAGCGCCGTCTACCAGGATGGCATCCACCTTGCCGTTTACCAGCTCGTTGACCATGTCGGTCACCAGGGCCAGAGGCACGGCATTGGCACCGGTGAGCTGCTCATTGACGATGTCCAGCTTGGTGGTGCCGGTCTGGGCAGCCACGGACTTGCCGGAGAAGTCAGCCAGGGTCTTGTAGGAAGCGGCATCGGAAGCCTTCACCAGGATAGCCGGAGGCAGGTCGGTGTAGTAGGGATCGGAGAAGTCGGCGCTTTTCAGTCTGTCACCGTCTGCTTCCATAGCGGCGATGACAATGTCGAAGTCACCCTTGACCAGGGAGGGCAGCAGGTAGTCGAAGGACATGTTTTCCACCTTCAGCTCCTTGCCCATGCTCTCGGCAATGTACTGACCCACGGAGACATCAATGCCGCCGTACTGCATAGTGCCGTCCTTGCCCTTGTACATGAACTCAAAGGGGGCGTAGTCGGCGGAGGTGCCCATTATCAGGGTTTTGCTGTCATTGCTGTTGTTGTTGTTGTCGTTGGCTTTTTTGCCGCAGGCTGCCAGGCTCGCGATCATCAGCAGGGCCAGGAGCAGGGATACAAACTTTTTCATCTTCATTTTTCCTTTCTATTTTTTGAAATGGCTCTATAGGATCCACTGTGTGGTATATAGATAGAGTTTGCTGCGGAGGTGTTCCCCCCTTGACAATGCATACTATACGCCTTCTCTGCATAAATGTCAACACTTTTTTGCATAAAAATCCACGCATTTCTCCTGTTTTGTGAAAACTGACCGTTGAAAACGGCGCAAATATCAAGAGAACACAGCGGAATACACAAAGTATATTCTGTATATACGAATAATTATGCATTTATACAACCTAAAAAGAGGGCGCCCCCTGATGGGACGCCCTCTCAGCGTATCAAAAAGCCTCGCAGAGTTTGCCGCCCGCAGGCGGCAAAGAAGTCCAATCATTTTCTCTCGCGACCTGTGCGTGAGAGAAAATACCGCTCAGGCTGCCAGTGTGAAATTCCGGCGTTTCACGCCGGAATTATGCGCGCAGCAGACTGCAATCCTTTTGTCGGAAAAACCAAAGTTTTTTCCGACAGCTTCAAGAGGGCGCCCCCTGATGGGACGCCCTCTCAGCGCGAACCGGTATGTACCTTAATTGGCCAAGATCCGGCCTGCACCGTAGTAGCAGGCGGACCAATAGCTGGTGTACAGGGAGGCCACCACCACGCCGTAGTCGCTGGCATGGATAAACTGGCCGCCGCCGATATAAATGCCCACATGGCCGATGCCCTCATAGAAGAACACCAGGTCGCCGGGCTGCAGCTCGGAGCGGGAGATAGGCTGGCTGGCGTAGTATTGGGATACACAGCCGTGTCCCAGGGAAATGCCGTAGTAGCCGAACAGCTGCATGGTCAGGCCCGAGCAATCTGTGCCGGAGCGGCTGGCGCCGCCGTAGACATAGGGTGTGCCCAGGAAAGAGTAGGCATAATCCACAATGGCACTGCGCAGAGAGCTGCCGCCGGGCACTACGCCGGAGCCGAAGGTGGCGGCATAGGAGGTCTTGGCCAAGGCATCGATCTCCGCCTGGGTGCGCACGGCGTCGGTGTCGTCATATTCGGCGTAATCCACCGGTGTGCAGGCGTCTGCAGAAACATAGCCGGAAAAATCGCTGAAGGACACATAGTACCAGCTGCCGGATTCGTCAATATCCTTGAGCTTTGCGACCTTGTCGCCCTCGATCACATTGCCGCTGGCGGTCACGCCGGCATCGGAGTAAACGGTGGTATCGCTATTGAGCATCACGCCGTCATACTGTGCCAGCAGGGCCAGGTTGTCGGCTACCTGCTCCCGGGCGGCCTGCTGGGCCTGGAGCTCAGCTTCCATTTCATCCAGCGCCATGAATTGCAGCTGCGTGACGGATGCATCCTGGCCGCCTGCAGGCAGGTCGGCGGAATACAGCCGTTGGGTGCTGGTCCGGGCGGAGTCAAAGCCGGTCTGCAGGCCGGCTGTTTCCAAATAGGCTACAGCCTGCCGGTAATCCTCCGCAGTGGGATGCGTGATAGATGTGCTGTCTGCGTAGGCGATGGATACCGTAGAGATAAAAACGGACAGGGCCAGGCAGATGCAGCAGAGCTTTCTGGACATAGAAAACTCCCTTCTTCCTTTTAGGATTCTGGGTTGCTGGGTTTAACAAAAGGTAGTATAACATAAGTTTATCAAAAAAGCTACATAAAAATTACAAAATAATAACAAAATTTTCAAATGGTTAAAAATCAATAAAAATCCCCACCCAAATTTGCCGTATCTCCCAAAAAATTAGGGCGGGATGCCCGCATCCCGCCCTAATTTTCAGTTATACTTCTTGCGCTGCATCACTGGCATTGGCTGCTATTCTCCTCCAGCTTCTCCTGCAGCCATGCCTTCAACTGCTCCACGCCCTCATCGTCCCAGGAAAAATCCTTTTCCTGCACATCCTTGGCCGCCTCATAGCAGAAATGGGTGTATACGGCGGCGTGAATCAGATTGTTCTCCTTGTCGTTGGCGAACCGATACCGAAACTCCCCGATGCTGCCGGTATAGACAAAGGCCCGTTTGAACCACCGGGGCGTTAAAACCTCAAAATACGGATGCATGCTTGTCCTCCTAATCTGCCATTTCGTCTGCCGATGTAGAGCTTTGCCGCTCTGCGGTAAAAATATGTGTGCAGCAGACTTTATCCCTTTTAGCGGAAAAACCGAAAGATTTTTCATCATCAAGTATAGCACGCCCCTGCCGCCACGGCAATAAAAAAAGATTCACAACCGATATAATGTATGCTATAATCGGGAAAACCAAGAAAAGAATTCCGAAAGGGGTAGTGAGTATGGAAAACGAAGTAAAGCGGATCGGCATCCTCACCAGCGGCGGCGATGCTCCGGGCATGAACGCCTGTATTCGCGCCGTGGTCCGCGCGGCCTTGGGCCGGGGCATTGAGTGTGTGGGGATCCGCCGGGGCTGGAGCGGCCTTATCAATGGGGACATCATGACGATGGACAACGCCAGTGTCAGCCGCATCATCAACCGCGGCGGCACCATGCTCTATACCGCCCGCAGTGAGGAGTTCCGTACGGAGGAGGGCCAGCAAAAGGCGGTGAACACCTGCAAGCTCCTGGGGCTGGACGGCATCGTGGCCATCGGCGGCGACGGTACCTTCCGGGGCGCTCAGGAGCTAAGCAAGCATGGCATCGCCGTGGTGGGCATTCCCGGCACCATTGATGAGGATATTGTCTGCACCGAGTATACCATCGGCTTTGATACCGCAGCCAATACCGCTGTGGAGTGTATCGACCGTCTGCGGGACACTATGCAGTCCCATGAGCGCTGTGCCGTGGTGGAGGTTATGGGCCGTCGGGCCGGGTACCTGGCTCTGTATGTGGCCATGGCCGTGGGCGCCACGGCGGTGCTTGTGCCGGAGGTGCCGTATGATTTTGACACCCAGGTGGTGGAGAAGATCCGCCGGGCCCGCCTGGCCGGCAAGACAAATTTCATGATCGTGGTGGCCGAGGGCGCAGCCAGCGGAATGGCTGTGGGCGAGCAGATCAGAAAGGAATTGGGCCTGGATCCCCGGGTCACCATTCTGGGTCATATTCAGCGGGGCGGCAGCCCCACGGCCCACGACCGGGTCATGGCCACTCGCATGGGCGTGGAGGCGGTGCGCGTCCTGGCCGAGGGCCGTACCAGCCGCGTCATCTGCTATCGGAGCGGACGTATCGTGGATTTGGATATAGACGAAGGCCTGTCTATGCAAAAGACCCTGGACCCGGAGGAGCTGGCCGTCATGGAGACCATGACCGGCCTGTAACGCCAGGAAATAAAACAACAGGGAAGAGCGCGGAGTAAAAAGCTCCGCACTCTCTGTGTTCCATAAAAGCCGATGCCTCGGACGCCCAATTGCACACACTTTCTTGCCCCTGTGTAGAGGTCAATGCTCCCATCGGCCCGCCGCACTGCCTCTTAAACAATAAGTTGGGCGGGGTGTCCTCACCCCACCGCCGATAACCGGCGAGTTTCTTGCAGCCTGTCATTGCAAGACCGGCACACACGCTGGCCGTGGCAAACCGCATCTCCCGTCTCCCAAATAAAAATGGCCCCCGGTGGAAAAGCTCCGCCGGGGGTCATTTTTTGTATCTTATTCAATGGACACAATGTAATAGTACACCGGCTGCCCACCGGCCAGCACACTGACCTCTGCGTCGGGACAGGTGTCGGTAAAGACGGCCTCAGCCTTCCGGGCATCCTCCTCCGTCACATCCTCGCCGTAGAAGATGGTCACAAACTCCGCATCCCGTGCCTTGGCGTCCTCCGCCAGCTTCGAAAGCAGCGGCTCGATGCTCCGGTCGGTGCCGAAGAGCTTCCCGTCCTCCAGGGCCAGGTAGTCCCCCTCGTTGATGGCAAAGCCGTCAAAGTCGGAATTCCGGGCGGCATAGGTCACCTGGGCGGTGGTCACCGTCTGTGCAGCCTGGACCATGGCGTCGGCAATAGCCTGGGGATCGTCCCCCTCCAGGTCAGCGTTCATCATGGCGGTGATGCCCTGGGGCACTGTGGCCGTGGGCACCACAATGACCTGCTTTTCCGTTAGCCCCACGCACTGCTGGGCGGCCATGATAATGTTCTTGTTGTTGGGCAGGATGAACACCACCTTGCTGGGCGTCCGGTTTACCTCCTGCAAAATGGCCTCCGTGGAGGGATTCATGGTCTGTCCGCCGGACACGATTCGGTCCACGCCCAGATCCCGGAAGGCGGTAGCCAGCCCTTCCCCGGCACACACGGCCAAAAAGCCGTACTGCTTCTCCGCCGGAGCGTTGGCAGGCTCCTCCATGCTCTCCAGCTCCTGCTCCACCTGGTCCAGGTCGTCGGTGCTTTGAGCCTTGCGCCCAGCGGCCACGGCTTCATACTGGGTGCGCATATTTTCAATTTTTGCCAGCTCCAAGGTGCCGTATTTTTGCGCCTCGGTCAGGGCCGCACCGGGGATGTCCGTGTGTACATGGACCTTGAACGCATCGTCGTCCTCGCCGATGACCAGGCAATCGCCGATGGTGCTGAGATAAGCCCGCAGGGGCTCAATGGAGGTATTTTCCCATTTGCGCACAATGAACACCGTGTCGAAGGTGAAGGTGATCTCCTCCTCGCTGAGGGCGGAGAAATCGGCCTTGCTTTCGGCCTTTTCCTCGCTCACATCCGGAATCTCCTCACCCCGCAGGGCCCGCAGCATACCGTCCAGTATTACCAGATACCCCTTTCCGCCGGCGTCCACCACCCCGGCCTTTTTCAGCACCGGGTTCATTTCGATGGTCTCGTCCAGGGTCTCCAAACCCTTGCGGATGGCCTCCTGCAGGACATATTCCACGCTGTTGCACTCTTCGGCGGCCTCGGCGGCCCGGTCGGCAGCCAGACGGGAGACTGTCAGCACCGTGCCCTCTGCGGGCTTCATCACAGCGCTGTAGGCGGTGGCCACGCCCTCCTTCAGAGCGCCGGCCAGCTGCACACCATCGGCCTCCTCATCGCCCTTGAGATACTTGGACACACCCCGAAACAGCAGGGAGAGGATAACGCCGGAGTTTCCTCTCGCGCCTCGCAGCAGAGCGGAGGCGGTGATGGACGCGGCGTCAGACACGGTGACGGGCTGATTTTTCTTCAGCTCGTTGGCGGCGGTTTGGATGGTCAGGCTCATGTTGGTGCCGGTGTCGCCGTCCGGCACGGGGAATACGTTCAGGTCGTTGATGGCTTCTCGTTCCAGAGTGATGCAGGCAGCGCCAAAAAGAACCATCTGCTTGAATGCGCTGCCGCTGATTCTATCTGTCATTTAGCTTCTCCTTCTACCCGGCTCACATAGTGATGGAGTCCACGCATACGTTTACGCTGCGGACCTCCACGCCGGTGTTTTTGCTCACCACATACTTGACCTCTCCCATAATGGAGCGGCAGACCGTGGCGATATTCACCCCGTTTTCCACAATGATATGCAGCTCAATGGAAACGGTGTTGTCTTCATTATAAATAACCTTTACGCCTTTGCTCATAGCCTCCGGGCGCAGCAGGTGGACGATGCCGTCGGTCATGCTGCGGTAGGCCATGCCCTT
>ERZ1106941.2307-NODE-2307-length-14680-cov-20.048137_pt1 | contig 14680 bp, 17 predicted proteins | sample MGYA00403670_ERZ1106941 | MGnify/ENA primary metagenome ERZ1106941 (study PRJEB35170, sample SAMEA104062400) | human gut metagenome | biome: human gut; feature: human-associated habitat; material: faeces | place: Denmark | collected 2012-06-04 ...
CGCCTTCTACCAGTCCGCCTCTCATTGGAAACATTTTCTCAAAAAGTAATTATGATGAAACTGATCACAAAACTCACTATCGGATTTTTCCTCCTGGCAGCGGTTCTCCTGCTCGAATATTTTACTGACTGGGACACCGACTTGCAGGAATATTTTTTTGACCGCCCGCATAATCGCTGGCTGATTTACCCGGAACTGCACAAAAAGCTTTCGGTCTTTTTCTACAAGGGCATCAAAACTCTGCTTGCCGTCACGGCACTTTGCTGCCTGGCCAGACTTGCCCTTTCAATCCGGCAAAAACAACTGAGACCCGACAACAAACCTTATTGGATTATGCTGTTAAGCATCATTTTCGTCCCTGCCCTCATTGCCGGTGCCAAATATGTCACCAACGTTTACTGCCCCTACCAGCTGAACATTTATAACGGGCTTTATCCTTTCGTCCGCATTTTGGAAAGCTATCCCGCCGACTTCATTCAGCCCAAACCCGGGCGCTGTTTTCCGGCCGGACATGCCACCGCCGGCTTTGCCTTTATGGCGCTGTTTTTCTGCTTTGACACGCCGTGGAAACGCTGGCTCGGACTGGCTGTCGGACTGGCTGTCGGCTGGACGGCCGCCCTCTATCAAATGTACCGCGGGCAACACTTTCTCTCCCATTCGGTATTCAGCATGATTGCCGCATTTATGGTTATTCTTCTGATTAACGAAATCGTTTCCCGCCTGACTGCCGCAAAAAATGACAAACGACTGACCGAAAAATGAAAAGTTATTAAATTCATAGCTTTAACCTTTACTTTAACAAATAATAATGCTAATGAACAAATGAATTTTAACCAGCGCAACCGTTGAAGGGCCAAAAATGAAAATCAGAAAATACGGCTTTAACATTAACAATTACAAAAACAAACTCAGCCGTTCTCCCCTGAACCCCAAGGTTCTGGCATCCGATCTTCACATTGATGTCAACAAATCTTTCAAAAAAGAACTGGCCCGTAAATTGATCCACCTGAGTTCGCTGTGGATTCCGGCTTTGATTTATTTCGTACAGCCCAGCATCAGCATTATCGTCTTTTCCGCCATTTTCGTCGGCGACGTTATCCTTGAATACGGCAACTACAAAAAATGGCGCTGGGCCAGACGGACTTTCGGCCTTTTGTTCTACCGCACGCTCCGCAACAAAGAACTCAAACGCAGTCAGCTTCAGCTCAGCGGCGGTGCATACGTCATGCTGGCGGCAATTGCCTGTACCCTGCTCTTTCCGGCCAATGTCGCAGTCGTTGCTCTGAGCATCATGCTTATTTCCGACACCTGTGCCGCCCTCTTCGGCAAAGCTTACGGCAGCCGCCGCCTTTATAAAAACAAATCCATTGAGGGAACCGCCGCATTTTTTGTCAGCGCCCTCCTCATTATGGTTATCTGCAATTTCATTCTGCCGGTAACCTACGCCAGCATTCTGGCCGCCTTTGTCGCCACCTTTGCGGAAATGTATGAAGATAAAATCGAAATCGACGACAACTTGTCCATTCCCTTGTTTGTCGGCGCGGTTCTCTCTTTGCTGGGATAAGCGTTCCCTTTTAATCCGCCGGATTTCAACAGCCTTGTTTTTGCCTTGCACTTGCATCGGTTTTATGCTTTTATGAGCCCGATTTGCTATAATTATGTTTGTTTCACTAAAAACAACTATCATGAAAAAACAATTATTAAATTTAAACAGTCATGATGCCTATACGGCATTGGGCTATGCAGCGGGACGATTCAAAGTAACCGTCGAATCATCGCAGGTTCACACGCGCCTTGCAACTTTCCGCCAAAACTGCGGCAGATTTAAAACTGAAACGCCTGTCGGAATTTGGTTTATGCGCGCCCATAACGATGAAAACAAACCGATGCTGCTGATTCTCGCGGTCGGAGACGAACTGCTCAACGCCGTTGCCGTCTCTCCCGAAGAAGTGGAATTAACCCGCGCAACGGAGATTCGTTTAAACAACGAATACTATACATTGCAAAAAGACGGTGATAAAATATCTTACGCCCTCAAAGAGGCCTGAATAAACACCCGTCGCTTTACCGTAAAACAGCTTAAGTCTTTGACTTAAGCTGTTTTTGTATATTTTTCGCTAATTTTTGTCATTTTAAGCTTGCAATCCTCATAAATTTATGTTTTTATAGACGGTAACAGTTAATTAGTATGTTTAACCGTCCGTTAGGACATAAAAAATTTACAATTATGTGTAAAAAAAATTTGAACCAGGAGTATTTGAGTGCAGCAACCGCAAAAACAGCCATGGCTGCTGCCACAGGACGAGAAATCAAACGAGTAATGGCCTTCACCCTGATCGTTTCCAAACAATCCGGCAAAGGCAACCGAAAGGATCTCATTCAGCCCAACATCCCGGTAAAAATATGGGCCGAAGTCACCAAAGGTGCCGACTTCGCTGTCCGCCCGATAATCAAGGAACCCGGCAAAAAAGCCAAGGTCGAAATCATTGACACCGCCAACGTGGTATCCATGACCCCGCTTACCGAGTTTGAATACGACGGCGTTCACTACCTCCGCCAACGCGTGGAAAATAACCAGCGTTTCGCGGAAATAAGAAAAAAATAAGGCCCCAATCTTAACTGCTGCCCGGCTGACGTGAGTCATCCCGGCAGCAGATGTTAACCTGAAAAAAAACACACCATGAAAAACACCTTACCTTTCGGTAGGGTGTTTTTTTCTTGCTTTTTACAAAAATTCGTCTATAAAAACGACAGAGATTTATTTTTCTGTATTTACTAATTCAAAAATTTACAACAATGAAACTGAACGGATTTCAAAGTAAAAACGTTGAGGAAGACAAAATCGTCCCTCAGCTGAAAGAAGCGGCCAAACGGTTCAATATCGACATTGCCCCGGAAACGCCGCTGGAGAGAATTAAAGTTTCTCCGAACCGGAAGTATTATTTCTTCGGTGCCGGACATACCTACTGCTGCTGCGGTTATGAAAGTTCTGACCGTAAAAGTTATCTGGTTTTTGATATGGGCTCAGGCAATGCCTGCTGCATCGAAAAATCAGCCGCGGCCATCAAACCGCTGGAAGACAAAATTTGTTTGAATAACACACAGTTAGAACTTAAAATTACCGAAAAAGGTTGGAAATATGTTCCTCAGAAGAAATAATCCGCATCATCCGAAAAGGCCCTGTTGTCATCAAAGCAACGGGGTCTTTGTTTATCTGCTTTCCAATAACAGCAGCAAACGTTTCAAAACCGATTGCTCCACAAAATCGCCTTTTTTCACCCATAATGCAGCCCGGACACCGTCCTTTTCATAATCATTGCTGATTTTAAAATATTTCTTTTTCATTATCTCCACACAAGGCGTCACCGTAATTTTCTCCCCCGGCAGACTGTCATCAACGGCACCGCCGTAAACACAGTCAACAATAATATCCGGCTGAAGTTTCGGCGCCCCGTCCATAAACTGCAAATAAACCGCGGCACCGCCGCCGATATACAAATCCCCCTCAAACTCCTTAAAAGCACGAACATCGCCAACCAGACGCTCTGTATCCGGATTGCGCGGCTCATAATTCTGATTTTTGCTTAACACCCACACGGCACAGTCAGACAAAACCTCAGGCGGAACGGTTTCATACGTTTTGCGTCCGAACACAACGTCCTGCCCCGCAATGACATCGGCAAAGAACCGGCTGTCCGAAGGAATGTGCCAAGGAATATCATCCCCGATTCCAATCAGGTTATCCGCCTCATGCCGGCACCATATCGCAACTTTGGTCATCTGCATCTCCTTGAATGTTTTTCTCAGCATAGCAGATAATCCCGAAAAGCCAATAAAAAAACACGGAAGCCTCCTTCCGTGTTTGATTTGAAAAAATGAACTCAGAAACTTTTCAGCCAGCGGATAAAACACCCGTGCCTGAGCAATCTCCGGTGCTGATGATGACGCGCCAAAAAATCCCAGCATTTTGCTTTTTCAGCTTCATCAAAAACCTTGACGCGGTTAAAATCGGGAATTTTCGCCAGATAGGCCTCCCAATCCACTTGATCGGCATGTCCGTAAGCCGTTAAGCTTCCCCATAAACCATTATCCTGATACGGTTTAACCCAGCCTTTGCCCAGCAAAAACTTATCTTCGCGAAACTCAAACAAAAGCTGCTGTTGGCCTTCCTCCCACAAACGTTCAAGGATCTGTGTTTCCGAAAAGCCGTTGACCAGAGAAACCTCACGACCGTCATAGAAATGCTTCCAAAGGCCGAGTTGTGCCAATTTCTCCATTCCCTCATGACTCAATTTCAAGGCATCCCATTTTTCAGCCCGGATAATCCGCTCATACTGCCCGCAGCCGGCTAAAAGAACCCATTGGTTCTTTTGTTCCAACAAGTCATATTGCCCGTTATCGGCCAGAAGCTGATACTCTCCATTCTCCGCCAGCAGTTCCCAGAGCTCTCTGTCCCGCAGATAAGCCGGCGTCAAATGCCGGTACATATCTTTAAGTTCATGCCTGACGATAAAATCCATCGCCGCATTTTCGCCGCATACAGTACACATAAAGTCATAGACACCGTCGGTATGCCTCTCGGCGGCGGCAATCAGCGTGAAAACAAGAGAGTCGCGCTCAGTCAGCAGCAGATAGACCAGCATTCGCGAATTTAACGCCATGCCGAACCGCATTGAGCATATAATCCGAATTTGGCAGCAGAGAAAACAAAAAATCCCCGTCCTGCGGCAGATGCTGACCCAATTTCTGCCATTGTTCTTCAGTCAATTCCATTTTTGCCATAATAATTGATGTTTTAAAGATTATTGCCATAAAAATTAATTCAATATGTCCCCTATAACATTATCACGCAAAACATACAACAAAAAAGAGCGCGGTGCATACCACGCTCTTTTAAGAAAAAACAAACTCAGGCAAAGCTCTTAAGCCACCACCTGAATTGTCCGCATCCGAACAGAAACCAGCGTTTGCGATACTTGGCCAGAACATCCCAGCGGCCGGCTTTGGCCGCATAAGAGCAAAATTTCCCGTTCTTTTGAGCAAGGCATTGTTTATAAAAACAATCCCAGTCAACCGCTTCATAAGCACCGGCTTCGGCCAGTTCAGCCCACAGTTTTTGGCTGATAAAAGGCTGATAATACTTCCGTGCCAACAAGAGAGGATGACAAAACTTGCTCCATGCGGCAGCAGAAGAACCCCCTGCCCAAAAAAGGAAATCTCCCCCGCCGGCCTCATAAACTTCCTGCAAAAGCTGCTCCTGCGGAACTTTTCTCAAAAAGGAAACCTTGTCAAAATCAACATAACGCCACTCTTTTAATTCAAAAAGCTTCAGCTCCCCCTCAGGAAATCCCGCAAGCCCGATCCAATCTTTCAACTCGGCCAACGCCTCCACGGCATTCACCTTACGCAAAGCCTCGCGTACACCCAGCAAATGATCGGAAGGGTTCTCCTGTTTCAGCTTTTTTAAAAGCTCAATCTGGCCGTGCTCGGCAAGAACGACATATTCCCGCCGCTCGGCCAAAAGTTCCCAAAGCTGATATTTAACCAGAGATTTCGTTGAAAAACGCTTTTGAATGACTTTGGTATAGCTGTTTTTAACAAAAAAATCCTCCGTCTTATCAACCCCCCAGTAAATGCAGAAAAAATCATAAATGGCAAAACTGCACCTGTCACAAACACACAAAGCTTTCTCTATGTGCTTCTCATACCCGTAGTCAATCATGCAGTTAAGCAAAAACGGCGTTAAGGCATAACCTTGTTTCAGCAGATAAAAGAACTTCGTTAAATCTTTATCATGCAAAGCGTCATAAAGCATCAGATTGTTTTCTTCGTTTGTCAGCAGTTCCAACATGCGGATCCGTTGGCTTTCCTTTTTTTCTTCCATAATGATAACGATTTATATGATTATTAAAATAAAAATAATTTTTCGAACCTATCATAATCGGGAGCCTTTGTTTGTCAACCTTTTTGTCGATATAATCTTCCGCATATCTTCTCTTGAAATCTGTGATTTTTACAGCTATAATTATTTTCGCTGAGCAATCAGCTATGACACTAGAGGCAGTATGAAATAGGCTTTTAGGACCCGGGGGCAGTACCCGGCACCTCCACCAGATCTGACAGGTCAGACAACAAATAATTATTTGTGCGATATAAAGGATTTGGAGAATAAGTTTGCTGCACCGTTAATTTTTTCACCGTGTACAACCGAGTACACCGGAATAAAAACTAACGAGCATAAAACTTGCTGTACAAATCATTCTATGGGGGTGAAACAGGATTGACTGGGAGCAGTAAAGATACGAGCTGTGTCCGGTGAGATACCACCGTTATCGGTTCAAATTAAAACGAATGCTAACGATAATAACGTAGCACCGGTTGCTTTGGCTGCTTAGTCTAAAGCGACAAATCTAAATCCTCGGCACCTTGGTTGGTGCTGAGTGGGGTCTGGGCCACCTAGCAACAGAACGGCCCGTTTTTTAAGATAAGGATAATAAAGATGACCGGGTATATAACAGAAATTAATTACGACAAACTGATTGAAAAATCATTGAAACATGTTGTGGTTGAAGCTTTAAAAATTGCCGAACGCCAAGGACTGCCCGGCGAAAATCATTTTTACATCACTTTCAAAACCACCCATCCCCAGGTCAGCATGTCCGAGGGGCTGAAAAACCAATATCCCAACGAAATGACCATTGTCATTCAGCATCAATATTCCAATCTGGTTGTCGCCAACAATTATTTTTCCATTGACTTAAGCTTCAACGGCATTCCGCAGACCCTTACCATTCCTTATGAAGCCATTACTTATTTCGGCGACCCTTATGCCAAATTCGGCCTCAGCTTCAACAGTGCCGATGAGCCGGAAGAAGCTGCCGGCAGCCTTTTTGCCGAAGAAGAAGAAGACGCCGAAGAACCGAAAAAAGCCTCCGGCGGCATTGCTACTGTTGTTTCAATTGATGCTTTCCGCAAAAAAAACTGATGCTCAAAAAATCTGTCGTTATCGCCAACCGCCACTCAACCAGCATTTCGCTGGAACCCGAATTTATGGAAGAGCTTGAAGCCATTGCCCGACAAAAAGGACTCAGCGTCAACCAGTTAGTCACCGAAATTGATTCTAAACGTGAACACGAAAACCTTTCCAGCGCCATCCGCATTTACATTCTGAACCATTTAAAAAAAACAAATCCCGGAAATTAAGCCCGGGATTTATTTTTACCAATTTTGCTGAGAAAGATAATATTTTATCTCCTCCAATGAAAGCTGTGCATCAATAATAAAATTGGGCACGCATTTTGACGGGCGATACAGCGAAAAGATACCGTTGCAGCCCAGCAGCAAAGCCTTATCAATCTTTTTGCTTGAAAACATTCCGTAATTCTGGCTGATATAACTCTTCAGCTCAAAAATATCGCTTCTGTAAGCATAACGCAAAGCGCTGATTAAACAAACAAAATATATTGAAATCAGCCTGTCGCTTAACTGAATATTCATCCGTTTGGCAACATTTTCCCGTACTTCTTCGGAAACGCCGCCTAAGCCGGACAAACAAAACGGCCACTCCGCCGGCAAAGGAAGCCAGCAATCAGGCTCGTCAAGCATTTTCAGCAAATCAAGCATCAGAGAATAACGCCGCTGCTGCAATTCATCATCCAAATACCCGTTTTTTCTGGCTTTTCCCAACAGAGCGCAGGCATAAGCCCGCAGCCACAGAGAAGGCAACGAATAAACGGCAACATCAAAATCGTCTTTTTTCGGATAACTCTGCAAAAAGGCCGACAGTCTGTCCAAAAACATCTTGTCTCTTTCTTCTTCCGGCATAAGGCGGATTTTCAGCTCTTCCGGATAGTCCTTTTCTTCAAATTCCCTCAGCGGAACACCGTCCAAACATACTTTAACCGGAAACAGCCTCAGCCAATGAATTTCAAAAACCGAACGGCAGCCCCAGAAAGACTTTTTCAGCAAAGAAGCAATATCTTTTTCGCAGTCATAAATCTTGAGCGATTTTGAACCGTTAAGAAGCCTGCTTTTAAAGAAAACTTCCTGATATTCTTTTCGCCGAAGCACCTTTTTAACTTTTGCTTTTTCAATAAATACATCCATAATGATTAAATTTTAAGTTACAAAAATAATTATTTTCTACGACGAATTTAACATAAAAAGCATTTAAAGCAACCTTTAATTTTATTCAGCAATAAAAAAGAGAGGGAATATCCCTCTCTTTTCACCAACCTATGGCGCAGATGCCTTATTCTTCTTCCTCTTCAAAGTCCTCGGCATCGCCCTCATATCCGGTTTCTTCATCATCCATATCGATATTGTCGTTATGGCCGATCAGCAGATTGTCCTGTTCCATTTCAACCTTTTTGCGGCGGCCGCGGCGCTTTTTCATCGGCGCTTTTTTCTGCATGGCGCCGATAATATAATTCCCCGCAATTTTATACAAATCAACCAGATGATTATTGTACATATGGTCGCCTTCTTCAATCAAGGCAAAATCGACCTGAACGTTGCGCTGAGCATTCAGGCGTTTGGCCAAAGCGGCGACGCTTGCCGGATTGACGATCTCATCGGCCCCGCCCTGCAAAACCAGGCCGGAAGTCGGACAAGGCGCCAAGAAAGTAAAGTCTTTTTCATTCGCCGGTGGAGAAACCGCAATAAAGTTGTTAATGTCAGGCCGACGCATCAACAGCTGCAAACCGATCCACGCGCCGAAAGAATAACCGGCAATCCAGCATTGGCGCGCTTCCGGATTCACTGACTGCAGCCAGTCAAGCGCAACGGTTGCGTCCGACAACTCGCCCGGACCGTCTTCAAACTCGCCCTGCGAACGCCCGACACTGCGAAAATTAAAACGAAGAACTGAAAAGCCCAAATTCTGAAAACAGCTGAACAGAGTATAGACCACTTTATTGTTCATCGTTCCGCCGTATTGCGGATGCGGATGCAGAATCAGTGCAATCGGGGCTCCGGGCTTGTCACTCTGATGATAACGGCCTTCCAAACGGCCGGCATGCCCGTTAAATAAAACTTCAGTCATATAATGTCTCTTTTTAACTTAAAATTTAACAACGATTAAGTATATTACAGTAAAACTGTATAAATTATTAATTTTTGCAAAGGACTGTAGCACAAAATGGAGTCAAAATACAAGCTTATTTTACAGGACATTGATGCCGTCATCGCCCGGGATCCGGCCACCCGCAACCGAACCGAAGCGGTTTTGCTGTCTTCCGGGCTGCACGCGATTCTCATCTACCGCCTTTCGCATTACCTTTGGAAACGCAACTTTCGCCTCACCTCGCGGATTATCTCGCAAATCGGGCGTTTTCTCACCGGCGTCGAAATTCATCCCGGAGCCCGAATCGGCAAAGGATTTTTTATAGACCACGGCATGGGAGTCGTTATCGGTGAAACCGCCGAAATCGGCAATAACGTCACTCTTTACCACGATGTCACGCTCGGCGGCACCACCGTCTTCGACAAAAACGGCAAAGTAACGACCAAACGCCATCCCACCATCGGCAACAATGTCATTATCGGTTCCGGCTCTCAGGTTCTCGGCCCGATAAAAGTCGGCAATAACGTCAAAATCGGCTCCAACGCTATCGTCACCAAAGATGTTGCTCCCGACACCACCGTTATCGGTCTGGCGGCTCACAGAGTCGAAGACCTGAAGAAAAACCGCCGTTTCTGTGCTTACGGACTGAACGGCGAGGTTGAGGAATGCATCAGCGCCGACAGCCTTTATCAGGAAGTACGGGCCCTGCGCAAAGAACTCGAGGAAATAAAAAAATCCCATCCGGAAAGCCGGGAGAATTAAACAAAAACTAACCTTTCTGCTCTAAATTAGTGAGTTGTAACCTAAATGTAACTATTATTTTGGTTTAATTTATAGTATGATAAATAAAGAATGGAGACTGATGGAGGCGGCCATGAAAAAATATTTCTCATTACTTGCGGTCCTCGGATGCCTGACTATGGCATCAGCTGCGTTTGCCCAATTACCGACAAATCCCTGGTCTCCCAAGCCTAACGACGGCTATTTTGAAGAGGTTGCCAACAAGCCGGCGGAAGAAGGCGTCCCGACTATTCCCGAATACAGCGGAGGCCAAACCAACGGCGAAGTGCTTCCGGTTGACCCCTGGGCCAAATCGCGAGACCGCAGCGGTGTCAAAACTTGGCGCGGTTCTGCTCAGCACGGCAAATTAAACTATGTCGGCGAAGCCACAACTTTCGGCGACGATTACGGACAGGAACGGCTGGCCCCCGAAGTTAACCGCCACAACATGCTCGTTCTGACCGATTATCTCCGTAAAATGGGCTATAAAATTCCGGAAAGTTACGACCAGAATATTAAAGACATGCCCAAAAACTATAAAAGAATCTTAAAACAGAGCTATGAAGACGTTTACAATGCCAACGACCCGTTGAGCGTCACCTTCACCCAGATTATGGACGGAGTCGAACAAGGCACCGGGCTTGACCTTGAAAACATCCTTTTCAACACAATGGATATTCTGGCAACAGACTAAAGGAGCACCTGAATGCAAAAACTCTTTCTCCTCACGTTATGCGCATTTTTGATGTCTTCTCCGGTTCAGGCCGGAGAAGATGCGCTTGCTCCGCTGGAAGCCGAAATCGACAATATGAATATTACGCCGCCCGAACGCGAAGCCGCCATTCAAAACAGCGTCAATAAAAAAACCTATTACCGGCTGAACAATTATTCTCCGCAAAAAAAGAAAGCTATTGTCAAATATGCCAAAGAACTTGACAAACGCTACAAGCGGATTAATAAACAAACTTACGAAGAACCCGAGCCGATTGACGCAAACGATGAAACGGATATGAAATATTTCCTCAAAAGAAACGTCAATACCGAACTCGGCGGCCCGGTACATCTGGAAAACTGACAAACAGGAAAGCAATGCTGCCCAATCAACCCGTTATCATTCTGGTCGAGCCTCAGCTCGCCGAAAATGTCGGAATGACGGCCCGCGCGATGATGAATTGCGGGCTTTATCATTTGCGGCTGGTTAATCCCCGGGAAGACCATCTGTCTCCCAAGGCAGTTGCCGCATCTTCCGGAGCAGACAAAATTCTCCGCAACGCCGAAATTTATGCCTCGGTTGAAGCCGCTGTTGCCGACTTGCAGCAGATATATGCGACCACGGCCCGCCGCCGCGATATGATTAAACCGGTCGAAACGGCTGACTTTGCCGCCGCTCAAATCACCGAAGCGCAACAGACCTCAATCAAATGCGGCATCTTGTTCGGACCGGAAAGAACCGGCCTGCATAATGACGACGTCTGTCTGGCTGACGCAATCATCGAAATTCCCCTCAACCCCGAACATTGTTCGCTGAATTTGTCACAGGCGGTTCTGCTCGTCGGCTATGAATGGTACAAGCGGCAAATTAATCCCCCTCAGACCCGCTTGGTTACCAACAAGACCACTCCTGCCGACAAAGAAAAAGTTTTACAATTTCTTAAGCACTTTGAAGCTAAATTAGATAACTGTGGAAATTTCCGCATTGAAGAAAAACGCGAGAGAATGATTATTAATCTCCGCAACATATTCATCCGTAACCAACTCACCGAACAGGAGTTGAATACGCTTTACGGAATAATAAATTATTTAAACAGCCGATAAATGCGGTTAAAATTCAAGCTGCATTTATTTTGAATACTAACCCCTCTGGAGATAAATAATGCCTCTTGAAGACTTACACAGCGCCTCCGCCGTTATTTTCAACTGGGATGCCAAACTGGTCGCTTCGGCAATTCTGATTATCAGCTACCTGATTTTATTTACCGAAAAGCTCAATCGCGCCGTTGTTGCGCTGGTCGGCGCCTGCATTATGATTTTTGCCGGCGTTCTGACGCAGGAAACCGCCATTGCCGGCATCGACTTCAACACCCTTGCCCTGCTGACAGGAATGATGATAATCGTCGGCATTGCCGAAAAATCGGGCATGTTTCAATATGTAGCCGTCTGGGCCGTACACCGCACCCGCGCCAATCCCCGCAGCCTGCTGTTCACGCTGGGGCTGATTACCGCCGTTTTTTCCGCCTTGCTGGACAACGTTACCACCGTTCTGCTGATTGTGCCGGTAACTTTCCAAATCACCGAAAAACTTAAGGTCAATCCCTATCCGTACCTGATTATGGAAATCTTTGCCTCCAACATCGGCGGAACAGCCACGCTCATCGGCGATCCGCCGAACATTCTCATCGGCTCTGCACTCAATTTGTCTTTCATGGACTTTGTCAATGAACTGACGCCGGTTGTCGCCGTTACCATGCTGGTTTTGATTCTGGCCTTTGACTTTGTTTACGGACGCAAGCTGAAAACCAGCCTCCGCAATCAGGCTGAAGTTATGAAAATCAAAGCCATAGACGCCATAACCGATTGGACTTTGCTGAAGAAGTCGCTGTTTGTCCTGTTCGCAGTCATCGCCGGTTTCATCGCCGCCGAACATATCCATGTCGCCAACGGAACCATCGCCATGTTCGGCGCTGCCGTCATGATGCTGCTTTATACTTTCGGCAACGCTCATTCCGAACGCGACCGTAAAATTGAATCGGCTTTCAACCTGGTGGACTGGACAACCATTTTCTTTTTCGCCGGACTGTTTGCCATTGTTTACGGCTTGGAAGAAGCCGGCGTGCTTGAACTCCTCGGCCACAAATTCACCGAATTTACCGAAGGCAGCATTGAAAAAACAACCATGCTGATTGTTTGGGTTTCCGCATTGGTCTCAACCGCCATCGACAACATTCCTTTTGTCGCCACCATGATTCCTCTGGTTAAAACCATTGAGGCAGACATGGGCGGCCGTGAAGCAATGATGCCGGTTTGGTGGGCGCTGTCTCTGGGTGCCTGCTACGGCGGCAACGGCTCACTGATTGCCGCTTCGGCCAACGTCATTGTCGCCGGTATGTCGCAGCGCCACGGTGAACCGATTCACTTCATGCGCTTTCTGATCTGGTCGCTGCCGGTTATGCTGGTCAGTGTCGGCATTGCTGCACTTTACCTGCACATCCGCCACTTTATGTAACCGGAACATTCCGCCGAACCAAGCTCCTGATTTTAACGCAAAATTAGGAGCTTTTGTTTTATATAACGTATTGTAAGTAATATTAATCATATAAGGAATAAGAACTATGCAGGCTGAAAACCTTGCTCAGGCCGCCAATTTGATTTTGGGGTTTGATCCGAAAGTTATCGCAACGGCCATTGTCGTCGTTTGCTACATCATCTTATTCACTGAAAAACTGAACCGCGCCGTTGTCGCCCTTCTGGGTGCCTGCGTCATGATTTTCAGTGGAATCTTAACCCAGGCAACCGCCCTGCAGGGAATCGACTTCAATACCATCTCCCTGCTGGTCGGAATGATGACCATTGTCGGCATTTCGGAAAAATCCGGCATGTTCCAATATGTGGCCATCTGGGGTGTTCAGAGAGTTAAAGCCAATCCGCGCGGACTGTTACTCGTGCTGGCCGTCGTAACGGCCGTATTTTCGGCTTTTCTGGACAATGTCACCACCGTTCTGCTGATTGCGCCGGTGACTTTTAAAATTACCCAAAAACTCAATATCAACCCCTACCCGTACCTGCTGCTTGAGATTTTTGCCTCCAACATCGGCGGCACCGCAACCCTGATCGGCGATCCTCCGAACATTTTAATCGGTTCTTCCTTAAATCTGTCATTTATGGATTTTGTTAAAGAATTGACTCCGGTTGTCGTCATCACCATGGCCGTCTTAATCCTGGCTTTTGACCTGATTTACCACAAGCGTATTCAAACCACGCTCCGCCATCAGGTTGAAGTTATGAAAATCCGTGCCGGAGATTCGATTACCGACAAATCGCTGCTGATTAAATCGCTCATCGTTTTGTTCATGGTTATCGGCGGTTTTATCTCGGCAGAACACCTGCACATTGCCAACGGAACAATAGCCATTTTCGGCGCAGCCGTCCTGCTTTTGCTTTACACTTTCGGCAATGCGCACAGCGAACGTGACCATAAAATCGAGGCCATTTTCGGCGTTGTCGACTGGACAACCATCTTCTTCTTTTCCGGCTTGTTCGTCATCGTTTACGGCCTGGAAGAAACCGGCGTTCTCAAAATGCTGGGACAGATGTTTGTTGATTTCACCGATGGCAGCATAAAAAAGGCTACTTTGCTGATTGTCTGGACATCAGCCATTCTCTCCAGCGCTATTGACAATATTCCCTTCGTCGCCACCATGATTCCGATGATTAAATCAATGGAAGTTGACATGGGCGGGCGTGAGGCAATGATGCCGGTCTGGTGGGCCCTGTCTCTGGGCGCCTGCTTCGGCGGCAACGGAACCCTTATCGGCGCTTCCGCCAACGTCATCGTTGCCGGTATGGCTCAGCGCGAAGGGCACCCGATACACTTCATGCGTTTCCTGCTCTGGTCAATCCCGGTCATGCTGGGAAGCGTCGCCTTAGCAACGGCTTATTTATACATTCAGTATTTTTAACCGTCGGCAAAGCCCCTCTTTGGAGGGGCTTTTTTTATATCCAAATATTTACCCGGTTTAGCGCGAACAAAATTCGCGTCTCATTATATATTGACACAATAATAAAATTATGACATACTGTAAGAGGTATGGTTTCAGTTATAGAGAGGTGTATGATGAA
>ERZ1106941.2311-NODE-2311-length-14663-cov-5.530805_pt1 | contig 14663 bp, 10 predicted proteins | sample MGYA00403670_ERZ1106941 | MGnify/ENA primary metagenome ERZ1106941 (study PRJEB35170, sample SAMEA104062400) | human gut metagenome | biome: human gut; feature: human-associated habitat; material: faeces | place: Denmark | collected 2012-06-04 ...
AAGAATCTCCACAATGTTCAAAATCTGATAACTTTGTCATGTATGGCAATTTATCGAGGTGCAATAATAAACAAGTATAATATAAGGTTTGTAAGTGAACGGGAGTACATAAGCGAAGACTACATATTCAATTTCCAATTTTACCAACTGTCTTGTAAGATTGGTTATTTACCCAATTCTTACTATCATTATCGGGTTAATCCTAATAGCTTGACTCGTGGGCTTCAATTGGATAAAATTCATAAGGCGGAAATTTATACAAATTACATAATTTCTTTGATTTTGGGAAATGGGTATGATGAAAAAAACACTGTATTTGCTTTCAACTATTATTTAGGTATGGCTCGAGGAGTTACTAAGAATGTCTTTATTTCTAATTTGTCACTTCTAGAAAAGAGGAAATGGTTTTTAAAACAAATGAGTGATGCTTATTTCCAAAAAGTTAGTGCAAAGTATCCTATAGCTACTCTACCTTGGAAGCAACGTTTGTGTCAATGGGGTATGAAACATCGATTATTTTTCTTTTGCTATTTTACTATTAGCATATTTGATAAGATAAGAAGAAATCAATATAAATAGTTATTAGGAAAGACTAGAGATGAAAGAGATTCTAATCATCATGGTTGTGGATAACCAAAAGCTATGTAAAGCATAACATCTGTAATTTTGGAACAAGTTATTGTTACTATTTAATTATACTGTAATTTGAAATTAGTGCAAAATATGAATGCGGAAAATATTTTAACTATAGGTGTTGACTATCGTATAATACGTGGTGGTGTGGCGGCTGTGGAAAATGTGTATAGTACTTTTTACAAGCCATTTAATCATGTCACTACTGTGGTTGATGGAGGACAAGTGAAGAAACTTTTTATCTTATGTAGGGCTTTCTTTCAATTTTTTGGATGGATGCTGTTTCGACCTCAAATAGAAATCGTACATGTGCATGGAGCAAGTAATGCTAGTTTTTGGCGCAAACGTATCTTTATTTATATTGCCAAATCTTTTGGTAAGAAAATTGTGTATCATATGCATGGTGGTGGTTTTGAAACATTCACTCATAAACACGAGTATGCTGTGAGAAAGCTTGTCAGCAGATGTGACGCCATTATTGCTTTGTCTGATTATTGGAAGTTTTTTTTTGAAAAAGAATTGGGGTGCAATCATGTAGAGATAATAAAAAATGTAATTTCTGCACCTCAAAATAGTCATCATTCAACAACGAATCGTTTTACGCTACTTTTCCTAGGTCTTTTAGGACAAAATAAAGGAATATATGACTTGCTTTCTGTTATTGCAGACAATAAGGATGTTTTTAATGGAAAATTACGTTTGTGTATTGGAGGAAATGGAGAAGTGGAGAAAGTTAAGAACTTAATAAAATCATATGGTATCTCTGACATGGTAGAATATGAAGGATGGGTATCAGGAGATAAGAAAACCAATTTACTGAATTATGCCGATGCTTACATACTTCCTTCTTATAAAGAGGGCTTACCTATTTCTATTCTTGAAGCTATGAGCTACGCTTTGCCTATTATTTCCACACCTGTAGGTGGCATTCCAGAAATTGTGAAAGATGGAGTAAATGGATATCTTGTTACACCGGGAAATAAAGAAGAAATTGGTCAGGCAATCAAACTATTGATGGATAATGTGGAAAAGAGAAGAGAAATGGGATGGGTATCGCAACATCTAGTAAAAGAACATTTGCCGATTTATGTGGAGAAGCAATTATGCGAACTTTATAAAAGTATTCTGACAAGTAAAAATAGTTGATTTGTAATTGTTTATAGGTAGTTGTGCTGATTTGCCAATATATTATGTCTAATTCTGAAAACAAAGATTAGAATATGAACTCACAATCCCTATTAAAGACAGCGAAAAATGAGAAAATACATAAAAGAATCTTTGAAGTATCTTTTGCGTACTCGGCTGTTCATCCATAAGTATGTGAATGAAATTAATGCTATGTATGACATGACATCGGAAGAGTTAAAAGCAAGGAATGAGAGACGATTTTTGGAAATATTTAGAAAAGCGTATTATAAGTCTGAATATTATCGGGGACTGTGTCATGCAGAAGGTATTAAGTCAGTTGATGAGATACAGCATTTGGAAGATATAGCAAAATTACCGATTCTTACTAAAGATATGCTGAAAGCTCATGGGGAAGAATTACTGACTCGTTCAAAACGAGGATTGATGAAGAATCATACAAGCGGAACAACGGGAACCCCGCTCACCGTGTTTCAAGATTGGGCATCGGTATGGCGAGAACAGGCTTATTTTGTTTGTTATCGGAAACGTTGTGGGTATAACTATGGTGAACCAATGGTTTCTTTGCGTGGGAACTTGGGGAGAAGTGATATATCGCTTAAAGTACATGTGAGTAATACGCTTTTTCTTTCCAGTTATAACATAAATGAACATACGGCAATGACTTATTATCAATTGATAAAGCAACATCATGCCAAAGCGATAGAAGGATATCCAAGTTCACTTTATAATTTAGCTCTTGTCTTACATGATAAGGGATTAGAATGTCATATTCCGGTAGCATTTACTTCTTCGGAGACATTGCATGATTATCAGCGGATGTTGATTGAAAAGGTGTTCAATACTCAAATTTATGATCATTATGGTACTACGGAGCGAACGATCCGCTTAGAGGAATCTTTTGATCATGACGGATATTTTGAAGATCCCGGTTATGGTATAGAAGAATATTATGATGATTATGTGATTTCAACATCGCTTATTAATGATGTGTTTCCACTCATACGATATAAAACAACAGATTGTATTGTTCCAAAGCAAGATTGCTTTCCATTACATTCGTATGATGCAACGATAGAAAGTATTGAAGGGCGTGCTGCATCCAATATTGTTGGTAAGGATGGAACCCGTTATAGTGATGCTGCTCTTACGTTTATTTTTAAGGATGTGCCGAATGTCAGAAAGGCACAGTTTATTCAGAATGAACTTGGAAAAGTTACATTGAATATTGTGCCAGATAGGGATTTTAAACAATCGGAACAGAATATAATCCTCAGTCTTATAGATGAAAAAATGGGGTTAAGAAATATAGATGTGGATATTCAACTTATCAATGAGGCAGAGTTGAAATACACAAAACGCAATAAATTGGCTTTAGTCATTAGTAATTTATAAATCTCAATTCAAATAATCATGAACATTAGTATTTTTGGTCTCGGCTACGTAGGATGCGTAGGCGCGGCATGTTGTGCCAAGCTTGGTCACAAGGTGATTGGTGTGGACGTAAACGAGAACAAGGTCCGTCTGATGAACGAGGGTAAACCAACCATTATCGAGGAAGGTATTGCCGAATTGTGTAAGGAAGCCCACGACAAAGGACTGATGTCGGCTACAACTGTAGCAGCTGAAGCTGTTGCTCAAACAGAGGTGTCGTTTATTGTAGTGGGTACCCCTTCGAGCAAAGAAGGACATTTGAACCTAAATTATATCTATACAGTAGCTGGACGTATCGGGAAGGCTTTGAAGAAAAAGTTTGCTGGTGAAAACGCCCCCCAAAACATGCACTTGATTGCCATTCGTTCTACTGTGCTTCCGGGAACAAACCAAAAGGTAAGTGAGATTATCGAACAGGAAAGTGGTTTAAAAAGGGGAGTACACTTCACTGTAGTGAGCAATCCAGAGTTTCTGCGTGAGGGGACGAGTGTGGAGGACTATTTTAACCCGCCATTGACTTTGATTGGCACTGACTCTGAATACGCAGAGCAAGTGTTCCGTGAAATGTATAAAGATATTCACGCTGAGTTTATTTGCACTGATATAAAGGTGGCTGAGATGATGAAGTATGTCAACAATACATATCATGCTTTGAAAATTGTGTTTGGTAATGAGGTGGGTAATATCTGTAAAGGACTGGATATTGATTCACATAAGGTGATGGAGATTTTTTGCAAAGATAAACAGTTGAATATTTCTCCATACTATTTTAAACCGGGATTTGCGTATGGTGGCTCTTGTCTGCCGAAGGATATGAAGGCGTTGAAGACACTAGCGCATGATTTGTATGTGGATGTGCCTGTTATTAACAGTATTTTCCAAAGCAACGAGATACAGAAGCGCAATGCTGTGCAGACGATTATGAGCAAAGGACACCGTAATATTGGTATCTTGGGACTGAGTTTCAAGGCGGGCACCGATGATTTGCGATGCTCTCCTATCGTGGATGTGGTGGAAAACTTACTGGGGAAGGGGTTCAATATCCGTATTTACGATCGTAATGTAAAAGTGAGTGAATTGACCGGCACAAACAAGGACTTTATTATGGCAAAAATTCCGCATTTGCAGCATTTTGTGACAGATGACTTGGATGTTGTGTGCAGAAACAGTGATGTGTTGGTAGTCACTAATAAAGAGAAGGATTTTACAGATGTGCTGAAAAATTATCCGAAGAAGATTGTAATCGACTTAGTACGCCAATGGAAAGAGGTGGATTACAATGGTCAATATGAAGGTCTTTCTTGGGGTAATATTAATACTAATGAGGGGCAGAATATGGAGTATGTGGAGGATTTTAAACAGACAGAGTTTTAAATGAGCAAATGGGCTTGGTATGTGAATCGACTGAAAGCTATGAACCTGCTGGAGGTAGTCTGGAGGTTGGAGCAGAAAAAGATTCAAATGAAAGAGAAAAGAAGATTTGGTGGCTGTAAGGTGGCTGTGTCTTCTTTTCGCTTCAACAAGGCACTGGAAAAATTGAGGTTTGACTGTGATGCACTGGGGATTTGCTTTGGTAATCGTAATTATAGTCTGAATACTTCCATTCATCTGCTCGGTGGGTATGATTATATCTATTATAAGAAAGATTGGGCCGCCGGTTTTCAAACGAAGAATTGCTGGGATGACGAGTTTAGCTACTATCTGAACTATAAGCAACGAGATGATATTGGAGACGCACGTACCAATTGGGAACTGAACCGACATTTTCAGTTTGCTTTGTTAGCAAAGGCCTATTTTGTGAGTGGTGATCGGCAGTATGCCAATTCGTTAGAGGAGCTGTTTACCGATTGGAATGAGAAGAATAGTTTTTTACATGGTATATCATGGACAAGCGCTATGGAGATTGCTATTCGCTGTATTCAGTGGACTATTGCTCTTAGTTTTCTTCAAAAAAAAGGTGATATTCTATATGGAGAATTGATGGAGAATATGGAGACGGGTATTGTAAACATGACGGATTATCTTTGCAATCACTACTCACGCTTTTCATCGGCTAATAATCATTTGTTGGTAGAAGCAGCTGCTATTGCTCTGTCAGGGTTTGTTTTTCATCATCAGGCGTGGCAGAAACTAGCTGTTGGCATACTGTCGGAGGAATTGCCAAAGCAAAATTATAAGGATGGCGTAAATAAGGAATTGTCTCTGCATTACCAGACATTTGGCATGGAGGCTTACGGTATCGTAGGGTGTTGTATGTTACATAATGGCGTATGTCTGCCTGATGGATGGAAAGAATGGTTAGGGAGGATGTGTGAGTTTGTAAGTCACTGTTGTTGGCGTGAACAGGCAGTCTGTGAATTTGGAGATAATGATGAGGGGAAGATTGTGGACTTGGTTGGTGGACATACCGATCATTATAATTATGTGTTACAGTTGCTTTCATTGGTATTAGGGATGCGCTATCATAGTTTTGAGAAGGTGACCGAAAATGTAGGTTGGTGGTTTAGTTCTGAGTCGATTGACCGGATAAAATCTTTGCCTGTATATGACAATTCTAGAAGCCGTTGCTTTAGTGAAGGTGGAAACTCTTTTTTGAGAAGTTGCGATGGAAGTATATTGATAGGTATCGACCATGCGGCACTGGGGTTTGGCACTATTGCCGCTCACGGACATGCGGATGCGCTGAGTTTTCAGATACTGAAAGATGGAAAAAGAATTTTCACCGATCCAGGTACTTATATCTATCATTGTCAGATAGAGGAAAGAAATATTTTCCGCCGGACTGATCACCACAATACGGTGATGATCAATGGGGAAGAGCAATCGCAGGTTTTGGGGGCTTTTCTTTGGGGTAAGAAGGCAGAAACGAAACTGTTGTCGTATTCGTTCCAAGAGGATGTAGACGAACTTACGGCTAGTGTCACGGGGTTGTGTCGTGTGGTGCACACGCGTACATTCCATTTTGGACGATCGGAGGGGGTACTACTGATTAACGACCGTTTCGATAAGGATTGCGATTGGACGGCATCTTTCGTGATAGCAAGGGATTATGAACTGTCGGTGTCAGATCGTAGAGTGACATGTGATGCATTTACATTGGAGTCGCGTGAAGGAGAAATACGGATAGAGGATATTTTTGTATCGGAGCAATATGGTATAAAAGAGAAATCCAAAGTAATCAGGATCAGAAGTCATTCGAAAAGTAACGATATCAAAATTAGTATCAATTTATTATAGAACATCATTATATCTTATGGATAGAAAAATTTTGATTGTTGTAGAGAACCTACCGGTTCCCTTCGATACACGTGTATGGCAGGAAGCTACTACACTGGCTGCAAACGGATACACTGTATCGGTGATTTGTCCTATTGGCAAAGGCTATGACAAAGAATATGAATTTTTACAAGGAGTACACGTTTATCGCCACAAATTGCCGAAAGATGGCAATGGAGCTTTGGGATATGCACGAGAATATGGGACTGCTCTGTGGCATGAATATCGTTTGGCTAGGAAGTGTTACAAAGAGGTTGGGTTTGATTGCATTCATGGTTGTAATCCGCCTGATGATATTTGGATGATTGCTCGTCTGTTTAAGAAAAAGGGAGTGGACTATATTTTCGATCATCACGACATTTGCCCGGAATTATATGAAGCAAAATTTGGAAAGGCTACAGGTATGTTCTATAAAAGTCAGCTATGGCTGGAACGTCAGACTTACAAACATTGCAAATTTGCTTTTGTTACCAATGAAAGCTATAAGAAAATAGCCATTGAACGTGGGGGGATGAAAGCGGAAGATGTATTTGTTTTGCGTAGTGGTCCGAAACTGGAGCGGTTGAAGATACAAGAACCGAAATCAGAAATAAAACGTGGAAAGAAATTCATGGTGGGTTATCTGGGTGTGATTGGACAGCAGGAAGGCATTGAGTATTTACTGAAAGCTGCAAAATATATCAAAGAGTTACCAGGACGTAACGATGTGTTTTGGGGGATTGTTGGAGGCGGTCCCGACTTGGAACGTATGAAAAAGCTTTGTCATGAAATGGGACTCGATGATATTGTCGAATTTACAGGTCGCGTACCGGATCAGAAATTACTTGATTATCTGAATACTGCTGATGTGTGTGTTAACTGCGACGAGTACAATGCCATGAATGACAAGAGTACAATGAATAAGGTGCTTGAATATATGGCATTGGGTAAACCTTTAGTGCAGTTTGATCTGACTGAAGGTCGATATTCAGCACAGGATGCTTCACTTTATGCCGAGCACAATAATGCGAATGATATGGCAAGGAAAATTCTAGAATTGCTTGATAATCCAGAAAAACGTAAATGGATGGGTGAGTATGGGCGTGATCGTGTAATCAATGAATTGGGATGGGAACATACTAGTAAAGCTTTGCTTGAAGGATATGACAGATACTTTAGAAGTAGGGGGAAATAGAGATGATAAATGCGATAAGATTATATAGGATTGCCCGTTGGCTGTATTTGCATCATATTCCTTTTTTACCAAAATTATTGCAGCTTATTACTTTTCTAATGTATAACTGTTCTGTTAGTTATAAAATGTCAATTGGGAGAGGGAGCTTTTTCAACCATGCTGGCATAGGGGTACTGATAAATCCCAAAGTTGTCATTGGTAAGAATTGTAAAATAGGTAACAATGTGTCGATTGTGGGGCAAGGTCCTTATAAGGAATGTCCTAGGATAGGTAATAATGTCTATATAGGTTCGGGTGTCGTGATACAAGGTCTCGTAATCATAGAAGACAACGTAATTATTGCTCCTAATGCGGTGGTGAATAAGAGCGTGCATACTAATATGGTAGTAGGTGGCATTCCTGCAAAGATTATTGGCGATGTGACAAAATTGGATTATGATATTTTTGCAAATGAATCGTGGAAAGAGGGGCACAAGCCATTTTTGACATGATAATATTTGCCTATTGTAAGCATTTGATTTGAATATCTTAAAACCCTAAGTTTTACTATTGTAATTTGAGACGATAGTATTATGGCTAATTTACATCAATCATAGGAAACATTTATGCAAGAAGTCCAACGTTTCAACAAAGTCCTAAAATCTTTGGTCCTTTTGGGGGATCTTATTTTGCTGAACCTGCTTTTATGGGGATTTAATTTGTTACTGGGTACCCGCTTCTGGTGTATTCATTGCGGTTCTATCTTTCAGGGAATGACTCTTATCACTCTGTGCTATTTACTTTGTAACATGCATTCAGGTGTTATTTTTCATCGTCCTGTGGTGCGTCCTGAACAGATCATGATCCGTGTTTTACGTAACATGGTTCCTTTTGTCTTTTTTTCGGTTTGTACGTTGCTTGTTTTTCATTTTCATTTTTCTCATTCCCGCTATTTCGGACTGTTTTATGTTGCACTGATAATTGTCATTATTAGCTACCGCTTAATTTCCCGTCACTTACTGGAGATTTATCGAAAAAAGGGCGGAAATGTCCGCAAGGTAGTATTGGTTGGGAGCCATGAGAATATGCAGGAACTTTATCATGCGATGACGGATGATCCTACGTCCGGTTATCGTGTACTGGGGTATTTCGAGGATTTTCCTTCGGATCGGTATCCACAGGATGTTCCATATTTGGGACAACCCAATGAAGTAAGTGTTTTTTTAGAAAAACATGCGGGAGAGATCAATCAGCTTTACTGTAGTCTTCCTTCTGTGCGCAGTGCGGAGATTGTTCCCATCATAAATTACTGTGAAAACCATTTGGTTCGTTTTTTTAGTGTTCCTAATGTCCGTAACTATTTGAAACGTAGAATGCATTTTGAATTATTGGGTAGTGTTCCTGTACTTTCCATTCGTTGTGAACCATTAGAATCATTGGAGAACCGTATTATCAAGCGTGCTTTTGATGTTGTTTGTTCAGGGCTATTTCTTATTACAGTCTTTCCATTCGTTTATATATTCTTCGGAATCGCCATCAAGTTAAGTTCTCCCGGTCCTGTCTTTTTCAAACAGAAACGCAGTGGTGAGGATGGTCGCGAATTCTGGTGTTACAAGTTTCGTTCGATGAAGGTTAATGCGCAATGTGATACTCTTCAGGCAACAGAAAATGATCCTCGTAAAACACGTATCGGAGAGATAATGAGAAAGACTAGTGTGGATGAATTACCACAATTCATCAATGTGTTGAAGGGTGATATGTCCATTGTAGGTCCCCGTCCACACATGTTGAAGCATACGGAGGAATATTCCAATCTGATAAACAAGTTTATGGTTCGTCATTTTGTTAAACCTGGAATAACGGGTTGGGCGCAGGTAACGGGCTATCGTGGTGAGACGAAAGAGCTTTGGCAGATGGAGGGGCGTGTGCAGCGTGATATCTGGTATATAGAACACTGGACATTCCTGTTGGATTTATATATCATGTATAAGACGGTGTATAATGCTGTACGTGGAGAAAAAGAAGCATATTAAAAAATAAAACTTAGGAATTAAAGGGCGTTTAATTATGAATTTAAGAATTATGATGAGAAGACTAAACAAAAGAAATTTGTGGCTACTGTTGTTGCCATTCCTATTGACTGCCTGTCAGTCTTATAAAAAGGTTCCATATTTCCAAAATGTGGAAGTTGTGAACGAGGCAGAACAACAGGAAAAACTGTATGATGCCAGGATCATGCCCAAGGATTTGTTGACTATTGTGGTATCGTGTACTAATCCTGAATTAGCAACCCCTTTTAACTTGACAGTGGCTAGCAATGCCGGAATAGCTGTGAGTACTTCGTCTTATGTGACTACGCAACCTGTATTACAACCTTATTTGGTAGATAATGAAGGAAACATAAATTTTCCGGTGTTAGGAGAATTGAAGTTAGGAGGCTTAACGAAAAGGGGAGCGGAACAGTTGATTATAGATAAGCTGAAACCTTATATGAAAGAAATACCTATTGTAACGGTGCGCATGGTCAATTATAAGATATCTGTTATCGGCGAGGTTACCCGTCCCGGTACTTTCACTATTTCCAATGAGAAGGTAAATCTGTTGGAGGCATTGGCCATGGCCGGTGACATGACGGTATACGGTCTTCGTGATAATGTGAAGTTGATCCGTGAAGACGCGAACGGCAAACAGCAGATTGTCACCTTGGACTTGAATAAGGCCGAAACCATTCTTTCACCTTACTATTGGTTGCAACAGAATGATATTGTTTATGTAACTCCCAATAAAGCAAAGGCTCGAAATTCGGATGTGGGCAACAGTACTAGTCTCTGGTTCTCTGCCACCTCTATCTTGGTATCCATTGTCAGCCTATTAGTAAATATTTTAAAATAATGATTTGCAATGAAAGAAACAGATTTCAACGAAGCACAAGAATCTAAGGAAGAAAATATAGACGTCAAGGAACTACTGTTTAAGTATTTGATCCACTGGCCTTGGTTTGTGGGGGCGGTTGTGGTGTGTTTGATTGCGGCATGGGTCTATCTTTATACATCCACTCCCGTATATACTATTTCCGCTACGGTTTTAATAAAGGATGATAAGAAAGGTGGTAGTGCCGGAATGCTTTCTGGGTTGGAGAGTCTGGGATTGGATGGCATGGTCTCCTCTTCACAGAATATTGATAACGAGATTGAAGTTCTTCATTCTAAAACGATAGCTAAAGAGGTGGTTGAAGATTTGGGACTTTATATCTCCTATACGGATGAGGATGAATTCCCCTCCAGAAACATATATAAGACTTCACCTGTACAAGTGAGTTTGACTCCACAGGAAGCTGATTTGTTGGAGGAGCCGATGATAGTGGAGATGACATTGCAACCACAGGGAAGTATAGATGTGAATGTGAAGATAGGCGATGATGAATATCAGAAGCATTTCGAAAAGTTGCCGGCTGTTTTTCCTACCGATCGGGGAACACTGGCTTTCTTTCTGACACCGGATTCTGTATTGTCTTCTAAAAGGACATTGGAAGAAACTACAGATTCGGAAAAGACTACACGTAATATTACGGCAACAATTAATAAGCCTTTGGCTGTAGCGAAAGGGTATTGCAAGAATATGACGATTGAGCCCACTTCCAAGACCACTTCTGTAGCCGTCATATCATTGAAAAATTCAAATGTACAGCGCGGCAAGGATTTTATCAATAAGTTATTGGAGATGTATAATATCAATACGAATAATGATAAGAATGAAGTGGCACAGAAAACTGCAGAATTTATCAATGAACGTATTAGTATTATCTCCAAAGAACTGGGTAGTACGGAAAAGGATCTGGAGAGTTTCAAACGTGGGGCAGGTATTACGGATTTGACCAGTGATGCTCAGATAGCTTTAACTGGTAGTGCTGAATATGAAAAGAAGCGTGTGGAGAATCAAACCCAGATTAATTTGCTGCAGGATTTGCAGAAATATATGCAAAATGAAGGTTATGAGGTTCTGCCTAGTAATATCGGATTGCAGGATGTGAATCTTGCGGCTGCCATCAACCGTTATAATGATGTGCTTGTTGAGAGAAAACGTTTGCTGCGTACATCAACGGAGAATAATCCTACCATTATAAATCTTGATACCAGTATTAGTGCAATGAAAGAGAATGTCCAAGTATCTTTAGACAGGGTGTTGCGTGGATTGTTTATCACAAAGGCGGATCTGGATCGTGAAGCGAACCGTTATTCCCGTCGTATTAGTGAGGCACCTGGTCAGGAGCGTGAGTTTGTGAGTATTGCTCGCCAACAGGAGATAAAGGCCGGACTTTATTTGATGCTTCTTCAGAAGCGTGAAGAGAATGCGATAACTCTGGCTGCTACAGCCAATAATGCGAAGATTATAGATGACGCGATAGCAGATGAAGCTCCTGTATCTCCTAAGGGTAAGATGATTTACTTGATTGCTTTAGTATTAGGAGTCGGAATTCCGGTAGGAGTTATTTATTTGCTTGAATTGACCAAATTCAAGATTGAGGGACGTTCTGATGTAGAAAAACTGACTAATGTACCTATTGTCGGTGATATCCCATTGACAGATGAAAAGCAGGGAGCTATTGCTGTGTTTGAGAATCAAAACAACCTGATGAGCGAAACCTTCCGTAATATCCGAACGAATCTTCAGTTTATGCTTGAAAATGATAAGAAGGTGATTCTGGTTACTTCTACGGTTAGTGGTGAGGGCAAATCTTTCATTTCTGCTAATCTTGCTATTAGTCTTTCTTTATTAGGGAAGAAAGTAGTAATCGTTGGTCTTGATATTCGTAAGCCTGGTTTGAATAAGGTTTTTAATATTCCGAGAAAGGAAGTTGGTATAACTCAATATTTGGCCAATCCGGAAAAGAATTTGATGGATTTAGTACAGCTTTCCGATGTCAGTAAGAATCTTTATATTCTTCCTGGTGGAACAGTTCCTCCTAATCCGACTGAATTATTGGCCCGTGATGGCTTGGATAAAGCGATTGAAACACTCAAGAAGAATTTTGATTATGTGATTCTGGATACCGCTCCTGTTGGCATGGTTACCGATACCTTGCTAATTGGACGTGTGGCTGATCTATCAGTTTATGTTTGTCGCGCAGACTATACTCACAAGAATGAATATACTTTGATTAACGAACTTGCTGAAAAAGATAAATTACCTAACCTATGTACTGTGATAAATGGTTTGGATCTGAAGAGAAGAAAGTATGGTTATTATTATGGTTATGGCAAATATGGCAAGTATTATGGCTATGGTAAGCGATATGGCTACGGTTATGGATATGGAGAACAATCTCACGCCAAGGAAGACTAAAGTCATTAATGGCTGATATTTTTTAAGTTAATAATGTCATAGAGTACTTTTAATACTTTACACGAAAGTGAGATGGAACATGTAGGTCCCTAACTTCATGCTACACACATGAAGACCCCTACATTTTGTGGTCAGGAAATACACAGCGGTGTATTCCTGATCAACGCCCTCATGTCGGTGTAAATCCGATGTGATTTCTATTATATCAACCGTCTGTGAAGATAGTTGATATTTTTTTTGTAAAGCAATGACTGATGGATATTTTTTAGTAGCTTTGTGAAAAATATGATTGATATGGAAGATTTGCAAAGACTATATCCTATCGGGATACAGACATTCTCGAAGATACGGGAGGGGAATTACCTCTATGTTGATAAGACGGAGTATGTTTACCGGATGACTCATTCGGCTTCCAGCTATATGTTTTTGAGCCGTCCACGACGTTTTGGTAAGTCATTACTTACTTCCACGCTGCATAGCTATTTTTCCGGACGTAAGGAGCTGTTTCATGGATTGGCTATGGAGAAACTGGAGAAGGAGTGGACGGAATATCCGGTACTTCACTTCGATATGAGTACCGCCAAACATGCGGATAGTGAACAGTTGCTCCAAGAATTGAATCTGAAACTATATGGTTATGAACAGATTTATGGACGGTTGGAGGAGGAGGTTAATCCCAATCAGCGTTTGATGGGACTGATAAAACGTGCCTATGAGCAGACCGGAAAGAAAGTGGTTGTGCTTATTGATGAATATGATGCTCCTTTGCTTGATGTGGTACATGAACGGGAAAATCTGGATGTATTGCGTAACATCATGCGTAACTTCTACAGCCCATTAAAAGCTTGTGATCCTTATTTGCGATATGTATTTCTGACTGGTATTACCAAATTCTCCCAACTAAGTATTTTTAGTGAGTTGAATAATATAAAGAATATTAGTATGGATGAGCCATACGCTGCTATCTGTGGAATTAGTGAAGATGAGATACGTTTGCAAATGAAGGATGATTTGGGAGGATTGGCAAAGAAATTGGAGATAACACCTGAAGAGGCTTTGATGAAATTGAAAGAAAATTATGATGGTTATCATTTCACATCTCCTTCGCCCGATATATATAATCCTTTTAGTTTGCTAAATGCTTTTGCTGATGGAAAATTTGGATCTTATTGGTTTGGTAGCGGTACTCCTACATATCTGGTTAAGATGTTGGATAAATTCGGTGTGAAACCTTCCGAAATTGGACGTAGACAGCTGAAATCTTCAGTTTTCGATGCTCCTACTGAAACGATGACTGATGCAGTGCCTTTATTATACCAAAGTGGTTATATCACTATTAAGGATTATAATAAGATGCTAGATCTTTATACGCTGGATATTCCCAATAAAGAAGTAAGGCTGGGACTTATGGAGAGCCTTCTTCCTTATTATGTAAATAACAAGACACCTGAAGCAACTACCATGGTGGCTTATCTTTTTTATGATATTCAGAATGGTGATATGGATGCTGCTTTACACCGTTTGCAGGAATTTCTGTCTACGATTCCTTACTGCGACAATACAAGGTTCGAAGGACACTATCAACAGGTCTTTTATATCATATTCAGTTTGTTGGGGTATTATGTGGATGTGGAAGTTCGTACTCCTCGTGGACGGGTAGATATAGTACTTCGTACGA
>ERZ1106941.2312-NODE-2312-length-14660-cov-53.796508_pt1 | contig 14660 bp, 15 predicted proteins | sample MGYA00403670_ERZ1106941 | MGnify/ENA primary metagenome ERZ1106941 (study PRJEB35170, sample SAMEA104062400) | human gut metagenome | biome: human gut; feature: human-associated habitat; material: faeces | place: Denmark | collected 2012-06-04 ...
ATCAGTAACCAATCCATCCAATACATGTTGAATTTTATCAGATATGGCCTTATCTATGCCATACGTGACGCACAATGATTGAAATTTGCTTACAGCATCGAACACCTGTAATATCTTCTTTTCAGGATTTTCCACAAAATCCTCGGCGAAATTGACAAAATCACTTGTGGTCAAGGCCGATCTCTTGCCCATCACACCCATAGAATGAATATGTGCAGAAGAATTTTCCCATGTATTTGCCGTGAACATTACATCATATGCAGGTGATAAACGCCACCTCCCTGTCTTATCCATGATAAACGATATGTTCTTATTATAGTCATCAGATATACCTGCGACATAATTAAATACCATTCTGATAAATATCTGATCTTTGTCTTCCTGGGGAAGTTTCAGAGTCTCTGCCAGCCAACATAGCTTCATATAATCATCTGCACCTGGCATAATGGCCGCAAGGGGCTGGCTAAGAATCTTGTCTCCATCCTTGCGATCAAATCTTTCCGTTACGAAATGATTTCTTCCATCAATCTCTTTCAGAAAGCATGACACCATGTTGATTCCTGCCGCCTTTGCCATTTCGCTATATACCATTTCTATCTCTGTGGTAGGAGAGTCATCTGCTTCTTTAAATTTTATGATATACTGCTTAAAATTTTCAGGCAAATCCTCCTGACCGGAACGGAACTCTTCCGTTTCGAGGTTATAGGCAACCACCGCCTTCGGGCGCATGCCACCGGCAGAAGTTCCGAGATATATTAACTTCTTCATCGTGAGGCTATCCTCCGGTGATATGACAGCAGCATCTCGATCATTATATATTTTAGAAGCCAAAGTTGCCAATGATGACATGTTTACTGATTCATGGATGGCATCATCATTAAATTCCGGTTCAAATTCCAATGCTCCCATAGCCCTCTTGCCAATATAAGAGAGCTTCAATAGGGGCAATGATTCCGTAACCTTTATATTGTTATCCGTGAGCCATTGGTCAAATAGGGAAGCCCCCCATTTGTCAGGAAGCGCATCTGCAAGAAATTCCGGAAGCCCTTGATATAATTTATCTTTATTCCCATAGAAAGACGCAAACAAAGGGGTTCTCTTAGGATGTGTGGAAGGACATATATCATAATCTTGTTTCCTATACTCATCCGTAAATTGGAATACAGAACAATGCTTTTCAAAGTCCCAATTCAATTTGCCAATACAAGTTCCCCACAGATATACATTCACTATAATTGGCTCTTTCTTCATACCATCTTACGTTTACTGTTAATTCTTTGTATTTTCTTACCTGCCTCAAATCCGCAACTAAGCCCTTCAACGTCCTTCTTGCGTGTACACGTCCTCTCATTACTGAATTATCAGATAAATTGAGGCAGAAACACCCACTTCTGCCTACAACATCCCCTTACCCCACAATGCGACTTGAGACAATACGCAGTATCATACCCATAAGTTGTAGGCGTTATCCAAAATCAGTCTGAAAAATATCTGCGTAAGCATTGTTACAGGTATAGATATTCAGCACATACCGCCTTGATGTCCTGATCCACTTGGCTGGTACAGAGATAAACCTGAAGACAAACGCTTTTATGCGACTTGTTGCATTGAGTCCGAACCTCTTTACGTCAAGTCTTTGGATAATGGCCTTGTAGAAGTTACGGATAAGTGCTGTAAGAAGAAGGAACACAGTGTTCTCGGCCATGAAGGATTTGGGCAATCTGTCCCACCCGAAACCATTGTTCATATCATCAAAGATACGTTCCTTTCCTCCACGAAGGTTATAGAACTCGACAATTTCTCTTACGGAAGATTCATAGTCGTTAGTCAGGATACAACGGTATGTGTATTCTCCTTCCCAAAGATCCTGCACACCATCCATCCGTTTCTGTCTTTGAATCACAAGTCGGTATGCTTTACCCTTCCACTTCTCAACAAGGATAGAGTTCAATTCAAACTCAATGCCATTGATTTCCTCAGTCTTCCAGCCTCTGAGAGCAAATATGTCATTGTAGAGCGAACTGCAGCGGTTAGTGCGGATATAGAAGGACTTGCAGTGTTTCTCTATTTCCTCCACGATTTCCTCGGAACATGATCCGCAATCAGCTCTGAAACGATTGATAGTGAGCCTGTTCTGTTCAAATCTCTCAAAGAACCTCTTCAGCGTGTCCTTCTGATGAAAACGAAGGTTTTCGTTAAGCCAGATGAGCAGAGCTAAGTTTACTTAAGCTCTGCCATGGCGAGAAAACGTGCCATGAAATGGAACTTTTGTGTTACCATCGCTATTCTCAATGCCAACAATCAAGTCACCAATAACCGCCACGCCAGGGCGATAACCAGAGAACTTCTTGTATGTAGGCTTTGCATCATACTTCTCACCCTCTTTCAGTTGGTCAGATGCAAACATACAATTGAGCAGTAAAGTATTGAGAGTGTCAGCCGTGTTGAAATCGTAGTTCTTACCCGTATCTGATGTGTATGAGATGTTTTCTTGCGTCAGTTCCTTTATCGCTCTGAGGATAGTATCAGAACTACAAGTATGAAGTGTCGGATGAAGCGAGAGATGGTTCATCAAATGAGTAGTGACATCCTCAATACATGAGCCACCACAGAAGTAGATACTCATGAGAGAACGGATGATTTCGCTGTACTGATAACCTAACGATCTACACCTTAGACCGAGGGTTGAGTCGATTACAGATGACAATGTGGAGTCAAATTGCTCATCAGGTAGGGCGGAAGGATTTCGAGGAATTTGGACGACGCATAGGGTTGGGCAATAAATTGATAAAGCGTGAGCTTGATGAGTTTGTCAAAGAGAAACCATTGGTGCAAGTATTGATAGACCGTTCCTTTTTATCGGAAGAACTGAAAAAGTAATATAGGATGTCTATGGGGTACAGGTGTAAGATGCTTTCTTTCTGATGAAGGGCGGATAAAGCATTCTTCAGGAAAGTACTTCTCCTTTTCCCATACCGGTCATACCGTTAAAACTGATTGATAATTATGACGCGTATGTTGGCCGGTATGCCTATCTTTGTGGCAATGAAAACAGAGAAAGGATTGATTTTGTAAGTATTATCATGGCAAAAGAACTGATTCGTGTCCCTAGGGTGCTTGGGGAAAGCTATAATTCCGTGCTGATTGAACGGTTGTATGAGGCAGGTGGAAATGTCATGCTCGATCTGATCATATACCTGGGCAGCTATCACCTCAAAGACTTGTTCGGGACTTCCTGGTTCTCCGTAGAAGACTTTTGCCGTAAGATGGGGTATGACCGTACCAACTTGCAGCGCAAGCTGGATAGCCGGCAGCTTGCGGCCATGTTCGGAAAGAATATGTAGCCGGAATATGTATGTACTGGCACGGCAGGACAGAGAATCAGCCATCCTATCGAGACGGTTTTTGAGGCGGCTCTCTATAAACTGGGATTGGAGAACCTCTGCTATCCGACCATTGGCGAGGATGGCCGTACATCCTATAATTTCGTGCAGATCCTGAAACGTTTCGACATAATGACCGATTTCAAGACGAAGAAGTCAACGAAAAGGCTGTACTCGGCAGTGGTAAGCCCGGAGATAAAAAATTTCATGTTCTCGCTCTATAACCTCTTGGAGCTTCAGGATTACCGCAGCATGCCCAGCCGTTACCGCTATTTCTATCTGGAGCTTTCCAAGATGGTTTACCTGATCAAGTATAAGACCGCCAAGAATGAGGCTCCTTTTTATGTGCTGACAGTCGATCAACTGGCTAAAAAGCTCGGCATAGAGATTGCCGAACCCAAAGACCGGAAAAAGAAGGTCGCCTCGATACTGAAAAAGATGAATACTTACCTGAAATATACCAATTTCAATTTCTCTTTTGTGAAAGGCGATCATGAGAGATGGGTATATACCGTGTTGTTCTCGTTTCCTAGGCATACGCTGCACTATTTTGATGAAGGACAATATGCTGTCGTAGTGAAGAAATTCTATAAGAACCTGCTTGGGCTGTATGTCGAGATTGCCTACCCGGACACGGATATGGCTGTCAGGAGGAAGAAGATCAAAGAGGTGGAGGAAGATGCCGGACTGTATAAAGAGTTCCTTTTATGGGCAAACTCCCCGGAAAGCGTAGAAAAGAAAAAACAAATATATATCAGTGATTTCGTGGCTGTATTCGGCAGGTTTCCGGAAGGATGGGCACAGGAAGAGTTGGAGAGTGCCAATGGAACGGAAGTTGCTCCTGCTCCTGAAGAGTTTATATCCCCGGAAACGGACGGGGCGGTGAATATGGACAATCCAGCTGTGTAGAACCGTCCACTCCTTTTGCTTTAGTTGTGTAAAAATGTCCGGTTTCACTGGTCAGCTGTGTAAAACCGTCCACCCGTTGATGAAAGGAATAGGTAATAGCTGTTTTTTATATGTCAGTATATCAGTGAAATAAAATAGAGAAGTTTTTGAATAAAAGGCATTGGCTGTGTAAAACCATCCACCAAAATACATAATAAAGACCTAAACTCCTAACCCCTTTAAATATCCCCAAAGAAATGACCGGGAAAATTTATTTTCCCTTCACATGCCCTATACATACTTTCGGAAAAAGATTTTTCGGAAGTATGTGTTGATTTTCACGTTTTTTATATGATTGGAAGGCGGTTCTGTTCTTTTGTATCCCAATTGGTTTTTCAGGGCGTTCCCTTCTGGCCGGACTATTCGTTGCAAGTCCTCGTTACCCTCCGGGCTTTTCCCTGCTATCCCTAACGCTCTACGCTCCGGCTATGCCGGAAGAGAGGTATGATGATTTTTTCTTGAACTGATAGGAACGTTGCGAAGGTAGGCGTGGACGGAACGCCCGATATTGAAAAGCCAAATCTCCATCCTCCCATTCCGGGAGGTAGTATTTACCAGTTCAATCCCGTTCTGATCCGTCTTTCCCGCTTTCTCTTCAATGCACTGTTCCCAATCAGTTGAGGAAAAATTTATGGTTGGGGCGACAAGCGATGTTTGCGAGTATTAATCTTTTAATTTTTGGCAGTATGAAAACGAAGAGAACCGTATTTGAGGTGAATGACGTTTATCGGGTGATGGAAAACAGCGAGTTGATTTATACCTTGACGAACAGTGAGAAACTGAAACGTGAAGAATATAAGTATGAACAGATGGAAATGGACGGGTTGTTTTTGTCTGATGTACTGGAAACACTGACACCCAGCCGTAAAAAAGTCGCTTATGCGGCGATTGAGCTATATAAACGGCTGAAAGAAGGGCAAGTTGAAAGTCCTGCGCTTTTATCCAGCAATAATGTTTATAAAATGATGCATCCTGTTTTGTCCGATATAACTACTGAAGAGATGTGGGTGCTGTTGCTGAACAGTTCGTCCAAACTCATCCGTAAAGTCCGTATCTCATGCGGTGGGATAAATACCGCCCCTGTGGATATACGGGTTATCATGAAGCAGGCATTGTATTATAACGCCGTATCTTTTATCATGGTGCATAACCATCCGTCAGGGGCACGCAAGCCCAGCGGTGCGGATGACCGTTTGACGGAAGCGGTTAAAAAAGCCGCTGAAACATTAGACATCCGTCTGTTAGACCATGTGATTGTGGCAGGCAATAACTATTATAGCTATGCGGACGAGGGAAGATTGCAAAAGAGGTAAAGGTGGACGGGAGAAATCCCGTCTGCCCGGAATTTCGGCTTCGGGGTTCTTTTTTGGCAGTTACCCCAAAAAAGAACCAAAAAAATGCTTCCCAGACTATCGATGCGACATCGTAAAATACGCAAGGACGTGGCTTTTCAGAATAAATACATATCTTCGCGCCAAAGGTGATCGGAATGAATATATTTTCTGCTTTTGATACAGGCGTTATGGTGGCTCTTTTACTGGGCATTGAGTTTCTTAGAAGTGATATCCGAACGATTCTCTATTGTAAAAGGAATGATCCCAGGATTCTTAAGAGTTGCTTATATACGCTGCTTATATTATTGACCAGCCTTTATTCTATTGTGGCCGGAGCCATGCTTCATCCGGAACCCGTACCTGTTTATGAATTGATACCCGGTTTTCAAATAGGAGTTTATGGCTTTTCTTTTTCGTTTATATTGCTCGCTGTTGCATGTCTTTATCGTAGAACATTACCTTTTGTCCTTTTGGGGTACGCTATGATATATGTAATCGGTGTATTGATACCATTGCTTAGGTATGTAGTGTCTATGATGGATTATTTCATTCGTACAAGGGTATAGCAGGTTAATTTCTTGATTGTATCGGATTGCCCTTTTTATGGGCTGCCTCCCCCGGCTTCTTTCCTCCGATCCGAGTCCGGCTTTTTGCTCGGCAGAGGTTTCTGGATTCCGTAAATGGCAAGTTACAGCCAAGTGTCTTTATTATATGAAAAATAACGATGAAGAAGTGTCGCCGTATACAGGCCACACCGATTGTTTAACGCATGAATTCCTCAACACGGCCTATCCTTGCCTGAACGAGAAGCAACTAGGCATCGGGGAAACAACGATCACCGGCCGGAAAGCCCTTGTCAACAAGAAAGGAATGTTCATGATCGAGGAACTTCAGCGAATCGCCTTGCAACGTTGCACGACCGCCTGCGACGCGATCCGCTTAATGGATGATACATACTGTAGTTATACCAAGGGCAACCCAATACCATTGCTTCCCAATAATATCTCAATCCTCAGGAGCACCATCAACCTGAACCTCGACTACTTTTTTTCGAGTATCCTTAAACCATTTTTGGAAAATGTTATAAGGAACTTTATTCTTGACACAAAACGATTGGAGAGATTCTCCATGAGGCAAAGCCTCGCTCTGGTACTGAAAGTAAAACCTTTCTAGATCTTCACTGTATACATAATGCTATAATTTTGATTGGCAGCGAAGGTATTCCTTTCAATCAATAGCCAATTTTTGACTGCTTACCGAACATTTGTTTTTGCCGGGGACGTGATTCCTTTAGTAGCCAGCGTATCCCCGGAATGGATATCTTGCTTACGACACCTATCCGATCACTTCTTATAACGAGAAAATACGAATGCTGGAGGAAGCCGTCCGGGAAGAACAAGCGATCATTTATTGCCACGACGCTTATATGTGCTGTTCCACAGTAAAAAAGGTAAATGCTTATTATCGGAAAAACTTTATTGTCCAATACTGTGATATTCATTTTATTCCTTAAAACGCATTAAAAGTAAAATTCCATTATCTTCCTCATCGAGTTCCAGTGCTAATTCTCTAAGCCTCCCTCCCAATTCTCCCTTCTCCAATGCCTCTCTCAAGTTATCCGCAGAATAATAGTACACAGAGGAAGAAATGTTAAAATCAGGATCGCTAGGAAAATCCTCATTAATAATAGAGACCCATTTCATTTTCCCGGCTTCCCTATCATATATATAATCCTTCTCTGGGAATCCTTTATCTTTATCAACATCATATATCATCTCTATGAGAGATATCAATATATCATTTTCGGTCTCTTGATTATAACGTATCAAACAAGGTATCTCTTTCTTTCTTATTTGTGGAGAATATGCCAGAAATGGACGTAAACGCAAAGTCTCACTTAACTCATAAATCGTATCATGAGAAGGTTCTGAATATATCCATCGATCATTTCTATGAATAATAGTTCGCAACGGAGCTGTTCCCCCTTTCATAAATGAACCGTTTTGTTTTGTGATTGACAAACTTCGATATCTATCACCTGATATTGAATCCAATCCGTAGATTCTGTGAGGAATCGTCTTATGAAGTAAATACAAAAAGGAACTCTTTTCTTCCTCGTCACGAGCATGACATAAAAGTAAACTATCGTTATAATTATACATCTCTGCCAAATATCCTGCTACCAGATCCAATGATCTCACAAAAGTTCCATCCGGCTTATACACATTAATTCTACCTGTTCCTACGGCCTCGCAAAAAAGTTCCTCCTCTTTTTCATCATAAGCCAAACGCCCAATGCCCATATATTCTTCCGGGGCACTCCCTCTTCGGTTTATTAAGAACCGCTTCTTGCCTGTACAATCAAAACACATAATATTTTTGTTCTTGTAGTTTTTAAAAATAAAAAAACTATCCGTCACACAAGAAGGGTTACCTATAACAAGATAAGAGGAATCAGTATCCAATTTCACATAAGAGACATCCGAAATCGACCGCAGCTCTATTCTCTCACAAATAGAGGAACCCGGCATATTTATTATCGGCAAATTATACTCTGAAAATTTCTCCGATCCAAAATGGCAAGAAAAGAAAAACAATGAGCAATTAAAGAAAATCCAAAATTTAGACATAAATACATTTTTTGCTCCACTTCTAAAAAGAAGTGGAGCGATTAATAATCAATTTAACTGTTCACTAGACGTAGATTGCCATGCCTTTCTCGTATTATCATTCTGGCCAACACCAGAACAACTACAACTACATCCTCTAGGAGAAATACCACCTTGTAGCTTAACAAGTTCTTCCTTTCTCATTTTCTCAAATCTTGCAAGTTTCCCCAATCTTAGATCTTTCATACCCATTACTTTTTTTAATTAACAATTCAAAACACAGGATTTATCGCATAATGCCAATTGATTCATAAATAGCTCATAATTTGACGGTGGAGGACAAATATATTTATATACACATTTAGAACAAGGAGCTCTGTTTCTTGTATAAAACCAAGATGAGTTTGGATTCACCAGAGACTTATGCACAAAATAAGACAAATCATATTCTTTTATATTACCCATTTTTTTAAAATGAACATTATTATATATAGAACCATCTGAAAAAACCAATAATTTCCCAAAAAACAACGTATTCAACAGTTCATTTCTATGTATATCCTGCATAGAATCAATACTATTTAAAACCTCTTTCTTTTTCAAGAATACATATTTCTTAAAAAAAGGCATATTCTTTCCATTAAATATTGGTCTTATAACATAGCGACAATTACTTAACTCGCTATTTATAAAAGAACAGACATTTTCCAACTCCACTTCATTCTCAACAAAAAAAGTCAAATCCAAATCTTTCAATATAGAGAAATCTATTTCAGATATTTGAACGCCAGCTATTATAACCGATATTCTATTTTGAAAAAAAGAGCATAACCGAGATGTCAGTTTCCGTATATTATTATAATTAACAACCAAATAAAAATCATTATCATATTTATTCAGAATATCAATTAGCTCATCCGATTTTGCATATATTTCATCTGTTACGACAAGATTTATCCTAATTCTTTTTCGAGCGAAGTCTAATTCTTTTAGTATTTTTGTTATAACAGACAAAGCTTCATTTCTAATTACATTCCTGTTCTTTGTACAACAATCAAACTGCTTAAAATAGTTCACACAAGATTCGCAACTAGAAGAACATGAACTATTTGTATGTATTGTAATTTCATGCAAATAATTTAGAGGATCATCAAAAGATGCATATTTCCCCTCTCTCACATCATGCATGATTTTCGCATTAGAAGTTATCTGTATAGGTTTAGAATCTAAAGTATCTGTCACAACAAGATCCCCTATAAACTTATGCCTCACCTCTCCTATAAAACGCTTAAACTCAACAAGACTAAACAGATTAGGGTCAACACTAGATACACCAGCATTTAAAGGACTCATGAAATCTCTCAAAAAGGACAAAACTTGTTGATCTTTGCTATATATAAATTGTTTATCCAAAGTGTTTACCAACAAACACTCCCACTTATTAACCTCAACGTAAACATATGGTTCCACATAGAACCATATATATTTAGATCTCATGTTCCTCATTGTACCTTTATTTTAAGTATTTCATTAACTTGAATCGGATTTAACTCCAAATAATCGATCTTACGCTTCAAATTCTCCGTGAATTTATTTTCATCCTCAAATGCAAGGCAACTCCTATCACCTAATAAAGAGTCAAAAAAACAAACAGGGCAATAAGGCAATCTATAACATTTTTTGCAGTCAGAAAAAGACGAGTATATTTTTTCATTGTATATATCTGCAATATTTATATAATCTATATTTACGGAATTGTTATCAACATTTCCTAATACATTTCGGTGACTAATCTTCTCACAAGCTAAAATATCACCATTTGTACTTAAAAAAAATTTTCTACTGAAAGGCCAACACGTACCACTAGGTGTATATACTATATCATTTAAACCGGTGTTCACAAAAAGGTCATTATATGTCTGATACTGAATATCTAAAAGAGCATTAGCAAATTTGACCATTTCCATAAACCCCGATGTATAAGGATGCAAATTTTCAGTTATCGCATCCAAGTCTTTACCTTCTATCAAATCATCGGGCATTTTTCTATACATCGTTTTAAACGTCTCTTTCTGTGATTCCTTTACATTTCTTGTACTCAATGGGCTAAATCGAGGTGTTTTTCCATACTTTTTCTTAATAAAAGAAAACACGGACTGTATATCATTCTTTCGATGGATAACAACATTAAAATCTACATTTCGTTCAAAATGTAACGGATATTTATTCTTGTATAAGTCCAAATTATTGATTATTTTATCATACAAATCTCTTCTATCCTCACCCACTCTATATACTGAAGCATCAAAATCACCGTCTAGACTCACAAGAATTTTAAAGTTTTTATTCACTAAATCATCAAGATATTTGTCTAGTAACAATCCATTAGTGGTCATGGAATAAGTAAAACGCAATCTATCTGATTTCAGATGTTCCGTATAATTCAACACTTTTTTTATAAAGGAATAATTAAGCAATGGTTCCCCACCATAGAAAGCTATATCTACTTCTTTTGAACACAAAGTATCCCCCCATAGTTCCATCAAATAGTCTAACAGTTTTTTGCCGTCTCAAATCCCAGTTTACCTTGTTTGTTTATTAAGGAAGATTCTTCGTAAAGATCATTAAAACAACAATATTTACATTTCAAATTACATGAGTTCGTCACCTCAAAAATTATCTGGCCTACGTGAATTAAACTATCTCTTACTTGAGATCTATCAAATTTCACAATTTTATGTTCAAAGGTTTCATTATTGAATAGTCCATGTTTTTTTAAATAAGCGACTTTTCTCTCATAATATTTTCGAGATTTACCGGTCTTATACTCGTCTTTAAACATCTGACGTATTATATGCGACATTTTCGGATGAACAAACGAAAGACTTCTTCCTCTATAAGAAAATAGATAAAGATTACCTTTCCTTGATTCTATAAGGTGGATTGTATTCATAATATCAGTAATATTTTCGGCTACAAGATAGACTAATATATCTAAAGAACAAAATAAATCAAGATCAAAATCTTTCTCTAGTGCGACACAATATCATTTCTATGTAAGATTTATGATGTGACAGCAATAAGATGTATCGTCTTTCATTTTCATACATTACCAGTTTTTCCAAAAAAGTAAACACATGGGATGATCGCACATCACGGGGCTTTCCTCAACATGGACACCCCGCGGGTGAGTCCGATACTCGCATAATGGCACCGTAGTGCCGCCTCCACCCGTATCTAACCTTTTTCGGAGAGGAGGCAAAGGACATGGACCTTCCATGAGGGGACACGAGAAAGCGTTTCCGGCGGCATCAATAAATGTGCCCTTCCCATAACCATGTAATAGCCCGCGGGTTTATATTACGCTCTGTTATTCATAATAAAGACAGAACCTGTATGGCAACCATCAAATTAAAATTCCGTCCGTCGACGGTACGGGGCAAGGCGGGTACGCTCTGTTACCAGCTCTGCCACCGTCAGGAGAACAGACAGATCACCACCGACATGCGGATATTCCCCGAATGGTGGGACGAAACGAGACGCAGGCTTGTCACTCTCCCCGGCAATGAGGAGATTATCACTGGCTATCATAAGCGCACCGAGCGGGAGATGCGGATTGTCCGTGAGATTATCCGCGAGCTGGACTGTGGCGGAGAGGCGTACACCTTATCCGAAATAATCAACCGTTACCGCAGCCTGCCTCCCGAACCTTGTTTCTTAGACTATCTCGGGAAAGAGGCCGGCCGGCTCAGGGAGAACGCGCGATACGGCACCGCCCGTAACTACCGGCGTGCGATGGAGAGTCTCTCCACTTTCCTGAACGATAAGGATATCCCTTTCTCCGCCCTCGATTCTGCCCTGGTCCGTCGCTACGAGGCATGGCTGCGAGGGCGGAAGGTGGATCGGAACAGCTGCTCGTTCTACATGCGGGTTCTGCGTGCCGCCTACAACAAGGGCGTGAGGGAGGGTCTCGCGACGCAGGATTTCCCGTTTGGTGGGGTCTATACGGGCGTGGCCCGTACGCCGAAACGCGCCGTGGATGGGGAGACTGTCCTCGCGTTGCAACGGCTGGACCTGTCGGTCTCGCCCGCCCTCGCACTCTCAAGGGACCTGTTCGTGTTCGGCTACTGCGCCCGGGGAATGACGTTCGTGGATATGGCGTATTTGCGAAAGGAGAACGTGAGCGAGGGACGGTTCACCTATCGCCGTCACAAGACCGGCCAGCGTCTGACCATCCGCGTGGAACCGTGTATGGAAGCGATACTGAAGTTGTACACGCGGGCCCGTCCGGAAAGCCCCTACGTCTTCCCGATCCTTACAGACACGGATCCGGAACGGGCATACCGCCAATATCGGACCGGGTTGAACTACCACAACCGGAAGCTGAAACGGCTGGGCGGACTGCTCGGCATACCGCTCCCCTGTCCTCCTATACGCCGCGCCACAGCTGGGCCACCGCCGCGCGTGACCGTGGCGTGCCATTGGCTGTCATCAGCGCGGGAATGGGACATAGCAGCGAAAAGACTACGCTTATTTATCTGGATTCTTTGGACAATGCCGTGATAGACAACGCAAACGAGCGGATTCTAAGGGATTTGAACGATACCGTTTCTAAGTAAGATGTGGTACAAATATATGGTAAAGGTAATAATTTTCATTAAAAAAAGCAATGAGAAACAGCCGGATTTATTTTCCTGTTTTACCCCCCCCTGTTTCAATTTACTGATTATCAGTATATTAAAAATAAATATAGAATGATTCCAAATAATGGAGGAATAAGGATGCGGGATGGAAGGAGGCCATTCCTTTTCCCTATCCGGATGTATTTCCGAGTACGGAACCGAGCAAACCGAGCAAAAAAACACTTCCGTGTCGATGTATACGACTGGCTATCAATGAAAAAGAAAGATGTACCGTCTCTTACTTAGAAACGGTACGGATGCGGGGGTTACGGATCCCGCCCACTGTAGTCAGGGGCGGCCCACGTGCCGGGATTTCCATAAGGGGAACAGCCGGATTAACCCTGATTGCTGCACCTTGCCGGATTGGAAAATACGGGAGGCGCAGGAATGAGAAGTATATCTTTTTTTCAACCCGTCCATCCCGATTTTTCCATTGGAGACAGAAGCGCATACCGCCGAACACTGGTTCGCCCTGAAAGTATTCTACAACAAGGTCTTCGACATCGAAGAGCTGTTGAAAAAGGACGCCCTGCAGACCTATATCCCCTGCGAGGAGGCCCTTGTTGAGCGCGCCGGCGTGCGGAAGAAAGTCCGCCGCCCGCTTATCAGCTCGCTCATGTTCTTCCGTTCCACGGCCAGGCAGGCCACGGAAGTGCAGCGGGTGCTGACAGACAAGGTGATCCTGTATACAAGGCAGGAGGGACTGAAGAAAATTCCTTTTGCCATTCCCGAACGGGAGATGAACATCTTCATGCTGGTCACCTCGTCCGGCGAGCGCGGGATGGAGTACCTTGGCGAGGACAGCCCCAAGTTCCACTGCGGTTGCCGTGTGCGGGTCACCGACGGGAAGTTCAAGGGCGCAGAGGGTGTCATCTGCCGCATCAGGAAGGACAGCTGCCTAGTGGTCGTCATCCGGGGCGTATGCGCCGTCGCCACCTCTTACATCCCGCGGGCCTTCCTGCGACGGCTCGGAGAAGATGAAACCGTGTAGGATTCGGGTTAGGCGGACGGGTGGAGAGGTAAGGAGACCGCAAGGACGCCTGTCCCCTCGTCAACTTGTCAACTCATAAATCATAACTCAAAATGTCTTCCCTTCCTTCCGGCGTTCGTTTGGTGCGGTTGCTGAACGAGCATTTAAATGATATCATGAACCGCGAGCGTGCGAACCAAAACTCGATTCACCTGTATTGCACGGGTCCTTACTGGGTCGCTTTCGAGCGCTCGGCCTATCAGTTGCGCCGCACGTTCCCGGACAGCGAGGTCATGCCGATGCGCTTGCTCGGCTACCCGTTCCCGGTGGTGATGGTATCCGTGACGGATCGTTCGCTCTGTGCGTATGCAAGGAGGCACATCTTGCGAAGAGACGATATGGATTACAAGCAATTGACCGTACCCGGACTCTCCCTTGCGGACTACAGGGAGTGGCACGCCGGCGAGGTGAAAGGGTTGCCTTCATTAAATAAAATAGTATGAGTGCCATGCGGAATCATCTTTGAAGGTGAAGGATGGGAGAAGAGATTTATTTTCTATTTTTGTTCTCAGATTTTAGTGTAATACCATTCCTTCGCAGCAGACGATACACTGTTCCGCTACTGCCTATATTTAATATTTTCTGTATCTCCCTTACCGGTGTTCCGGATTCATAGAGCTGGATGCAGCTTTTCTGCTTGGCGATGTTGTTTTTGTTGATAAGTGTCTTTCTGC
>ERZ1106941.2321-NODE-2321-length-14592-cov-39.732407_pt1 | contig 14592 bp, 19 predicted proteins | sample MGYA00403670_ERZ1106941 | MGnify/ENA primary metagenome ERZ1106941 (study PRJEB35170, sample SAMEA104062400) | human gut metagenome | biome: human gut; feature: human-associated habitat; material: faeces | place: Denmark | collected 2012-06-04 ...
GAGAGAGGCAACTTCACAGATTGTTGAAGCAGTGCACAGTGTACTTGAGAAGACTCCGCCTGAACTTGCAGCCGATGTATCAGACAGAGGAATTGTCCTTACCGGTGGCGGAAGTCTTTTATATGGTCTTGAAGAGCTTATCGAGGAAAAGACAGGAATCACGACTATGACAGCAGAGGAGCCTATGACAGCAGTAGCCGTAGGTACAGGAAAATTTGTTGAGTTTTTGGCAGGAAAGCGTGACGACGACTAAAGAAAAGATGTGATTTTGACGATAAATCAAGTATGAAAGTGTCTGTGCAGCAGCCGGGTATGAAGCAGTTGTTTAAGATTGCATTTTAGAATAAGCTGATATGGTATATGCATCAGACAGATTAAGAGTTTGTTCCTTATGAAAGGGGATAGTAGATGGTTAGAGGATTATATACTGCCTACACGGGTATGGCTAATGAACAAAAGAGACTTGACATTATATCAAACAATCTTGCCAACAACAGGCCACATCCGACAAGCAATACGAATATGAAAAGCATTTCACCGCCTGTCGTACCGTCCTCCAGCCAGCTCTTGACGTTCAGCAGGAGCACGGCCACGGCGAATCCGCCGTAACCGAGCAACAGATAGAAGTCGCGTACCAGCAGCCCGTGTATCTTGCACGGGTTCTCGATCCCTTTGCGCACCTTGTACTCCATGGCGGTCAGATTGAGAAGCTGACACCGGCTATCTTGCCCACGCAGAAGCTGATGACGGTCACCGCGATAAGGACATAGCCGACCATGTAGGCGACGTTCATCCATCCCTGTTTCTTGTTGCCCTCGCTGTTCTCGTCATTGATGAGTCTCCAGTTCTTTCCTATGCCTACGGCAAGCGCCATGACCATCACACCGAGGAAAACCGGCAGTGCGATGTCGTTCAGGACGGTGTTGATGTCACTTTTGATGGATTGTGCCCCTGCCGGAAGAACCGCCGCCAGCAGGACGGATAAAGTATAAATTTTCTTTTTCATTGCCTTTCTTGTTCTTTTTCAGTTATTGTTCCTTCATAATTGCCTCCGGGCTGCCAGCCGGTGATGGTGATGTCCTCTATCTCCACCCCGTTTCCGGCGGTTTTCAAAGTGTAGACATATTCCTTTCCGGATCGGAATGCCGCCGCCGGCATGACGAAGTCGTATGGATGTCCGCCGGCCACCAGCGCCACGTGCATGGCCGGACTGTCACCGGGATAGAGCAGCAGGCTTCCTGTCCCGGAGGATATTGTGCCTTTTTCCGGTTTTATCTCCAGTGAGCCCGTCAGAAGACTGTACGAAGCGGAGTAGCTGTAATCCGCCACTCTGACCGCGGTGACGGCGGCGGGCATTCTGAAAGTCACCTTCGAAAGAAGATGATACAGGGTGATGGAGGCGGAGGGTGCGTTCCCGGACACCATGGTCCTTTCCGAATACAGATAGTCTGTCTGGCTCCTTGCGTCCAGGCCCATCTTTCCGCCGCTGAAGGACGGGTTGTAAGGATAATACGCATATATGCCTTTATCCCCGTCCGACAGGGAAATCTCCGCGAATGTCCATTTCCCGGACCGGTTGAGGACTCGGATGTTGTCCGGATACAGGTTTCCCGCCGTATCCGTTACAAACATGCCGAACTCGCTGACGGACATTTCCTGCCCGTCATCACCACGTGCCGTGCAGGAGCTGATGGACATGACGGCGTCCTGCTCCGGACTGTCGTTAGGGCCGGAGCAGCCGCTGAGGGCTGCAACCGGCATTACAAACGTCAGACAAATAATGAGATGATTGAATGGTTTATCCATATTTATAGTTTTTAGTTTATGTCCACCGATACCTTTCTGTCCTGGTATACAGTGATTGACAGTTTCCTTCCGCTTTCGTTCTGGGTCAGCGTAATCGTGCCGCTACGGTCGGAAGTTGTCGGGTTTTCACTGACGGTTGCCGAGTTTGTGCCGGCACTGATCCAGGACACGTTGGCGGAAGCCGACCAGCCGATATTGCTGCGGGAGGTTTCGCTGCCGTTGGTGTATGTGATCTTCTGTGAGGTGACACTGTAGGTGACGGTTCCCCCGGTGGAGACGACGGCATCACCGCTGACGGCTCCGAGCGTGAATATGTACCCGTAGGTGATTACATCGGCGGGCTTTCCATCCTGATGGATTGTCACATGGCCTGATTTTCCTCCGTAACTTGCCGTATAGGTACAATTGCGGGATGAAGTGCTGCCATTGGCCGCCACTGTGACAGTCGTGCCGCTCCGGCTGAAGCCCGACGCGCTTCCTGACCATGAGGCGGATGAGCTCACATCCACACTCCGGTATTCTGTGGTGGTGCCTGTTGTTATGCCGTTCCACTTCGTGTATTTCGGACGGCTTTGTGATGCTGTCGCACTCAGGCGGCTTGTGCCTCCGGATGAGCCGATACCGGACGGGCTGGCGGACACTGACAATGAGCCCGTGGTCCAGTTGCCGTACTCCGTTGTCTGACTGCCGGCGGACTGTCTGACCGTACAGGCGGCCGACCTGCCGTTTGAAGTGGCCGTGACTGTGCAGGACCTTTCAGACGCTGTTGTGTTGTTGCCTGCTGTCAGTGTTGTTCCGGACAGGCTGAATCCGCTGCCGGCTGCCGACAATGACGGTGTGGCCCTGTCTGTTTCCGTACCTCCTGAACCGCCGACACCGTTCCACGTCCACGCACGGGTACGGGCTGCATCGGCCGTGATGACGGATGTACCTCCCGTGTTTGCAACCGTTTCCGGATTGGCCGATACGGTTACACTCCAGTCGCTCCAGGATGCGTATTGTTTTGCACCGGCATCCTGTGTTATGGTCAGGCTGTTATCCGATGTTATGCCGTTGTAACTGCCTTTTACGGTAATACTTCTGGCATTTGTCGTAGTATTGTTGACAGCCAGGACCTGATTCCCGGACAGGCTGAATCCCGTCCCGGTTCCACTGAGGGAAACCGTTACATTTTCTTTTTTATCAGGATCCCGGTGGTCGTTATAATAAGTGCTGAGAACGGCTGTGACAGCCTTGTTTCCTCCGGCAGCGGGTATGTTTCCCGCAGTTGTGCTGATTTGCAAGGTCTGCCGCGTGGTAGCGGAGGACTGTTGTACCGGCAGGATGTAAGTCCTTCCGGATTCTGCCTGGGTAAACAGGACCTTGCCGTTTCGGGGAGCGGTATTCAGGTTTTCCGCCACCTTTATTGTTTTGCCCGCCTTGTCCGGGGTTATCCAGACGTCTGTCGTTGAAACCGTGTAATCCAATGGACTCTCAGTGCCGGGCAATGGCTTCCCGTTTATTGAATAATATTTGTTTGAAACCGTTTCGTAGTTATAGATGCCGCCGGAATAGCCGCTGCCGATGGTTTCCGGACTGACGGTAAAGGTATACTGCAGCTCTTTGCCCATGAACGGAATTACGGTAGTATGCCCCGCAAGGAATTCTTTCTTTGCCGTAAGGGTGTAGTCCTTTTTTGTGCCGTCGGCAAATAAAAGGGTAAGGAATGTACCGTCGGCATCCCGGTCCTGCGCCGGAATGACCGCAGTGAATGTGCCGCCGTCATTATACATCCGTATATCCGAGGTGGCTCCAAGGGTATTGGCGGTGCCGGTTCCCAGGTTGATATTGGCTGTAGCCTTGGCCCTTTGGATGGTCACGCCGGAAAGTGCCTCTCCCGCTTCCGGCGTATAAGTGACCTGCAGCCGGGACAGCCGGTGGGAGAAGGCGAGCGTTATGACCTTATCGGTTGTTCCGCTCCTGTTGGCCGCATACATGAAGTCGGAAAGCGTGATGCCTTCCCGCTGGTCCCCCTGTATGCTGAAATCATAATCCAACGGATTGCCCATGTCTTCCCTGTAGGGGTAATAGGCATAATAATCCGTTTCATAGCCGGCGGCTATTTCGTTGGCGTCCCCGTCCGCCACGAACTGCGAGCCGTTCCAGACGAACCGCTTGTTGTCCGCATAGTTTCCGGACGTTTTCAAGGTTGCAGGCGCTGATGACATGCGTACTGCCGCATAGACGCCGATGGCATCCCCGGTCTCAAACGTTGTCTCGGTTGCCCGTGCTCCCCCTGCGTCAATTTCAAAGGACACGGTATCACGGCTGTGGATTGCGGTGCCTTCCTCATTCTCACAGCCCTGCAGGGACAGGAGGGTTGTCACGGCCAGCCAGGGGAAAAGGCTGTTTAAAATATTCTTCATTTTCATCGTTTTGTCTGATTATGGGGGATTGGCAGCCCCGATATGGTTTGTAACAGGGCGGGAAGAAAGGCTTCCCGCCCCTTAAAGTCAGATTACAGGTACAAGCTGGATTTCACCTTTCACATCGTCTGTCCAGGGTTCGATGGTCACACCGCTGCCATCGGCACCGCCGATGACCAGACCGTTATTCCCCAGTACGATGTCGTAGATATTACGGTAAGAGCGTTCCCATTTCGTTCCGGCCGGGAAGGTGAATTGCAGCTGCTTTCCGTCAATGGTGAACACGGCCTGCATATCCTTGCCCGCTGTCGCATCAACCGGAACGACAATGGATGAAAAGGATACGGCCTTGTCTGTCAGAGTGGCGCCGGCGCTGAATTCCACATTGCCTGCCGTCGTTTTTGTCAGGGAACCTGTTGAAATATCCATAGTGGCACGGGTATACAACGGAGTGGCGGAACCGACATTCTTCAGTGTGATTCCGGTAAGGACGCCTTCCTGTCTGTATCCTTCCGTTTTCTTCATGCGGAATACGACCTGTGAAAGGGCATGTTTCATCGTGATGTTCACATTACGGTTCAGGATGCTCGCCTTGGTGTCGCCCTGTCCGTACAGATGGTCCGTCTGGGTGGTGATGTCCACCGGAAGGGCGGAGGGGGTGGTCAGCGTGGCATCATACGGATAATAAGCGAACACCGTCGCCTCGTTCTCATCCAGCAGGATCTCTTCCGAAGTCCATCCGGCAGCTGAATAGGTGAAAGGGGTGTTGGTATAGACGGCATTCTGGTTGTACGGAGTGCCCAGAGTACCGTTGCAGACATAAAGACCCAGCTTGTCACCGGCTTCCCAAGCGGTCTTTTCCGCGCGGGAAACAGCGGGAGCACCGATGTTGGCGTTGATTTTCAAGGAGGCACGGACATCCTTGACGGTTCCTTCTTCATTCTCGGAACAGCTGCATGCCAATACGGCAAGACACGCTGCGAACAAAAACATTTTCTTCATTTTGTAAAATTTTAAATTGATGATAAAAAAACAGTATTAATAAGTAATTATTCCCTGGCCCCATTCCACATTCTGCCAGTCCTCGATGGAAGCGGATGCGGTATGTAGGGACGGGGATACGCGGACGGTGATGTCCACACTGATACCGTCAGCGGTGAAGTCCTTGAACACATCACTCAGGTCAAGATCCGCATCCACGGGCATGTCCCCGTCCAGATGAAGACGGATGACATTGCTCACCCCGGTATTGATGCCGAACACCAGCACTTCCTTCCGGAAGAAATTCTCCTTTTCAGGGGAGACGGTGAAAGGCAGGGTGGCGAAACCGCTTCCCTTTTCCCTTGTACGTACATACCGGCTTGTGGTCACGCCGTCAAGTTCGGCGGTGATTCCGGTATATTCCAGGATTCCCGTATTCGTCACCGTGATGTTGAAGACAATCCGCTGCACCATCAGTTTGCTCTCGCAGGTGACGTGCAGGGTGTCGTCAGTCATGACCGTACCGGTCACGGAAGAGGAATACGCGTATCCCTGCTCCGCCGTGATCTTTCCCTGTTCCGTCGGAACACGCAAGCGGACGGTGGCGGCGGAGCCCGCATCCTCCAGGATGTTGACATCCTTGTTGCAGGCGAGAAACTCGTAACTCCCGATATGCAAGGTCCCATACGCATCACCGCTTCCATTAAAAGGAATGGAAAGATTGTCATATTCCGCCACGCCGTTACCGGTCAGCGGAAAAACCATCAGGTTCATCTCCGCCTGTTCCGGTGTGCCCATATCGGAAGGGTGATGGAACCCGTTACGGGCGTGCAGGTATCCTTTGTAGATACAATCCTCGGTGAACAGGCCGTCACAAGAGGAAAGTGACAGCAGGGACAGGAATATGCCGGGCAGAATTCTTACTATTTTATTCATATTGCGACAGGTTTAAATTATACGTTGTTATCAGCCGGTTGATTTCCGGATCAAGACGACCGCGATAGGCTTTGGAACCGTCCAGTTCCAGTGAGCGCATGAAGGAGGACACGGCTTTGCCGTCGTCTTTCAGACGGCTGTACAGGATGGACAGCAGGTAGCACACATTGGAACTTTCCGGCAGGGATTCCAATATTCCGGCAGCCCGTGCATCATAGCCCAGTGACATCAGGCAGATGGCCGTGTTGTAGTCGTTATAGTCCGACAGTATCACCAGCGCGTCCTTGTACTGCCTGTCCTCCATCAGGTCAAGACCGTGCATGTAGGCCGAGTCAAGGACGGTGGTGTATTTGAATTCCTCTATCATATCCCGGCGGTGCAGGTAGAATGCGAAGTTCACCGCACGTGCCAGAGGATAATAGTTCTCCCTGATATGCTTGTAGGCATCCGGAAAACGTTTCCGGATCCCGGCCTCCCTTGCGTCCGGATCCTTTACGGAGGACATGATATCCAGAACGGCTGACCTGTCATCCATTTCCGTATCCTGTTGTACCTTGCGGACAAGAAGCTGCCAGTCCTCGCCAATCCACCGGGGACGGATCAGGGTGTCGATGCCGGTCCTGTCATCCGTCCTTCCGGACAGGTACTCCTTCAAGGCAACGGCACGCTGCCTGGACAGGATACGGTTCGCGGCCGCGCTGCCTTCCGGGGATGCGGTGGCGGTCATGTCAATACTGTCCATCACCAACTCACCGGTATAGGTCAGCTTGTTGATCGCTTCCAGGACTTTGTCTATTTCGGAACGGTTGTTCCCGTATTCCTCGTCAAACAGGTATCTGCCTGCCGGATAATTGATATAGGCGGTCGTATTGGCCGTGGCCTTGCGGTATATCTTCTCCTTCCTGTACCGGGGCGCATGGTCCAGGAACTGCACCATACTGCTTATATAATAGGTAATGGTATCCGAGGACGGTAAATTGGCGGAACTGCCATTGACGGCAAGTATCCTTCCGTCTACTGTCAGGTCAATACGTTTCGTGTTATCGGTAACATCCATCTCCTGCCGGTAATAATAGCTGAAGGTATTGTTCCTGTTCCTGATGACCGTATCCAGACGGGCGGCCTGGTAAGGGAAACGAACCAGCTCCTCATATTTGCGTGACACCGCGTCACGTTTGCGTTCGTTCTCCGCAATGCGCTTGTAATCGAAGTATCTCTCCGCTATACGCGCCGAATCTTCCGGCGTCACCCTGCGTACCTTCAGAGGGGTGCCTTCCGAGAACATGCGGTAGCGGGACGGAATCAGCGTGGTGTCCAGGTCACGGCGGAGCCAGTAGGCGGGAAGTACGGACAGGATGGTGTTGTGGCCGGCGATGGCCATGCGGTTCCGTTCCATCTTCGCGTTGAAGTGCTGGTAACGGCGGTTCCATCTCTCAGTCCAGTCAATCCATTCCTCGCGGGCGATATAGTCATGCTTCCATGCCTGGTAGAACTCCTCCTCCAGCTCGGCCATGGCACGGCGGTAGCCTTTCATGTCGAACATCTCTTTCAGATAGGCGGAATCCGGGATGATGCTGTTTATGAAGGCCTGGTACTGCGCGTATCCTTTTTTCTGCCGCTTGACGAAGTCGGCGCCGGACAGGAAGATCCTCTCCAGTTCTATGCGTCTGCCACGCTTGTAGGCCACAGGGGTCAGCTGTACCTGCCATTTGTCATCTATCAGCCTGCCCGGAACGGTCACGACAAAATCCAGATTCACTTTCCCGGCACGCTCGGGGATGTTCCTGTTACGCGCGACAATGGTCACCTCGTCCAGCTGCAACACGGTCATCTCTTCACCCGTAACGCTGTCACGTTCGGCCATGGTGACAATATGTTCCACTCCCGAACTGTCCTTCCAGGTGATTTTTTCGGGAACGGAATAGCATGTCGTGTCCGGTGCAGGCCGCTTGCCGGCCTGTGAGAGACCGACCTTGCTGATGCTCCTTTCCATCTTGTGGGACAGGGAACAGGATAAGGACAGCAGTGGAAGTAAAAGGATTACAGGTATGTTTCTTTTTTTCATAGGACCGTACATTTAGAAAAGATATATCATGTTCAACGCCACACGTGAAGGTATCAGATACCATCCGTGTTTTCTGCCCAGGAAGGCGCCGCATTCCCGGCAACGGTATTCGTTGTACCTCGCCCAGACCGCGGCGCCGCCGAGTTCCCATTCTATGTTCCATGTTTTTGACAGGGGGTAGGCCTTGCCGATGGAGAGGCCGATGCCGTAGCCTTCCCCCTCATAGCGTTTCTTGTTCCATATCCTGCCGATCGAATAGCCGCTTGCCAGGGTGTTCATCCCGACAAAAAAATTGGAGTAGGACTCCACGAACCAGTAGCGCACGCCCGGCATGACAGTCAGGTTGCGGAACTGGCGGTTGTCCTTAAAGACGAAGGGATTGTACTGGACCGGTAGATGAAGCGACCATCGGCGGTTCAGCGTCATGGACCCCTCCAGGTTGATGTTGCCCGTTGCCAGCCCTATCAGGTTGGTACGCGCGGAATAGAACTGGGCCGGGGATGCCAGGCAGACGCCCAACAATATCCCCAGAAAAAAGAATTTCTTTCTCATCTGTTTTCTCCTTCCTGATTGGACGGCCGGGAATTCAGCACGGTGATGTCCCATGCCGTCAGCGTGTTGAAGTAACGGCCGTCCCGTTCACGGGCGGAAATGTCAAATTTGACACTGACCTCCATACCCTCCTCCATGGGAAAACGGTCCATGTTGGCATTCATCACTTGCAGGCAGATCCTCTTCGGATACTGGTCTTGCGTTTCTATCACAAACTCACGGGACTTCCACGGAGTGCCCGATGTCTTTCCGACTCCTTCCTTGACCGGAAAGAGGGTAAGTACTTTTCCTTTTATCTCCATATTTTTTTCGTTTATGTGTTTTTAATCAAGTGAACGGGGATGAACCGCAACCATCCTTTTCACGATCTGCTAAAACCATTCGGCATCCGGATCGACCTCCACGGAAAGCCGGTCCATGATCCATGTGATCAGTCTGTTGACAAAGCCCATGTTCTTATCCTTTTAAAAGTATTATCCTTCAATTGCCTGCTCAGACTTATATGGCGGCCGTCATCAACTCCGGTCATATAAGCCTTGTGGTTCGTCTTATGCCTGTTCGCCACAGGCTTTCTTCTGACAAGCCTGAACCTGCCCATATAGTCGTCTATCAGTTTTTGGTGACAGATCATGAGGCCGGTTTCCTGCGGCGTCTGCCCGGAATTCTCCAGCTGCATGCGTAAACCGGGTATGCAGCCTTCCAGATAAGACCGGATATAGTCCTTCTTACCTTTGGCGGTTCTCCAGTAACCGCGTCTGCCTTGCGCATACCCGGAATACTTCTCTTCGGACAGACGTCTGAAGGTTTTACGCAGGTAGTCAAAGAGCGCAATGACAGTTGCCGCATTTTCCTCTGTCCCGATTACCACCATATGGGTTGTGCCCGCGTAGAGCAGCATCTTGCAGTAATTGTATTCACATAAGACCCTCATCAGGTCCCGTTTCCAGATATTGCCGGCCGCATCCTTGTAGCTGATTCTGTCAGATTCGCAGGCTGTCAGCCGGTTTTGTGGATTCTCACCGGCAAGATCAAGCAGGGAGAGGTTGTATTCCATAAGTAGGCGGTGTACCGCCGCTGCCGCCGCATGGGCTTCACCTTCAGATCCGATCTGTGTGGCGGATTCTTTGAGCCGGATAAGCTTGCGGATTCTTTCCGTTATCTTTTCTGATACTTCTTTCATATTGTTTGCTGTATTACATCTCATTTCCTGCAGTCATTGCTTTTTTTTTACAGGCTTGCAGGAACTCGTTGAAATCGTTATGCCGGGGATACAGCCGGACGGACTCATTGACCAGTACCGTATCCTTCCCAAGATTCCCCTCCAGTTTCTCCAGGGCGTCCATGCCTGCCTTGTCGTTGTCCAGAAAGGCATGTACCAGCCGGTGCCGGGAAAGGAACTCTCCGGACCTGCCGGCCATGGCCGTGGAGTTCAGGATGCAGAAATTCATTGGCGGCAGTCCGGGATGTTCCCTGGCATACTGGAGATAGCTGAGAAAATCCATGAATCCCTCGAAAACGGCACAACGGTCGCCTCCATTGTCAAGACAGGTGACGGCTTTTACTCCGGCACATCCCTTGAATATCGGATTCCTGAGCTCCATGCCTCCCTTGTCATTGGGGAAAGCTACGGCGAAACAGCGCCTGTCCTTCCTTCCGCTGAAATGGTAGTATGCTTCCTTGCAATATGCCTTTGCAATGTCCGCATCAATTCCACGCCGGCCCATGTATTCCAGAAGCATCCTGTTGGTCAGGGGATTGATATTGTCGACAGTCAGTCTGGGGCTGGTGCCGGCATCCCCGGCGGAAGTCGGAACAGGGAGGGGGTCGGACGGGGCGGACAGGTCGCTTTTTTCAATCCGCCGCATGGCGGAGTGAAAATCGCACCGTTCCAGACGCATGACCAGGTCAGCCACACCTCCCGAGCTGTCCTCACCGAAATCCTTCCATTTGTTCGTGTGCAGGTTCACCATGAAGCTGGGGGTCTCCTCATTTCTGAAAGGGGAGCTGTACATGAGATAGCCGTGGTAGGACCTGACCGGTTCATGACCGTATTTTTCCAGTATCTCCCGCAAGGGGATCGCATTGGCTTCCTGTGATTTCATAATCTTTCGTTTTTTTTAAGTTCCTGCCGCACCGGCTTCACAGCGGGACGGCAGGATGGAATGTTCTTTCACATACTAACTAATGTCAAAATATCATGCGGTCCGGACGGACGTCAGCCTGCTCCTGAGAAAACATAGCGGGCTCCTGATGCGCCCGTTGCTGCGCTCGATTTCCTTCAAGGCGGCTTCCAGCACACGGGGGGAGTCCGCGGACAGATGCAGGATCTCATGCTGCTGTGCCGGAGAAATGCCTAGACGCTCAAGGGCGGCACGGAAACCGTCCTGCCTCTTTTCTCCTGAACATTCAGCGTTGTACTTGCGGATATAGTTCTCTATCAGCGGAGTGAGGCAGCCGCCCACACTGTAACGGTAGTCACCGTTACGGATGCTGTCCTTGACGGCGGCTATGGCGTACTCCAGGGGCATGGCCGGATAACGGGCTTTCAGAATGCACGCCCAGCGGATCTGGTCATCCTTCAGGTTCAGGTATTCCAGATCGGATTTTAAAGTCCGGATGGAATTGTCCTCCTCATCCGTCTTTTCCTGAACGGATGTAAAGGAGCTTGAGGATGATATGTTTTCTTTTCTTTCCTTTATATTGTAAGCTTCCGGAATATTCACGGATTCTTCCGGAATAAATCCGGTTTTTTCCGGAAGAATCCCCTCTTTCAAAGGAACGGGCGCTTCTGAAGGTTCCGTGAAGGGAACAGAGGTGACTGCCACAGATCCACAGATCGGAACGGACGCCGCTTCCACAGGAAGCTGTGCCCGGGAAACCGGGAAGGAGGATTTTTCTTCGGAAAGAAGATTTATTTCTTCCGGAATGACTGTCTTGCGCTTGGCCGCTTGACACATGGACACATATCGGATCTGGATGGAGTGCCCTGTCAGAATGCCGTACTGTTTCCAGATTCCGGCATTGAACAGCCCCGTTTCCGTACAATAGTTGATGATCCGGAGAACCTCCTCTTCCCTCATGTTCCAGTATTCCGCACAATCGAACAGCTCGTCCTGTGTGAAACGGATATAACAGCCTTCCACACGGTAGATCTCATTCAGGACATACTGGTATATCGCATAACCGGCACAGCTGTGTTCCTTTCTCAGCTTGCGGATCTTGATGTCACGGAACCGGTCCGTTTCGGCCCTGTAGTACTCAAAGCCTTTTCTGGCAATTCTTCCCATAATTATACGTTTTAAGAATTTTTTTTCAGTGTGAAACAAACAGGATTCGAACCTGTATCACCAGCCTGCATACAATGCGGTGACTTGCCTGTTAGTCCATTGTTCCGTTACGATTCTGATAAATATCTCATTAAACTATCCTTATCTCTAAAAAGTCTTTTTCCCCATTGTGGATAATTGTTTCTGGGCACACTTAGCCCATCTGACAGCTTATAAACCATAAGAAAACTATCATCAGTATAGGATATTTCGATAATTATTTTGCTTATACTTGTATGGATAATGTTATCCCCGCTCAGATAGCATACGCTATCTCCTACGTTAAATTCAGTATCTATATTCATACCTATATCGTTATTAGTCAATTACCAATCTCCACCATCATTTAATATGCCATCAATAGTAGTTACACTATTTTCAATATTGCTACCTCCATATTGCGTAAATTCCGGTGTAGGATTATTGTCTGTATCTCCATGCATCATTACATGAAGCGAACCACTGGCTGAATACAGCCAAAGACGCTTACCATCCTTTTCCCACTTTTTTGCAAGTCGTTTCAGAGAGTCAATCAACTTACATTCTTCGGGAGTACATTCTATCCCAGCTTCTGTTTGATATTTGCTCATATCGAATTAATTTTAAATATTAATCTTTTTCTAAAAAAGTGTTAGTAGTATTCAACACTCCGGCTGAATCCCGATTTTTACCATCACGCACAAAAAAACTATCGCTTAACAGCCTTTCATAATCGATTTTATTCATAAGAATAACACTCGCATTGCCATCTATATACAGTTTGCATTGCATGAATTGAGTTCCTTTTACTTCCTCAATTACATCTATTTGCATTGTTCTTTTTTTACTCATATCTGTCCAATTTTAAAATTTCATCAATAGATGATAAAACACTCTCCAGTCTTTCCAACTGCTCAGAGTATTTCATAAGAAGATTTTCTTCTCTTTCCGTAGCCTCCCCTCCATTGTGAATATCATTATACTTTTCGTATTTTGATTTTACACTCTTATATGCTTTCTGAAAGAACGGAAGCAATATCTTACATTCCTCTTTGGTCATACAGACCGTTATCTCGTATGGAGATGAATACGATTTTCTAGTGCCATCTATGTGACTCATTTCTGTTCGTTATTGAAGTCATTAATATAACTACGCCCAGCATCAGTTGGACGATAAACAACATCACCAAATGGTCCAGCCGATTTCGTCAACAAACCGTTTTTTACCATTTCTTCTAAATCATCAGAGGGTTTACTATAACCACCCCATCCTTTTTTGCAGATATTCCTTAAATGAATAAGCTGCATCTTACTTAATTCTATATTCATTTGGTTCATATTTATTCGAGTTCGAAGATTCTGTTGATGGTGTCAGCTAATTTATCATTGATGATTTTCGAGTTCCAACTGTCAAATTCAAGAATAATACCAACTTGTCTGGAACTGCCGGAGTCTGTATAAGACCTGCCCATTGTGATATTTACAGGCAGGTTCTCCTCTTTGGCTACCTCTATAAAAGCGTTTGCCAGTTTTTTTAACATTTCACATCTTATCAACATAGTATTTTCGGATTAGTGATTATGAATTGACAGCCATGAAGAAACCGGCATTATTATACTGTTGCCTGATTTCTGCGGATGTAAGAATATGATACTTGGTATACAACTCAGCATTGAACAAGTCAACCTGAATACAATACTCCACGATTTTCTCCACTTCTTCCGGAGAGAGTGCCCAATAGTCCGCTACTCTGCAAAGCATATTCTTACACCAATACAATGAATGGTTTCCTGTACGGAATATCTCATTTTCTATATAATCATAAACCGCATATCCATTACATCCATATACAGTTTTCAGATCACTAACTTTGGTTTCATGCAACTGTGATGTCCTTTTATAACAAGGCAGGAATGGAATAATCTTATTGTCTGAAATAACGGATTTCATAATGTCTTTTATTTAAATTTCGGTAATAAGGATGCAGTTCAGATTCTTATTGAATTCTGAACAAAAGATTGTTGCTGCAAAAAATTATACTCTTGCAGGTATATCGTATCTTTTACGTATTTTTTTTACGTAATTGAAAACAGTCTTTTCACAGACTTTTGGAAAAGAGGGATTATTCTCCTTTAGATATTCATGAATCTGGGTGGAAGAATAATAAGGACAGGTTATCAGCAAATGCTTAACTGACTCCTCATAAGGATCGAGACGGCAGGAATAAGAAGGGCGCGGACGATTGCCATGTTGAAGAAGCTCATCAACATTTAATCGGGAAAGCCGCATGACTCTGCCGGGAGGAAGTTGCAGCTTCTTTGCTATTTGAGAACGGCTCAAGCCAAGAAGTCGAAGTTCGGCAATGTTATGCCAGTCGTGGTAGTCTTCTGTAATCTTTTTTGCATCCATTTTCTACATAAATATAGTTTTCGTAAAGTGAAATATTTAATGTTACGAAAAAGTGATGCGGCAAAGTTACGAGTTACACCATCACGAGGTTGCTCAGAAACCTGTCCTGCTTGATCTGCGTCAGTTCGAACAC
>ERZ1106941.2323-NODE-2323-length-14588-cov-7.627537_pt1 | contig 14588 bp, 12 predicted proteins | sample MGYA00403670_ERZ1106941 | MGnify/ENA primary metagenome ERZ1106941 (study PRJEB35170, sample SAMEA104062400) | human gut metagenome | biome: human gut; feature: human-associated habitat; material: faeces | place: Denmark | collected 2012-06-04 ...
TGTCATTCACTGAATGGCCTCCTTCTGTTGGTTCGTGCAGTTGCCAGACCGCACTGCCATTTTACTGGAAGGAGTTTCTTTTCATAGCTTAAGCTTTTCCGTACCACCGGCATAGCCGGTGGTTTTTCTACAAATAAAAGGGACCTCCCGCAGGTGCGGGAGGTCCCTTTTTTACAGAGAAAAATATCCGGCTCAATGAGCGACGAACCAGAAAATGCTGCCCTTGCCGGGTTCGCTGTCCACACCGAAGGGAAAGCCGTGGTTGATGAGGATGGCCTTTGTGATGGAAAGCCCCAGCCCTGTGCCGACCTTGCCGGCGTCCGCGCGGGAGCGGTAGTATTTGTCAAAGATATAGGGAAGATCTTCCCGGGCAATGCCCGCGCCGTGGTCCTCAATCTCTACCCGCACGGCGGCGTCCGGCTGCGGTTTTACGCGCAGCGCCACACAGCCGTCCGGCCCGATATGATGGATGGCGTTCGCCAGCAGATTGTGCACCACACGGCTCATCATGTCCGGGTCTGCCGTTACGGTACAGGGGTCGGCAGCATCTACCGTGAGGGTGTAGCCGCTCTGCTCACAGATATTCTGGTAGCGGTAGGCCACTTCGTCGCACAGCTGTGCCAGGTCGAACTGGACGGGATTGAGCTTTTCGGTGCCGGAGGAATATTTGGAAAGCTCCATCACGCTGTTCACAAGGCCGGAGAGGCGGTCGGTCTCGTCCACGATGACCGAGAGCTGTTCGTCCCGCTTTTCCTTGTTGTCGCCCGTCAGGTCGCGTACCGTCTCGGCATAGCCCTTGATGAGCGTCAGCGGCGTGCGCAGGTCGTGGCTGACATTGGCGATGAGGTCCCGCTGCAGCTCCGAGGTGCGGCCCACCTCCCGGGCCATGGTGTTGAAATCCCCGGCCAACGCGCCCAGCTCGTCATCCGCCTGGGGCGTGACGCGCACCTTGTAATTGCCGCGTGCCATCTCCCGCGCGGCGCGGGAAATGGCCGAGATGGGTTTTGTGAACCAGCGGCTGAATACATAAGCACCCGCAATACTGACGATGAGCAGCACGGCGGCAATGATGGGCATTTGCGCACTGATGACGTCGGCGGCCTGGCCCACACGCTCCAGGTCTGTGGAGAGGATGAGAGAATACTGGTTGTTGATGTTGCGGCACACCACCATCTGCCGGGTGCCGGAGGTGCTTTCCAGACCGGGCAGGATGCGGGAGTCCGGCAGAGTAAAGTTCAGGTCTCCCAGTACGAAGGTCGTGGCCCGCAGGTTGACGGCTGCGGTGCTGTTCCACTGCGGCTCTGAATATTCCATAAGCTGGCTCAGCGGATTGGGATGCAGCAGGCACTGGTCGGACTGCAGCTGGTGAAGATGCAGCAGGACCTTGCAGTCTGTTCCGGCTACCTCAAAGCATTTTCCGGCCAGCAGCCCCCGGTTGTCCATGATCTCCTCCATCATGTCTGAGGGAATATGAACGCCGCCGCTCTTGTCGAAGCTCTCGAATTTGCCGTATTTTTCAATGATGGCGGAATAGACGTCCGCCGCATGGTTCAGATCCGCGAGCACGCGCCGGTTGTACATGGGCTCCAGCAGCTTTACGCTCAGCAGCCACACCAGCGCCAGCAGCACCATGCTCATCAGCACAACAAACAGCATCAGCTTGCGGCTGATCCTGTTGAAAAAACGCCGCTTTTTTACGGCCGCGCCCGCGGGGCGCTTGTCCTGCTTCATTTTCCGGGCCTCACATCGGGGTCAAATTTATAGCCGATGCCCCATACTGTCACGATGTTGTCGCGGTATTTGCCCAGGTGGCTGCGCAGCATTTTGACATGGGTATCCACGGTGCGGTCCTCGCCGTAATAGTCGTAGTTCCACACCTTTTGCAAAATCTTTTCCCGGGAAAGCGCCAAGCCCTTATTGGATACAAGGAACACCAGAAGATCGAATTCCTTGGGCGTAAGGGGAGCTTCCTCCCCAGCGATCTTCACGCTGTGGGAGGCAGTGTCTATGACAAGGTCCCCGAATACAAAGCTTTCGCCGCCCTCCTGCGTTTTGGGCATGGTGCGCGCCAGGACCACCTTTACGCGGGCCACCAGCTCCCGCGGGCTGAACGGCTTTACCACATAATCGTCCGCGCCGCCCTCCAGGCCCGCAAGCTTGTCGTATTCCTCGCCGCGTGCCGTCAGCATGATGACGGGCGTGTCGATTTTGCGCTTGCGCATCTCGCGCAGGCAGGTCATACCGTCCACAAACGGCATCATGATGTCCAATATCACAAGGTCCGCTCCGGAGGCGGCCAGCGCCGCCAGCGCGGCGGAGCCGTCGGTGGCCTCTTCGCACTGGAAGCCTTCGTGCTCCAAATGCTCGCGGATCAGCTCGCGGATGCGCGGCTCGTCGTCTACGATCAAAATTTTTGCCATAACAAACACCTCGTTTTCGGCAGCAGATGGTTTTTTCGTTTTTCTTATAGTAGCATATTACAGCGCCGATATGTCAAATTTGTGAAAATGTTTTACGCATGCGTCCCTGCCGATTGACGGCGCGGGCGGAGCGCGGTAAAATGGCAGATAGGACCGGCGCGCCTCCCCGGAGGCCCCTGCCTGCAGGGCCGGATCACGCGGCGCGTATGCGCCGGGAAATGGGATGATCTTGAATGGCGGTATTTTTGTGGGTTCTGGCCGTGTGCATCGTTCTGCTGTGGCTTTTTCTGCGGCCGGGCCGCTACGGCGAGGCGCAAAAGCAGCTGGTGTACGGCGTAAACCACGCGCACCGGGGCTTGCATACGAAGGATAAGACGGTGCCGGAGAACAGCCTGCCCGCGTTCCGCGCGGCGGCGGAGGCCGGCTACGGCGTGGAGCTGGATATCCAGCTCTCCAGGGACGGGCAGGTCGTGGTGTTCCACGACGACACGCTGGACCGTGTGTGCGGCGTGCACGGCCGTGTGGACGAATTTACATTCGAGGAGCTGCGCGGGATGCGTCTGTGCGGCACACAGGAGACGATCCCCCTGCTGACGGAGGTGTTTGAAGTGATGGGCGGCAGAACGCCCATGATCATTGAACTCAAGACGGGGCGGCGCAACGACGAGCTTTGCGAAAAGGGGCTGGCGCTGATGCGCGCGTACAACGGCCCCTACTGCATCGAGAGCTTTGACCCGCGCATCGTGCGCTGGTTCCGGAAAAATGCGAAGGATGTGCTGCGGGGACAGCTTTCCGACGCGCCCGCCTCGTTTCGGGATGAGCCGAAGCCGCTGGCATTCGCATTGGGCTGCCTGTTCACCAACGTGCTGGCGCGCCCGCAGTTTATCGCTTACGGCCCCGGCAAAAAGCCATGGACCGCCCGTCTGGCGGAGGCAATGGGCGCCATCCGCGTATGCTGGACCGTGCGCCCCGAAGACGATATAAACGCGAAAGAAGCGGAAAACGACGCGGTGATTTTCGAATTTTATCACCCCGCGCCGAAGTATAAGTGAAAGAACCCGCGGCCTGGCCGGTATGGGGCGCTTTTGCGCCCCTTTTTTGCCTTTTTTAGAGAAATTTTGCCCCGCGTGCAATTTTTGGCAGGGCTGCGGGGTATACTTCATAGCAAAGGCCGCCTGGTGTGCGGCCGCCTTTGCCAGTATTACAAACTGTAAGGAGAAACAAACATGAACCGACTGTACCGTATTTCCGCGCTGGCGCTTGCCGCCGCGCTCTGCCTTGTCCTTGCCGCCTGCGGGAGCAGGCCGGCGTCCTCCGGCAGTACGTCCGGGGGAGGCTCGTCTTCCGTGTCCACGCCTGCCGCCTCCGGCTCGGGTTCCGTTTCGGGTTCCGTGCCCGCTTCGTCCGGCGGGGCCGGGGACACGATGAGCGAGGGCCAGCGCTACGCCTATGCCATCCGTGACGCGCGTCCGGCCGAGGACAATGAGTATTCCGAGATCGCCTGCGGCGACGCGGGCGGTGAGCCGATGCTGGCCGTGAATCCCAACGATATGTCCGCCGAGGATGCGGCGTCCAGCATCCAGATGATGCTGGACACCATGGGCATCGATCCCGCAACGCTGGACGCGTACGCCTTCAGCATGTCGATGATGAATGTGCGGGCCTACGCCATCGGTGTGTTCAAGCCTGCCGAAGGCCAGGCCGAAGCCGTGCAGGCTGCGGTGGAAAGCTATGTTTCGCTGCAGCGCAAGTCGTTTGAAAACTATCTGGCCGACCAGTACGAGGTTGCCAAGGGCGCGCTGATCAAAACGCTGCCCGGCGGAGAAATCGTACTTGTGATGAGCGAGGGTGCGGCAGACATCATGGCCAATCTGGAAAAAACACTGAAATAACAGGCGGGAGCATTGCCTGAAAAAAGGGCCTCGTGCTGATGCGGTTGATGCATCCGGCACGGGGCCGTCCCTTTGCAGGCGTGGATCATGCATCTGGGATGGCATCTCCGGCATAGCTCCACGGCCCTTGCGCCGTTGGGGCGAAAAAGGCGGCGTTCCCGCCGCTGTACGGCAGCTGCGTCAGAAGAACATAAAAGCCCTCGGGCCGCTGCTCCGCGCGGGACAGGTGGTTCAGGTATGCAAGCGCGCAGTCGTCCCAGGGCAGCTCCGCCGTCTGCCAGGAGGCTCCGCTGTCTGCACTGCAGTAGAGCAGGGGCCAGTTTTCCTCTGGACCTGTGGCAAGAGTGAGAAACGCCGTGCCGTTCGGCGTCATGGAAAAACCGCTGAGGATGTGGGAGGTGCCGAAGTGCGGCAGGGCGCCGAATGCCGTCCAGCTTTGCCCGCCGTTATGGGTGAAAAAAGCATATTTTTCCTCGCCGCCGCCCGGGGAATGCTGCGTGCCCACCGCTGCAAAGCCCAGCTCCGGCGTCAGAAACTCCAGCTTTGCGTATTCGACAGGACGGTCCAGCGCGGTGAGGGACTGACCGAACCATGTGACGCCTTCGTCCGGCGTGACACTGACACTGCAATCCAGCGGGCCGGACGCATACAGTACAGCCTGCACCTTGGAGCCGGTTTCAGCGGCCAAAATGCGGCCTGCCCCGGTAAAGAGAGCACGGGTCGTTTCCGGCGAAACAGCGGAGCCGTGCCCCGCCGTGAACCAAACGCCTCCGTCCGCGGCGGCAAAGCAAGGGCCGTTTGTGCTGGAAAAATCCGGTACGGCGGCAGACTGCGGAGCATCCGGCAGCGGTGCGGAGGGGGCGAAGCTCTGCCGCAGGAGCCGCAGACCGCCGCCGCTCAGCCAGAGGGAGATTGCCAGGCCCGCCGTACAGGCGCACAGTGCCCAAAACGGCTCCCGCCGGGGCCTGAGGACGCGGTACGGCACGCCGTAGGAGCGGGAAAGGATATACCGCACAGCTTGTGCGTCGCTGTGGTGGACAAAGAGGGGAGGGCCTTCCCATTGAAGCACGAACCCGTCGGGCAGTTCCCAGGCACCCATCAAGTCGGCGTGCTCCAGCCGGTAAGGCTCTCCGTTTTGATGCCAGCGGCAGTGGGTGGGGTATACGGCTGCCTGAACGGCCGCAAAATCTCCTTTGCAGGCGGCCCGCATCCGCAGCGGGCCGTCCGCACAGCCCCACAGACAAAATGCAGCCGCGGCCAGAAAAAAGCCGGTGCAGGCCATACGCACGGAGCCGAACAGCCAGGCGCGGCTCAAAGCAGCGCAGACGGTACAGCACAGCGCCGCCAGCGCATAGGCCGTGCGCGGCCCGCTGCCGCGCATACAGCGGGCTTGGGCGCGCCATACCTGCTCGGTACGCGGAAATGTAAGGAAGCCGACGGGCGCTTCGTCCGGTTCGTCCTCGTCCGCGTTCAGAAGTGCCGCCGCCGTCGTGCCGAGCGGCCGGGCCAGAGCCGTCAGCTCAGCTCTGCCCGGCAGCCCGCCGCCGGCTTCCCAGCGGGCGAGCGCGTCGCGCGGCACGCCTGCGGCCTGGGCAAGCTGTCCCTGTGTAAGATGCTTTTCTGTGCGCAGGCGCGCGATGCGTGCGCCGATGCGCTGCGCGTATTCCATGACAGCAGTCCTCCCGGTGGTATATTGGACCGCACCGGCTACAGCAGTCTGCCCAACGCGGCCAAATCGGCGCACACGACGCCGGGCGTGACGCTGCCTGCGGCCAGAGCCTCCGGCGTTGTTTCACCGCACAGCACCAGCGCGGTGCCGCAGCCGCAGGCGCCCAGTGCAATATCGGTGTAAAGGCGGTCGCCCACCATGCATACGTCTTTCAGAGAAACGCCGTATTTGTGTGCAGCGGCGCGGGCGATGTAGGCATTTGGCTTCCCGATGACGGCATCCGGGTCCCGTCCGGTGCTTGCTTTTACAAAGGCGATCACCGCACCGATGTCCGGGATAAAGCCTCCTGCGACCGGGCAGTTGTAATCCGGGTGTGTCGCAATGTAGGGCAGGCCGGCGCGCACAGCGTCACACAGCAGCCTCAGTTTATCATAGGTGATGGTGGTGTCGAAGCCCAGCACCACGGCGCGGGGCTTCGCAGCCCGCACTGTGTAGCCTTCCGCCGCGAACTGCGCCTCCAGACTGGGCGTGCCGATGAGCAGGATATCTTTGGGAAACCCGTTTTCCGCCAAATACAGCAGCGTTGCATCACCGGAAGTGAAAATGTCATGTTCGGTAACGTCCGCGCCCAGGCGCGTGAGCTTCGCAAGATAGTCTGCTTTGCTTTTGGAGGAATTGTTCGTTAAAAACGCAAACTGCCGTCCGGTGGCGCGGCACAGTGCCAGAAACTCCAGCGCGCCGGGCAGCAGCGTATCATCCAGATAAAACGTGCCGTCCATATCCAGCAGGAACAGCTTCGCGGTCGTTACATCGTACATGGGACAGGCTCCTTTTCTATAAAAATAGAACCGCAGTTCGGCGTTGCGAAAACGTGACGCTTGTGGCATAATAATCTCAGGCTCGCCGCTGCCGCGGCTGCGCGTGTGCGCAGCACACGCGGATGCGCTGGCGCGCATGGGCCTGGGGACATTGAAACATGCAAAACCGCAGCAAGTGCGGTTTTGCCGAGGCCGCTTCGCGGCGTCATGTTATAATAATCTCAGGCTCGCCGCTGCTGCGGCTGCGCACCGCGTGTGCAACCCAAAACATGCGTCAACAACAGTATAGCACGTTTCATCAAAGGAGACCACGCTTTTGAAAGCAAGTATTGTAATACCGAATCTAAACGGCGCGGGCTGGCTGCGCGATTCCATTGAATCGATCTGGGCGCAGACGGAGCAGGACTTCGAGCTTATCATCATCGACAACGGCTCCACAGACGAGAGCCTGGCCATTGCCCGCAGCTATGTGGGCCGCCCGGGCTACACGCTGGTGGAGAACCAAACAAACACCGGCTTTTCCGCAGCGGTGAACACGGGCATCGGCCTGGCAAAAGGCGAATATGTGGTGCTGTTCAACAACGATGCCTTTGCACAGCCGGACTGGCTGGCACAGCTCATTGCCATGGCGGACGCCGAGCCGCGCGCTTTTGCGGTGCAAAGCCTGATGATCCGGCATTTTGAACGGGACATCTGTGACGATGCGGGGGATTATGTCACGCTGTTCGGGTGGGCGTGCAAGCGGGGCGACGGCATGTACTGGCGGCGTTATACAAAGCCGGGGCGCATTTTTTCCGCCTGCGGAGGGGCCAGCCTGTACCGCAAAAGCATTTTGGATGAGATAGGTCTGTTCGACGAGCTGTTTTTTGCTTATTTCGAGGATGTGGACATCAGCTGGCGGGCAAACAGTCTGGGTTATAAAAACCTGTATTGCCCGGCGGCCAAGTGCTACCACATCTGCGGTGCGACGACGGGCGCAGTGCGGTACAACGAATTCAAAAGCGTGCAGAGCGGGCGCAACAGCATTCTGCTGCCCTACAAAAATATGCCGCTGGGCATGCTCCTTCTGAATTTTATCCCGCTTGCGCTGGGCTATCTGCTCAAAATTCTGGTGTTCGGCCTGCGGGGCTTCTGGACGCCGTACATCAAAGGCGCGCGGGAGGCGTTCCGGGCCATCCCGAAAGTGAAAAAGCCGAAATTCCGGTGGCGCAATCTGCCCCATTACGCGCTCATCGAGCTGTGGCTGGCGGCGGATGTGTTCCGCTACATCGGCTACCGCATCATGCGGTTTTTTAAGATAAGATAAAAAGCGGCACGGCTGTGCGAAATTGCTGAAAACAAACGGCGGCACACCGTCGAAAGGAGTTTTTGTATGAAAATCGCCATTGCATCCGATGCGTCGGGATTCCGTTTGAAAGAGCATGTCAAACAGGTGCTGCGGGAGGCGGGCCACGACGTTACGGACGTTGGCCAGCAGCGGGAGGATGAGACCGTGCGCTATTACGAGGCGGGCGAGCTTTTGGCGCGCGCCATTCAGAGCGGCGCGTATGAACGCGGTTTTGTGATGTGCGGAAGCGGCGCCGGCGTGTGCATGACGGCCGGCAAGTTTCGCGGCGTATACGCCGTGGCCTGTGAAAGCGAATATACCGCCGCCGAGCTGCGGCGCATCACAAACGCGAACGTGATGGCCATGGGCGAAAAAGTCGTGACCCCCGCGGTGGCCGGGCGTATGGCGCTGGCATTTGTGGACAGCGGCTGGTGCGACGGCATGACGCCGGACAAAGCCGGTATGGTACACGAAGGCTTTGCGCGCATCCGGGAGATCGAGCGCACGCAGGCATAAGCCGCCGCGAAACGGCGCATTTGCGGCCAAACCGGGAACGAATTGCAAACTTTTTGTGACATGCCGCGAAATGCTTGGCAAACCGGCGCGGGGAATCTATAATGAAAGCAAGGAAGCCCGCCGGGCGGTGACGCAGGGCGGGCGGTTGCCCATTTTGCTGTAAAGGAGCGTAGAGTTATGGGATTTTTAAAAGGCTTGCTGGGCCTTGGCGTAACGGCGGGCGCCGCTTTCGCCGCATTGAAGGTGGCCCAAAAATATGAGGAAAACAAAGCGGCCGACGCTGCGGCGGCAGCCGCCGGGGCCGAGCCGCAGGACGTACCCGCGGGCAGCGTGCTGGAGGATATTGCCCGCGCGGCGGGCGGCGTGCTGAGCGACGCGGGCGCAAAGGTAAAGGAAGTGGTGACAGGCACTGCCGAGAAAGCGGGCGTGGATACCGTGGAGCTGAAAGGGGCGCTGCACGACGCCGGAGACGCGCTGTATGAAGCGGGCGACGCGGTGGCGGACGCTGGCTCGGCGTTTGCCGGATATGTGGCTGAGGAGGCTCCTGCCGTTGCGGGCCGTCTGCGCGACGGCGCGGAGGACCTGCTGGAGCGCGTAAAGGAAACCGTGGCCGCCGGCGCGCAGGCGGTGGAGGAGGCCGCGGACGCCGCGCAGGCGGCTGCCGCGGAGGAAGCGACGGAGCAGGCCGAAGCCGCCGCACAGGCGGAGGAGAAGCCGGAGAAGGGAACCGCGGCAGAGGCTGCGACGGAGCAGGAAACAGAGCAGCCGCAGGAAAAATAAAAAAACCCCGCCGTCCGGAAGCTGCAACAGCCGGGCGGCGAGAGTTTTTTGAGGCTAAAAATATTTCTCAAACACTTCTCCCAGGCGTAAAATAGTTTTCTGGTGCTTCGCATCCTGTGCGTCGGATTTTGGATTCCAGAAGGCAGCTGGGAGTCGGTGGATTGCAATTTTTTTCTATATTTCTTCAAGCGAACATTCGGTGCGGTCTTTTTCCGCTCTTGGTATACTATGAATGTGGAAATATGGTGCATTTTGTCCTGCGTTTTCATCGCTGGCGTTTGACGAATTTATGCTTTTACAACTGTATTTTTTGTCAAATGATTTAAAGTTTTTTACGGTATCTATAACCTTGTATAATGCACAGGTGTACCTTTGCCGGAATCCAAAATATTTTTGCAGTGCTCCTTGGGACAACCAATAGATACCCGCCTGCATCTTTGGCAGCATCCCAAAAAGTAAAAGTATCATTTTACCGCTCTTGCCCGACAGAGCCACCTCGCTGAAAATTGGCTCTTTACAGCGCCGCAGCGTGCTGCGCGCGGCGAAAATAGCTGCGGGCCATCCACAGCGCGGCAAGGAAGCCCAGAGCGTCGGCCAGCGGCATTGCGGCCATCAGGCCGTTCATGCTCCAGGCGCGGGGCAGGGCCAGCAGCAGCGGGATGTAGATGCACACCTGTTTGCCAAGAACCAGCGCGCTGCTGCGCGCGCTTTCCCGTATGGCCTGGAACAGCGTGCCCGTGCAGTTGATGAACGTGGTGAACGGCAGTGCGATGCTGGTGGCGCGCAGCACGGCCGCACCGGTTTCCACAAGGCCGCCGTCGCTGGGGCTGAGCATGCGCACGATCCATGGCGCGGCTGCGGCAATGATCACGGCCAGTGCCGTCAGAGCGGACATACTGGCGGCGCAGCAGAAGCGGAACGCGCTTTTCAGCCGCGCGTGGTCTTTGCTGCCGTGGGCGTAGCCCGCCACGGGCTGAAGCCCCTGCACAAAGCCGATGGACACGGAGAGCGCCAGCCCCGAGACGCGGGATGCGATGCTGAACGCGGCGATGGCAGCGTCTCCAAAGCCGCCCGCTGCGCGGTTGAGCACGATGGTGGCCAGCGCGTTGCCGCAGTGACGGCACAGGCTGGGAAAGCCTGTGGTGAAAATCAGCTTCACCATCCGCGGGGTGCGGGCTACCTGCCGCACCGAAATGCGCACGGATGTTTTGCCGCGCACATAGAACCAGAGCAGCGCGGCCCACACCATCACCTGGCTGAGCGCCGTGGCCGCGCCCGCACCCCGGATGCCCATGCCCAACGTGTAAATGAACAGAGGGTCCAGCACAATGTTCAAAAGCCCGCCTGCAAGCTGTCCGGCCATGCTTTCCTTGCTTTTTCCCTCGGCGCGCAGGCACTGCGCCAGCGCCAGGCTGGAGCATTGGAAAGGCGCGGCCAGCAGGATGGGAACGGCGTAGGCCTCGGCTTCGGGCAGGATGGTATCGGTGCTGCCCAGCAGGCGCATCAGCGGCTCCAGCGCCAGCAGCCCGCCCGCAGCGATCACGCCGCCCAGCCCCAAAGCAAGAAAAAAGCCCGTGCTGGCGGCGCAGTGCGCCTTTTCCTTTTCCCGTGCGCCCAGATACAGGCTGACAAGGCTGCTGCCGCCTGTACCCATCCAGAAGCCCAGTGCAGAGAGCACCGAGGATATGGAAAACACAACGCCCACCGCTGCTACGGCGGCCGTGCCCAGCTGCGCCACAAAGAACGTGTCGGCCATGTTGTAGACCGAAGTGATGATGCAGGTGATGATGCTGGGGACGGAGAGAGAGAGGATAAGCCCCGGCACCGGTGCGGTCGTCATACGCAGGTGCTGTGCATCCTGCTGTTCCGAAGTGCTGTTCATGCCGCAAAACTCCTTACGGCAGGCCTACGTCCCATATGGGACGTAGGCCTGCCGCTTATTTTTTACCGATTCAGGATCGCCATGAATTCATCGCCGGTGATGGTCTCTTTTTCCAGCAGATATTTGGCAAGTTCGTGCAGCTTATCCATGTTGTCTTTCAAAATGCCGATGGCCTTTTCGTGGGCTGTGCGGATGATCTCCACCACCTCTTTGTCGATCTTGGTGGCGGTCTCGGCACTGCACGCCAGGGCTGCGTCGCCGCCCAGATACTGGTTGCTCACGGTCTCCAGCGCCGTCATATCGAATGTTTCGCTCATGCCCAGGCGCGTTACCATGCTGCGGGCCAGCTTGGTGGCCTGCTCGATGTCGTTGGACGCGCCGCTGGTGACGCTGCCGAAGATCAGCTCCTCGGCGCTGCGCCCGCCCGTCAGCGTGGCGATCTTCGCCAGCGCCTCTTCCTTGGAGAGCAGCACCGTGTCGGCCTCCGGCGTCTGCATCGTATAGCCCAGCGCACCCGAGGTGCGCGGCACGATGGTGATCTTGGTCACGGGCGCGGAATTGGACTGCAGCGCGGCAACCAGAGCATGGCCGATTTCGTGATAGGCGACGATCTCTTTTTCATGGGGCGAAAGCACTGCGTTCTTGCGCTGGTAGCCCGCCACCACCACGTCTACGGATTCCGTCAGGTCTTCCTGTGTGACGATGCGGCGGTTGCACTTGACGGCGCGCAGCGCGGCTTCGTTGATAAGGTTGGCAAGCTCTGCGCCGGACGCGCCGGAGGTAGCCCGCGCCACGGCCTTATAATCAATGTCGTCGGCCATCATCACGTCCTTGGCATGGACACGCAGAATGGCCTCGCGGCCCTGCAGGTCCGGCAGTTCGACGGGCACACGGCGGTCGAAACGGCCGGGGCGCAGAAGCGCTTTGTCCAGCGTTTCGGGACGGTTGGTTGCCGCCAGAATGACGACGCCGGACGAGCCGTCGAAGCCGTCCATCTCGCTGAGCAGCTGGTTGAGCGTCTGCTCGCGTTCGTCGTTGCCCGCGATGCCGCTGCCGTCACGCTTTTTGCCGATGGTGTCGATCTCGTCGATGAACACGATGCAGGGGGCCTTTTCTTTCGCCTGTTTGAACAGGTCGCGCACACGGGCCGCGCCCTGTCCCACGAACATCTCCACAAACTCGCTGCCCGCGATGGAGAAAAACGGCACATTGGCCTCGCCGGCCACAGCCTTGGCCAGCAGCGTCTTGCCGGTGCCCGGAGGGCCGACAAGCAGAACGCCCTTGGGCATTACGGCGCCCACGCTGCGGTATTTATCCGGATTGTGCAGGAAATCCACGATCTCCTCCAGCGCTTCCTTGGCCTCCTCCTGCCCGGCCACGTCGGCAAAGGTCTTGCCCGTCTGAGCGGCCACGTACATCTTGGCGTTGCTCTTGCCCATGCCGAAGGACATCATATTGCTGCCGTCGCCCATGCGCTTTTGCATCATACGCCACAACAGCACCATGGGAAGGATCAGGATGAGCGTGGGGAAGATCCAGGTGAACAGGAAATTCATCAGGGTGCTGTTTTCCTGCGGAGCCACGGCGGAAAAGGTGACGCCGCTCTCGGACAGGCGCTTTTGCAGGTCCGCGTCCGGGAACACGCCCGTGGAGTAGATCCGTTCCGCCCCGTTTTCATCTGCAGCTTTGAAATAAAGCTCACGCTCGTTTTCCTGCAGCTCCACCACGGTCACCTGGCCGCCCGAAAGCATGTCCAGGAACTTGTCATAGCTTACTTCCGTCACGCGCGGGGTCATCAGGCTGGGGAACACAAACGCGTTCAGCAGCATCAGGATGAGCATCGCGATCATCGCATAGTAAAAGAAGGGCTTTTTATTGGGTTTGGGTTGCTCGTTCATATGCTTCAACTCCTCACTGTATCTTCTATTGTAACGCCGGAATATGACAAAATTCAAGCGCGTTTGTAAACGTGCTGTGAATACCGGCATTTTCGTTTTGTTTTTTTGCCGGAAACATGCTATACTGGCCTCAAACGGCGGCGTGTGCCGCCTTGCGGAGAAGCACGGAGGGAGGCGCGGCCCATGACGGCGGCCCGGCGCAGAGATGAGATATTGCAGGCATTGGCCGGGGCGTCCGGCCCGGTGAGCGCGGCTGCGCTGGCGGCGCGCCTTGGCGTGAGCCGGCAGGTCGTGGTGGGGGATGTGGCGCTGCTGCGGGCGGCGGGCTCGCCCATTGTAGCTACGCCGCGCGGCTATGTGCTGGGCGGCGGACAGGAGGGCGGCGGCGTGCGCTGCACCGTGGCATGCCGCCACGGCCTGGACGGCCTGCTGTCCAGAGCCAGAGAACGCGTCGAAGGGGCCACGGTGTTCGGCTACCATGTGGTGGACCCCGAACGCTACGGCGTGGTGAGTTTTGACGAGGCGCGCCAGGTGACCAACATCGAGGAAAAACCGGCCCGCCCCCGTTCCAATTACGCGGTGACCGGCCTGTATTTCTATGATTCCCGCGTGGTGGACATCGCCCGCGGCATCCGCCCCTCGGCCCGGGGCGAACTGGAAATCACCGACGTCAACAATGCTTACCTGGCGCAGAACGCCCTGCATGTGGAACTCATGGGGCGGGGCATAGCCTGGCTGGATACCGGCACGCACGATTCGTTGCTGTCGGCCGGCACCTTTGTTCAGGCCGTGGAAACCCGCCAGGGGCTCAAAGTAGCCTGTGTGGAAGAAATCGCCTGGCGCCGGGGCTACATCAGTTCCGAACAACTGCGGATTCTGGCCGAACCGCTGGCCAAGTCGCAGTATGGTCGTTATTTGCTGGATCTGGCGGAAGGGGACAAGTCGTGGAAGTAAGGGCCACTCCCCTGGAAGGGGTATTGTTGATCGAACCTCGCGTCTTTCCGGACGCCCGGGGGTTCTTTCTGGAAACATGGCAGCAGAAACGTTATGAAGAAGCGGGGTTGACCCTGCCCTTCGTGCAGGACAACCATTCGTGTTCGGCACGGGGCGTGCTGCGCGGCATCCATTTTCAGATCGCCCATCCCCAGGGTAAACTGATCAGCGTTTCCCAGGGACGGGTATACGACGTGGCCGTGGACCTGCGGCCCGGCTCGCCCACCTTCGGACAGTGGTACGGAGCGGAGCTTTCGGCGGACAACCACCGCCAGTTGTGGATTCCGCCCGGCCTGGGGCACGCCTTCTGCGTGCTTTCGGACCAAGCCCATTTTCACTACAAATGCACGGATTACTATGTCCCCGGCGACGAGGGCTGCATCATTTGGAACG
>ERZ1106941.2325-NODE-2325-length-14577-cov-18.805812_pt1 | contig 14577 bp, 6 predicted proteins | sample MGYA00403670_ERZ1106941 | MGnify/ENA primary metagenome ERZ1106941 (study PRJEB35170, sample SAMEA104062400) | human gut metagenome | biome: human gut; feature: human-associated habitat; material: faeces | place: Denmark | collected 2012-06-04 ...
GAGAACTACAAGATCGACAAGACCGCGCCGACCGGTGAGGTCAAGCTGAACGAGCGCACGGCGTTCCAGAAGTTTATCAACACGATCACTTTCGGTCTGTTCTTCAAGGACGATGTCCATGTCAAGCTGACGGCGACGGATGAGGCTTCCGGTGTGAAGTCCGTGATGTACTTCAAATCCGACAGAATCCTCACGGATGAAGAGGTTCGCGCAATCACCGACTGGACGGATAACAGCGACTTTGACATTGAGGCAAAGGATATGGATAAGTTCGTTATCTATGTCCGCATCGAGGACAACGCCGGAAATGTCACCCTCATCGGCTCGGACGGTGCGACCTTTGATACCACCGCACCCGAGATCGTCGGTGTCGAGAATGACAAGACCTACTATGTGACCAAAAAGGTCGCGATCGACGACGAAAACCTTGCATCGGTCACGCTGAACGGTGAGACCGTCGAAGATGTATTCACTCTTGTCGGCGACAAGGATGCTACCTATGTTATCCGCGCAGAGGATAAAGCGGGCAATATGACCGAGTATACGGTTTATATGAAGCCGATCTCGTCCATTACCGATGCTATTGCGGCGATTACGGACGAAAACGTGAAATCGAGCGACGCAGAGACGATATCCGCTGTCGAAAGACAAATCCTCGACATCGCCGAGGCGTTTGACGACGGCGAATCCACCGACGATGAGTGGAACAAGCTGACCGAGGCGGCTGCAAAATGCAAGGATCTGAATAAGCGTATTGCAGATGTTGCAGACGAAATCACACGCCTGACCGACGCTGTGACCGCTTACGATATCGACAAGGTGACGAGCGCCGACAAGGCGGACATTGAGAAGCTGATCTCCGACATTGACACGCTGCTTGACGGCGACAACCTGACGGAATCAGAGAGAGCCGCTCTTGAAGCTCTGAAGGGCACAGCTCGTGCGCTCCTTGACCGCATTGCTGCGGCGAAGGACGCTGCCGAGGCCGATGAGATCAAGGCGGTTGACGGCATCACCAAGGACAATGTGAAGCTCGAAAACAAGGAAGCCCTTGAAAAGGCTGAAAAGGCTTTGGAGGGCGCTCTGCGCGATTTTGACGGCAACTATACCGAAGAAGAGCAGAGAGACCTTGAAGAAAAGCTTGAAACAGTGAAGGCGGCGCTTGCGGCTATAAGCAATGCCGAAAAGGCGGCTGAGGAGATCGGCAAGCTCCCCTCGGCAGACGACGCAAAACTCAGCGACAAGAGCGAGCTTGACCGCGTAAAGAAGCTCCTTGAAGGGCTTACCGAGAACGAGAAAGCTATGCTCGGCAAGGACGCTTTGGGTAAGGTTGATGCTTTGGCTGAAAAGATTCAGAAGCTGACGGAAAAGGCCAACTCTCCCAAGACCGGAGACACAAGTAATATGGCTCTTTGGATCGCCCTGCTCTTCATCAGCGGCGGCATTGTGACCGGAACTACGGTCGTAAGCAAAAAGAAAAAGCGCTCCGTGAAATAACGGACGGCGGGACAGTCAATTGATTTGCGGCTGTCCCGCTTTTTTTACATCTTTTCTCGAACAGTCCTTGAATTCGTCACAATTCTATGTTATACTAATCGTAACCGAACGGTCGGTACTTATAAAGGAGCGAAGCAACATGAAAACAACCGAGCAACAGCACAACGCACGCAAGCGCGAAATGATGGAAAAGTGCTTTGAGTGTTATGCTGAAAACGGGCTGACGGGCACGGGGATCAAAGCGTTGGCCGATGCGTGCGGATGCACAAAGGCAAATCTTTATTCGTATTTTAAAAACCTTGATGAACTGATCATCGAGTCAACGGCATACTGTATGGAAAAGGTCGAGGACGACTTTATGGAGATGGCGCCCACCGACCCCAAGGATGTTGTCCGGTTTGTGAAAGAGGTTCCGTATTGGACGGCAAAAAAACATGGCAAAAAATATCGGCTGATGTATCAGATCTATACCCATCCGAAATATATCGAATACGGCAAGAAATTCTTTGAGGGCGTCAACGAGCGCTATACCGAGTATGCCAAGCGGCTGGAGCCGAAGATAGGTATCCCCTATATGGTCATCACGCCGCTGATCTTTATCTTCGTCCGCGCCTGTGTGCACTATGCCATGTTTGAGGATGAGTATTATCTGAACACCCAGATGGAGGTCTTAAAGCAGGGAGTTGCCCTGTTTGCGGATAAGTACCGCTCACAATACTTGAACGGAGGTAACGAAAAATGAAGAAACGAATACTCAGCATCCTGCTCACCCTTTGTATGGTGATGTGTGCCATTTCACCTGTGATGAGCTACGCCGACCCGGGAGTATCGGCATCCGGCTCGAGTGCATACGGCGCACTGCTCACGCCCGACACAAATCCCCCTGCCGGTTGGGCAGAGGACGAAAGCAACCCATACGGTACAAAGAAGGGGCAACCCTTTGCCATCACCCCGTGGTATGAGCCGATCATTTACAGCTACCGCAATGCAGAGGGGCAATCGGCACAGGATCACACCAAGGTGTATGACAAGCTGACACTCGGAAAGAATATTATCGAGTCACCGAGCGGTACATACAGCATTTCCTCGGTCGATAATGTCGCTTTTGCTGTCGGAACAGCTTACGATCCGCTCGGCACGGGCAGAAACGATCATGCTATCTTTGTCGGTCTTTGCGATATGGATAATTCCAAGAACACGGCAAAGATCTGCTACTGGGTACAAAACCTTGTAAACAACAAGCGTTCCGATCTTCAGAAAATTGCCGACGCTCCGATGTGGGCGTGCAAGAAGGACGGGTACGGCGAGCTTGAATATCAGGAATTCCGCCATTATTTCAATGTTACGGCGGGCGACTATGATGGTGACGGAAAGATGACCGCCGTTATCACCTACGCCGGCAATGATGATCTGTGGGGAATCGCCGGAACGGGAATTGCCGGAGAGCAGGGACTTTCAAGAAAATCGTTTGTCAAATCCAAGGGCAGCGGCAATGCCTATTTCGACGGCTGGAACACGACTCTGTACGAGCGCGACCAGATCACGAAGTCGCTTGTCTCGGCGGATATCGACCGTGACGGCTGCGATGAGCTTATCGTGTACGCAGGCATTGCCGACCCGGATAAAATCGACGGCAGGGACAAGGAGATTTCCGGCGATTCCTTCCGGAAGGCTGTTTCAAAGCTCTCGGTATACAAAGCCGAAAACGGAAACCTCAAAAGAGTGGATCAGAAGTCTCTGATAACCCTGAACCACGAGGATGAAAAAGCGGACGGCAGCCGTTACTACGATCATATCCGCTACGGAAACCTTGCCGCGGGAGACATCAACGGCGACGGCTGGCAGGAGATCATTGTTGCAGGATATTTCCGTGAGGTCAGGGAAGAAAAGCAGAAGGGCTTTATCTGGGACAAGAAAACCGACGACGAAAACATGGGCTTTGCCGTTTATTACGGGCAGAACAAGTCAATAACGAACGTACAGAAAACCACCATGAGCGGTTATACCGCAAACGGAACAAAGGATCTGGGCGTGAAGCCGAAGCCCGCTATGACAAGCGTTGCGATCAACGGCAGAGGTACGCCGGAGCAGGTATGGATCGCAGGCGGTCTGTATGAGGTTCAGCAGAACGGCGCGCTTAATCTTCTGCGCGACACCGCGCGCGAAAAGAATTCAAGCGCAAAATGGTGGTGGTATCAGGATGTCATCGCCGGCAATTTTGACCACAACACGGAAGGCCGCGAGCAGGTGATCGCGCTTGCCGCCGAAAGGCAAAAGGGAAGCGGTTCGGGGCGCAAATTCGACCTGTTCACCGATGTTTTCTACGGCGAGAATTTCGGAAGCGGCACGCTGTCAGTTGCCGGTAAGTATACGGTGACAGCCGAGAAGGACGAATTTTCCAAGCTGTGCCACGACGCCGACCTTGCATGGGATATGCCGTATAACTGCATACTGCTTGCGGCTGACGTAAACAAGGACGGTCTGTTTGCCCGGTATGAGGGCAAGGGCTACGGATATTCCGACGCACAGGTGCAGGCAGTGCTCCAGGCGGCTCCCTATTTTGCGGAGCTCGGCGACTATGACCTCGATTTCTCCGACGGCTCAACCACCTACACCTTCTCCTCCGGCTATTCGGACACGAATTCCTCGTCGCACAATACCTCCTTCGGCGCATCCATCGTCGTGCAGGGAGACCTTAAGGTGTGGAGATACGAGGCGACGCTCGGATATACCATGGACTTTACCAAGAGCACCGAGGATACCCTTTCAAAGGAATACAGCGCCTCCTTCAACGCCGGCGGCAACGATTCCGTGGTGCTGTACCGCGTGCCGGCGACGACCTATTATTACTCACTTTATGACCCCGGAAAGGGCGAATTTGACCTCAGCGAGAAAAACGTCATCGCCCTGATGATCCCCGGCCAGCCGGTTTACACCATGCTCGACCGGGAGTATTACGACGAGTTTGCCGCGCTGTATAACAAAACCTACAAGGCGGATATTGCGGCGGGAAAGGCAAAGGCTCTGCCGATACTGAACAGCCATGTCCTGCCGGAAAACGCCGAGGGCGACCCGTTCGCCTATTGGTCGAATACCGCTACTACCGCCGACTATGTTTCGAAATTTGAGTCGCTGAGTAAGCAAAAATATGAGCTCGGCTTCGGTGCGAGCAGTATCACAAACGACTGGACGACCACGTCCGAGCACGCCGAGGGCATTGAAATGGCTCACGGCTTCTCCGCCTCGATGAAAAACACGTGGGGTGCGGATTACTTCAATATGGGTGTTGTGATCGATCTGAGCTACAGCAAAGCAACAGGTACGGTCTACACCACGACCGAAAGCAGCGGTGCCAGCGGCACGGTCAACAATATCGACCGCCGTTCGCTCCTTGCCTCCTACGAAATCGGCTACGATGTTTCGAGCCAATACGGCTTTACCTGGGATTTCGGTATGCGTACATGGACTGTCGGCGGTCAGAAGATCCCCGTATTCGGCTATGTGCTGACCAATCTTCGTGCCGCGCCGCCCATACCGACACTTACGGGCGTATCCGTAACGGATAACCGGAGCGCAAAAATCACCTGGGAGGCGCCGACGGCAGACCTCAGACGTCCCTATGCCGGGTATCATATCTGGATGCGTATGGATGACGGAGAGTTTGAGCGTGTGACCGAAGCTCCGCTTTCTGCGGAAGAGCTTTCTTATACATACACCTCACTGCAGGCGGATACCACCTATACCTTTGCAGTCTCCTCCGTGACAGACAAAGGAATGGTATCGGCACTGTCCAACACCAAAACCTTCTCAACCTTTGCGGGTGCCGACGGCAGAGAAATCGAATTCCGCAGCAACGGAAGCAGTATCCAGTGGCGATATGCGGGTGAAAGTGACGACGCTTACCGCGATCTTGTCTCACTTGCCGAGCTGACGGGAAATGACGGCGCAGACGGAAAACAAATTGAACTGCGGGTATATAACGGATTTGTACAGTGGAAGTACAGCGATGATTCCGTCTGGAATAATTTGATTGCCTTGTCGGAGCTGAAGGGCGAAAAAGGCGACAAGGGCGACACGGGAGATAAGGGAGATAAAGGCGACCCCGGACAGGACGGAAAAGACGGCATAACACCTCGGCTTAAAATCGGGGAAGATAACCTCTGGTATGTCTCCTATGACGGCGGACAGACATGGGTATCCCTCGGCGTGAAAGCCACCGGAGAGAAGGGCGATACCGGTAAAGACGGACAACAAGGCGAAAAGGGCGATAAAGGCGATAAGGGTGACCCCGGAGATGCCGGCACACCGGGACAGAACGGCAAGAACGGAACAAACGGTGTTAACGGCGCAAGCGGCGCTGACGGTAAAAACGGGAAAGACGGTAAGGACGGAATCGGAATCGCCAAGGCGGAGATCAATGCGGACGGCGAGCTTGTTATCACCTATACCGACGGAAAGACGGTCAATCTCGGCAAGGTCGTCGGCGCGGACGGTAAGGACGGTCTGACCCCCTTTATCGGCGAAAACGGCAACTGGTGGATCGGCGAGAAGGACACCGGTGTGAAAGCGGCGGCGGAGGCAGCCGTCCCCGCAGGCTCCGGAAACATATCCGCATCCTCTCCTGCTTTGATTGTTATCGGTTCTGTTGCGGGGCTTGCGCTGCTTGGTAACCTCGGCTTGATTTTGTACATTGTACTGAAAAAGAAAAAGAGTCTTGTTTGAGGCTGCAAAACGGAGGTAGCAAGAAATGAAAAAACGAATACTCAGCATCCTGCTGCTGTGCTGCATGGTGCTGACCATGCTTCCGACAACAGTATTGGCAGCGGACGGGCCGATGGATACCATACCAAAGTACGACGTGAGCATTGACGTGTACAACCGGACATCGGACATCTCCATTAAGGACAGTCGGAGCTACTACATCTACTCGTCCGTTCCCGATAAGCTCAGGGACACATGGGCATGGGATAAGAAGATATTCATCAAGGGAGATAAAACCGCGCCGCACGTATTTATTGACGGCGTAAATATCGAGATGAGTCCCAGTTCCAAGGGGCCGGCCATAGAGTTGAACAAAAAGGCTTCGGCATATATCTATTTCATCGGCAAGAACAGCTCCCTGCAAGGCGCCGACGGCCGCGCGGCAATACAGAAAAACCGCAGCGAGGGTCAGCTTTATGTTCTGGCGCGCACAGGCACCACGGTGACCTGCAAGGGCGGCGACAAAGCGGCGGGCATAGGAGGAAGCTACGCGACCCGCAATATTTCCAACGGTTATTACAACGGAGATATGTACGGCCACGGCGTGAATATGCACTTTGGCTCTCGGAGCAATCCTGACTACTGGGGCGGCATCATAGCGGCCATCGGCGGCGAGGGCGGCGCAGGCATCGGCGGCGGCGAGGGCGGAAGCGGTGAGAAACTGTATTTCTACTCCGGCACGGTGCAAGCCAACGGCGGCCGCTTGGCCTCCGGCATCGGCGGCAGCTATAAGGGGCGCGGCAGTGAGATCTATATTTATGGTGGCACAGTCAGCGCTCAAGGCGGTGACGGAGGCGCTGGTATCGGCGGTGGCTGCTGGACAACGGAGCAGGACATGAATGGCATCAACGCCGCCTACGATATCTACATCTCCGGCGGCACGGTCACGGCTAAAGGCGGCCACAACGGCGCGGGTATCGGCGGCGGGCAGTATGTCCCCGCCCGTGATATCACGGTGACGGGCGGCTTTGTTACGGCGACGGGACACTACGGAGCGGCGATAGGCGGCGGCCGCTGGTGCCGCGGAATGGACATAACCCTTACCGACGCTACCCTGAATCTGTCGACCAATTACCGCAGCAACGGCTCGGACGCGGCGGCTGTCGGCTACGGCGACATTGTTTACAAACCGGATGAGCTCGTGGCGGATCCGTCGATCGCGACGAACGACCGGATAAAGGTCGGCTCAAAGGATGGAAAGATCGTCATGCTGACGGCTAACGGTTACGCGCTCAGAACGGATGGGAAACCGAGCTACTTCATGCATCTCACTGATTTCCTGATTCCGGACAGCGACGGAATGATTGACCTGTCGCTGCTGACTCTGCCATACACGCAGAACTACGGATGGGCGATAACTGATCTTGATGTGAAAATGATGGAGACCTCCTGCGAGGGAAACCATACCTACGGCTGGAAAAACCGGAATGGCTGTCATGTCTGGGGATGCACACGCTGCCCGGCCCGGAATCCGCTAGAGCGTGGACCTGTACCGGACGGTGAGCATATTCCCGGAGAGTGGGAAAACCAGGAAAAGAAGTGCACCGTATGCGGGGTTGTGTCGGCGAAGGACACCACGCCTCCGGTGACCGAGGGAATTGCGAATGGAATGGAGTATACCGCCGACGACACCGATGACGGGCAGCCAGGCACGATCAGCTTCATGGTCAGCGACCCGGCGAGAGACAAGGAGGTGTCCTCTGGTGTCAAGTCCGTGACGATCAACGGTGTGGAGCAGACCGTGCAGGCCGGACAGGTTTATCATCTGACCGCGCCGAACGGCGGCAACAATGACGAAGGACTTGTGTATGAGGTCGTCGTTACGGACAATGCGGGCAACAGCACCACGACAACGATAAGGCTGTACAGAAGACACCGGGTTCTGATCCTGAGTGACAGAAACGACCCGAGCAGCGCGATCCTCCACCTTGGCGTGCCGCACGGGTTTGAACTGGAACTGCCGTTCGATCATCTGCCGAAGGAAGCGTATTTTGTCGACTGGGATAACGAGGACATCAAAATAAGCCGCGGGGAGAATAATGACTATAACTTTGGCATCATCAGCTCGAACCGGACGTTCCTTCAGGTGATTCCGGAGACTGAACTGCCAACGCTGGAGTTAGGGCTCAGAAGCAGGCGCTTCTGGGGCTATCACGCAGACTCGGAGAGCGATTTCTGCTACGCGGATATGCCGTCAAAGACTGAGGAAGGCTATCTTATGGATATCCGCGTCACATCAAACAAAATCGGCTACTACTTCGGATCGCCGGTACGCTACACGCAGGAGCAGCTGAAAGCACTGGATGCAGAGGGCAAAATCAAGTGGACGCAGTTCGACACGACCTCGCTCCTGACATTCGATGTGATTTCCTATGAGGAATATAACGGAAGCTGGTACTACTATGCGAAAGCGACAAACGAGGTGGGGACAAGATACGTTTCAACGCCGAACATCATCATAGACGCCGACCCGGCGGTGGCGCTGGAATATCCCTCCGGCAAGGAACTTACCGGCAAGTATGGGCAAACCGAGAGCGGTACATACTGGGGCGATCTGCAATTCACCGTGGTTGATGAATCGGAGTTCACCGTAAAGGACGGGAGTACGCCTCTGGAGCCGGATGAGAATGGCGTCTATACGATAAAAGCGGACATGGACGAGGGCATAAAGCACGAGATCGTTATCATGGACGCCGGCAACAATAGAACTGCGTATATCAACGAGATACGTATGAACACGCTTGACCGCAGGGATAATCCCTCTGCCCTGAATCTACCGAACGGTGCGAATCTGGAGGAAAGTCTCCCGAAGACGGTTCGGATTCTCACGGCAAGAGACAGCTCTATGTTTACCAATATCCCTGTGATATGGGAAATACCAGAGACGTATGAGCAGGCGTCAAAGCGGGAGCAGAGCTTTACCGTGAACGGAACGCTTGACCTGTCTGGTACGGATATCGTGCTGCATCCGGATAAGACGGAGCTTGGAAAAGCCCAGATATCCGTGACGATTGCGGGCGCGCTGCGCTACACGCTGACGATAGCGGATAGCGCAAACGGCAGTATAACGGTGGTAAATGCCACAGAAACCGCCGAGGACGGCAAGCCGCTGTTCTTTAAGGACGAGCTTGTTATGCTCTCCATCGCCCCCGACGAGGGCTATATGCTCAGCGCGCTGTCCGTTAACGGTATCCCCGCCACCGTTGCGGTTGGAGACGATACCTATACCTTCGCCCAGCCGGAGGAAAACGTCACCATAACCGCAACGTTTGAAAAGCGCAACGAGCATACCGTCACGTTTGACGCGAACGGCGGCTCCGAGCCTGAGGATCTGCCCGAGGAGGTCACCACCGCAATGCCCGCCAAGAAGGTATTGCACGGCAGCGAGTATTATCTGCCGGAGTGCGAGTTTGTTGCGCCCGAAGGAAAGCAGTTCAAGGCGTGGCAGATAGACGGTACGGAGTATCCGGTGAACGCCCCCGTGACCGTCACCGCTGACATCACAGTCAAGGCGCTGTGGAAAGACAGCGAAAAGCCCACGGGCGAAATTAAAATCAGCGAGAACAGTTGGAAAGCGTTCCTCAACAACATCACCTTCGGTCTGTTCTTTAAGGACACGCAAACGGTGACGATCACCGCAGCCGACAACAGCGGTGAGACGGTAACGGTCGAATATCTGCTGTCGGCTAAAGAGCTTACCAAAGCGGAGCTTGACGGCATGACCTTCACAGCGTACACCGCACCGTTCGGCATTGACCCCGATAACGAATATATTATCTATGTCAGACTGACCGATACGGCGGGCAACATGGACTACATTTGCTCGGACGGCATTGTGCTTGACGGCACAAGCCCGGTTATCACCGGCATTGAGGACGGCAAGACCTATTGTGAAGCACAGACGGTTACGATCACCGAGAAATATGTGGATACCGTCACCGTAAACGGCACGGCTGTCACGCTTGACAAAGGAGGCAGCTTTGTTCTCTCTCCGGCAGACGGCGGGCAGAAAATCGTTGTCACCGACAAGGCGGGCAACACCGCCGAAATGAGCGTAACGGTCAACGACGGGCATACCTTCGGCGAATGGACATCAAACGGTGACGGCACACACACCCGCCAATGCACGGCAGACGGCTGTACGGAAGGCGTCGAAACGGATAATTGCATCGATGAGGATAAAAACCACATATGCGACATTTGCGGAAATATAATCTCCAACCATGAGGATGCGAATCAGGATCACGTCTGTGACCTCTGTGGCAAAGTGATTTCCAACCATGAGGACGCGGACAACAACCACGTCTGCGATCACTGTGGCAAAGTGATTTCCAACCACGAAGATGCAAACAAAGACCACGTCTGCGACTATTGCGAAAAGGTAATCTCCAACCATGAGGACGCGGACAACAACCATATCTGTGACTATTGCGATAAGGTAATCTCCAACCACGAGGATGCAGATAAGGATCATGTTTGCGACTTCTGCGGAAAGACAATCTCCAACCACGAGGACGCAGATAAGGATCACGTCTGCGATCACTGTGGCAAAGTGATTTCCAACCATGAGGACGCAGACAAAAACCATATCTGTGATTTCTGCGAAAAGATAATCTCCAATCACGAAGATGCGGACAAAGATCACATCTGCGATCACTGTGGCAAAGTGATTTCCAACCACGAAGACGCAAACAAAGACCATGTCTGCGACCTCTGCGGAAAGGTGATCACCAATCATGCTGGTGGTAAGGAAACCTGCAGGGATAAGGCAGTATGCGAAGTCTGCGGCAAATCCTACGGTAAGCTTGATCCGAATAACCACACCGACTTAAAGCATTTCCCGGCCAAGGCGGCGACCGAGAATTCCGAGGGCAATATCGAGTATTGGTACTGCAGCGGCTGCAATAAGTATTACAGAGGCAAAGACGGCACCAAGGAAATCGCCAAAGCCGACACCGTAACGGCTAAGTTGCCGAAGTCTCCCCAAACCGGCGATACAAGCAACCTTGCTTTGTGGATTGCCCTGTTGTTCATCAGCGGAGGCGCTGTTATCGGCACAATAGTTGTCAGCAAGAAGAAAAGACACTCTGTCGAATAACAAAGTGTAGAATAACTGAAAACGGCAGGCTCAAAATCGCAAGGATCACGAGCCTGCCGTTTTGATAAGTATTCAATTTTACTCTTCGATTATCGGCAGAATAAAGATTTTTAGTATACCTTGCATTATCAGTATACCACCTCCTCCCTTTTGTTAAGGCTTTGAAACAGTTAAATATAATGTGAATTATGGCGAACTGAGCCACCCGGGCGCAGCTTTTTTCGACGGCGAGTTAAACATAATCAAATGCCAATTTGCCCACACGCAGTTATACATAATCAAAACGGTTGTAAACGCATCCCTTCCCTCGTGTAATAGGGATAGGAGGCGATCGTATATGAAAGAATTTGAGGAGTATCTGAGACGCATCGGAAAATCCGAAAATACTGCTTTGACATATTGCCGTAACATCCGAATGTATTTTAGTTGGTGCCGGGACAGCTTCGGGTCCGAGCCAAAGGAACTCTACCGTTCCAATGTTTTGGAGTACATCTCCTATATGCGCAATATCCGAGGCTATAGTCCGAAGTCTGTCAATAACCACCTGTCGGCGCTGCGCTGCTTAAACAAGTATCTGGTACAGAGTGGTCGGCAGTCAGACATGGCAGTTTTGGACAGTGACTTCATGAAGGTACAGATTCAATATGCCAGCCCATGCTCCGTTGATAAAAAAGAGGTAGAGGCATTCCGGCAGAGGATGTTGGAAAGCGGAAGCAAACGGGACTTTGCAATCGTGACCTTACTGGTCTATGCAGGTCTGCGCCGCAGCGAGTGTGTCGATCTGAAACTTGATCAGGTAGATCTCGTTGCAAAGGAGATCCGCGTCATCGGCAAGGGTGACAAACAGAGGCTTGTCTATATTAATGACCGGATTGCGGCAGCCATTCGGGAGTACCTGAAGGAGCGTAACGCAGACAGTCCCTACTTATTTGCCAGCCGACAGTGTGCGAAGCTTTCAGCGTCCCGGATCAATCAGATATTCAACCAATACTCTGATACAATCACACTGAAGACACTCCGACACTTTTTCTGCTCCAACGCTTTGGAAAATGGCTATTCGATCCCTGAGGTAGCCAACTAGGCCGGACATAGCAACGTGCAGACCACACTGATTTACAGCAATCCATCCGCAAAGCAGATGAAGGAAAAAGCCAATAAGCTTTGAGACACTATGAGAAAAAATGTTTTACGCACGGCGCTTGTTCTGATTTCAGCAGCCGTAATAGTATATGCAGCACACCGAATTTATCAAGAGCATTCTGAGTATCGTGAGGGTGCCGATTCTTATTCCGTCTTGGAAGCCTATATGCGCACAGATTAATGGGTACAAAAAGGCTGATGAGCGGATAAGGCAATTTGCAAATTCTAGTGCGGCAAATGCCTTACATAATATGCTGGAACAAATTGACAAAAGAATCGCGGCCAACAAGGATTATATTAAAGTGTACTATATAGCTAAAGAAGCGCAGGGATATTCCTCAAAATAAAAGTAATGAAAATAAATCAATCCATTTTGACTGATTTGCTGGAAAGAACACCTATCCCGCCACCAGAAACCGGAGGAATACTCGGTGGACAAGCAGGAGTTATCACTCGGTACTACGCGGATATGGGCGTATCCCATATGCCTGCCCATTATATGCCTCATGCGGATATTTTAAACCGTGTTATTGAACGGTGGAAGGCGGAAAGAATAGATTTTTACGGCATATTTCATAGTCACTACAAAAGGGATAGGGTTTTATCAAAAGGGGACATACAGTACATTGAAAAGATCATGTGGGGAGTGCCGCAGACAATTGAAACATTATACTTCCCGATTGTACTTCCCCAACAGGAAATTATAGTCTATCGTGCAGACAAGGCGGACGAAGGGATCCGTATTGTTTGCGAAGAGATAGAAATAAATTGAAGAATGTGAGGACAGCAAGATGAGAACAAATGAAGCCAACATCAAAATCCCGGAAGGATGTTTCTGCGGGAATGATAACTGCTCCGACTGCGTGTACTGGGAGCGCAATAACCGTGATTCCTATGACCGGGGCTATTGTAACCATTATGGTTCCTATTATCATCCGTCGGAACGCCAAGGTTGTGGCTGGTACGAACAGCGCTGAAGCGAAGGACTACAAATTTGCAGGTATTTCTGCTTAGGCAGTACCGCTGAATACTAAGCGTGATCCCTTGTGGCCTATTACTGCAGGGGATCATATCTTTCTACAGCAACAGATGCAATTGCGACGGTAAAAGATAGTGAGATGTAAATTCCAAAAGAGAAAAATAATTTTGGGGAAATGCAAAGCTGGGGCAGGAACTTTGTGATATAAGCAAAATGTGAAATAAGTATATTCAGAGGAAGAAGGGAATTGTTGAGTGATTCAAAAACTTGGGCGCGGGTAAAGCGTACTAAATTTGATTAGTTGGCTCAAATTTGCGGCTATAAACAACTATGTGATGGCTCATTATTGGTTGGGGGATAGCAATAGGCGAAAGGGGGACTTGTCTTCTGCAAAATATTATTTCAAAATGGCAACTACACAAGGACATGCACTGGCGCAGTACTGGCTGGCGGATTGCTATACTCGCGAATGGATTGGTGGCAAGGAGAAAAGCTTTGAGAAAGCTCTGTTCTGGTATATCTGTGCATATCTCCACGAGGAAAGCTCGCCAAAGGCAAGCGGATTGGCGAACGAACAGATTGACTATCATATACAACACGGTTTTCCTGCATCAAGCGTTCGACGCGAGATAGAAGAAATTAAACACGGGTATAAGTAGAGTTATTTAGTTAGTCCGAAATATGTGCGCTGGGCGAGCAATGTTGACTATTGGAAAGAACTGTGTCGAACAGAAAAAGTAGGCTAAGCGCGGCAGCATCTTGTTGTCCATATCGTTCTGCCGGGAGTGAGACTTTATGACATGGAGCAGGAAGAGGCAAGGCCTATTTTCAGATGAGCGAAAGGAGATGTCTATTCTTTGCTTATAGCATATCAAATTTTGCGCCGCCTGCGGCTATAAAAAGATGCTGCTTTGTTGAACTGTGTGACCCACTTTTGACCCAGAATGGAACCGGAGCGGGCAGGGCTGGGCGGAAACAACGGAAGATCCGCCGAGTAAACGGTGGTAAAAAGCACAAATCGGAGCCGAAATGACTCCGATTTACCCTTGAGACAACCTACGGACCAGAAGGCCGGGGGTTCGAATCCCTCACGGCGTGCCAA
>ERZ1106941.2342-NODE-2342-length-14498-cov-3.652773_pt1 | contig 14498 bp, 14 predicted proteins | sample MGYA00403670_ERZ1106941 | MGnify/ENA primary metagenome ERZ1106941 (study PRJEB35170, sample SAMEA104062400) | human gut metagenome | biome: human gut; feature: human-associated habitat; material: faeces | place: Denmark | collected 2012-06-04 ...
GATCTGAACATCCCTCTGTGACCGTTTCCGTGACCGACACGCCGGCGCAGGCGGCACGTCAGGCAGATGTAATCCTCATGGCCACATCCGCACACACCCCCCTGCTGTACGGAAAGGATATCCCGCCCGGGTGTACGGTGATCGGCCTTTATTCTTTTAACGACCTTGCTGCGGATTTAGCATCAGAGCTGGATTTGTGGCTGCTGGGAAATGAAGCTGCGGACCGCAGAAGCATTTTGGAAAACCCGCTGCTTCTAGAGCGTGGCGCTGTACCCGATGCCTCTTTTGTCAGCGGGGACCTAAGTTCCGTTCTCTGCGGACGGCTCCCTGGCCGCACTAGTTCGTCCCAGCGGATCTTGTATACACATATGGGAATGGCCGCCCTGGACGTGACTTTGGCGGCAAGAGTCTATGAAGCCGCTGTTTCCAGAGGGCTTGGCGTGCGGCTTCATTTTTGATGCCGCATTTGCTTTTTAACGGAGCAGATACTCCCATCTCGCCCCTGGCACAAGCCGGCGGCCTTGGGAAAACACCGCAGAATCAATATATATGGGAGGAGTTCCATGAAGAAAATCGCAATCGTCGGCTTTGGCGGCGCCGGCTATAACGCCGCCAGAGCCGCGCGCAAATACGACCCGGATGCGGTCATCGACGTATACACAGAGACTGATACCGGACCCTATAACCCTATGCTTACTACATATTTTGTCAAGGGGGCCATCGATTGCCCCGCGCTGTTCCCGTTTGGTTCTCTGGAAGATATTCGTACTAACCTTCATATCAACATCTTTCCTGAAACTTCTGTTGTGGCAATGGATGCTGGGCAGAAGCGCTTGACGCTTTCCAATAACGTCACCCAACAGTATGACAGCATTCTAATCAGTACAGGCGCCAGCGCATTCATGCCCCCCATTGCGGGAATCGATTTGCTAGGTGTTTTTAAAATGCGCACCGCCCGCGACGCGGCGGCCCTAAAACAGGAACTGGACAAGGGACGCGCAAAAATTGGGCTTGTGATCGGTGCTTCTTGGGTGGGCATCAAGGTTATTGAGGACTTTGATGCCAGAGGCATGAAATGTATACTAGTGGATGGAGCTAACTGGATTTTCCCCACGGCGACTTTTGAGGAAACCGCTCAGCGCATCCACAAGGATCTGCGCCAGAAGGGCGTGGAGCTGGCTTTCGGACAGATGCTTGCGAGAATCGAGAGGGAGCCGGACGGGCGCCTCAGCGCCGTCATGCAAAGCGGAAGCCGGTTCACAGCGGACATCATTGCTGTATGCATCGGCATCCGGGCTAACATCCGTTTTGCCATAGACGCCGGCATCCAGGCGGGCCGTGCCTTGATCGTGGACGAGCATATGCGCACCAGCGCCCCCGGAATCTATGCTGCTGGCGACTGCTGTGAAGCAGTAGATATTCAAACCAGAACGCCTAAAAATATAGGCGTTTGGATGAATGCTCAGCGCCAAGGAGCCGTGGCTGGCGCCAACATGGTGGGTGTTCCTGAAAAATTTGGTGCCAATTTGCTGCTGAATCTGGCCCATTACATGGATTATGACTTTGTGAGTATCGGTGATATCACGACCTGTACTCCGGAAGACGAGGCATATGAATACGAGGACGATCATTACTATATCCTTGCAAAAAAACGAAGAGGCAGAATTACTTGCATCAACATGATTGGCACGGCGGACAGCAATGGTGTGGTCAAACAGATATTAACGCGTGCTTTTGAAACCGGCAGCACGGGGCTTGATATCAAAACTGCCTGCTTTTTGATAGACAAGGGTTTTCCAAAGGGTTTTATCGATTTTATAGGAGGAATCACTATTGACTGAGCTTGAAGAAAGACTGAGGGCAAAAATTCCGGGAAACGATACTGGAATTGAGATCAGGCCCTCCATCTGCGCCATTTGCAGCCCCGACAAACACTGCGGTGTTGATTGCTATGTGAAAGATGGAAAGATCATCAAAGTGGAGGGTACACTAGATCATCCCTACAGTCACGGCAAATTATGTACAAAAGGATCCAGCAATCGAAACTATGTCTATCGCAGGGACCGTATCCAGACGCCACTTAAGCGTGTCGGCGAGCGGGGCGAGGGGAAATTTGAGCCTATCAGCTGGGACGAGGCCTATGCGATCATAGCCGAAAACCTCAATCGGATCAAAGAAACAGATTCTCCTCATTCCGTGGCCTTTTATAGTGGACACTGCAAATGGTACCGTTTTTTACTGCAGCGTCTGGCCTATTCCTTTGGCAGTGTGAACTATGGAACCGACGACAGTAACTGTGCCGCAGCTACCCATCTGGCCAACGCTGTTACTGCCGGAAGAAGTGCCGGACCTGATTTGGCCCACGCCAATACATTTTTGGGTTGGAATTACAGCGGCTATTACTCCGATCATTTGTCTGTGGAAAATGTCCGCGGTTTGAAAGATCGCGGTGGCAAAGTCATCATCATCGATACCCGCTACACGCCTGCGGCAAAAAATCTAGCAGATATTTTCCTGCAGATCAATCCAGGCACCGATGGTGCACTAGCTCTGGGTATGGCCAATATCATTATCGGAAACGGCTGGGAAAATAAAGGATACATTCAAAAATATACGCATGGGTTTGAAGAGTATAAGGCGCTGGTTGCCCAATATCCTGTAGATAAGGTCAGCCAAATCACCGGTATTGCTCCGGGGGATATCGTTCAGGTCGCAAAGCTGTATGCAACCGGTGGCCCTGCCTGCACAAACTATTCTGCTTGCGCGCTGACTCACCGCGTTAATGGCTTTCAGACACACCGCGCCGTGTTCTGCTTAGCTGGTCTAACTGGCAATTACGACTGCGCGGGCGGCAATCTGCCCATTCCGCAGACTTGGTGCCACAAAGCGGCGGGCTTTACCACGCGGGAAACAGAATTCCGCATGTGCCGCAAACCGGACCACTTGCGTGTGGCGGAAGGACGCTTTCCCATCTGGGACAAGTTTGAACACTATCAGGAATATCAGGCTATGGGCCTGCAAAAGCAGATCCTGGAGGAAAAACCCTATCCAATCAAAGCTGTTTTTGGTATGGGAATGAATCTAAAAATGTTTCCACAAACGGACAAAATGGTGGAGGCTATAAAAAAGCTGGACTTTTTTGTGGACGTGGACCTGTTTGCGGGTTTTACCACCCGCTATGCTGATATTGTTCTGCCCGCCTGCACATCGCTGGAGCGCAGCGAGTTAAAAGCCTATGGCGGCGGATATCTGCAATATACCAAACCGGTCATTGAGCCCCTGTATGATTCAAAGCCCGACGCCGTAATTCTCTGTGAGTTAGCAAAGGCCTTGGGCGTGGATGACGAGTTGCTGACTGCCGGCCACGAGGCATGTCTGGACTGGATTATCGAAGGCAACGGTCTGACCATCGCGGATTTAAAAAAAGCCAATGGAAAACCCGTCAAGGTTCCGACAGCCAAATCCTTTATTCCCGGTGCCTATCTGGAGCAGGGCTTGAACACCCCCACCGGCAAATTCGAGTTTTTCTCCACAGCAATCGCCGCCATTGATTCCAGCTATGGTTTAAATCCGCTGCCGGACTATGTAGATCCTCTGTTCGACCAGAATGATTCAAAAACCCAACAGGACTATCCGTTTACGCTGATCACCGGCATCCGGGTCCCCCATACGATTCACTCCCGCCTCCATGAGACTCCGTGGCTGCGCAGTCTGCGGCCCAATCCGCTGGTGGAGATCAACAAGCAAGACGCTGAGGAAATGGGTGTCCGGGGTGGAGAGGTAATGGAGCTGTTCAGCCCTTATGGCAAGATCACAGCGCGCGCCAAGCTCACCGGAAAAATGAAAAAAGGTGTTCTTCACATGACTCATGGCTATACCGAGGCGAATGTCAACCTCCTGATCGGCCGGGAGCATCTGGATCCCTACTCCGGCTTCCCCGGTCTCAAGGGAATGCGCGTCAACATTTGCAGATGCGAGGAGGCGGAACAATGAAACATGTTTTTACTTTTGACGCGGACCGCTGCTGCGCCTGCTCGGCGTGTATGATCGGCTGCATGGATCAAAATGATATTGACGTTGAGAGTGGAGACACCTGCTTCCGGAAAACCTATGATACGGAGATTGATCTAGCGGACGGCACGACATACTGCGCCTATCTCTCGATGGCCTGCATGCACTGCACGGATGCTCCCTGCATCACCGCCTGTCCAGTGGGCTGCATCACGAAAGATCCGGAAACAGGCTTCACAGTGTATGACAACACCAACTGCATCGGCTGTAAAAGCTGCGCTATGGCTTGTCCTTTCGGCGCGCCCCGTTACCGGAAAGGAGACGGGAAAATGGTCAAGTGTGACGGCTGCAATACCCGTGTGAAAAACGGTTTGAAGCCGGCGTGCGTCCGCGCTTGTTCCTTTGGCGCACTGGACTGCGTGAGCGAGGAAGAATACCGTGCCAGTGGAAGCGACAAGGCATGCAATCAAATGATAGCACACCTTGGCCTTAGGAAAAAAAGCGTGTAACCGATAAGCTTTCTACGGATCAAGAAAACCGGAAAGCGGCAGTGCGGTTTATCAAAAGCAGCACTGCCGCTTTTACCCAAACAGACCTGGTACGCCGGACCGACGCAAAAGAAAGGTGTCGGATAAGGTTGCATGGCGAATTTCATCCATCAAAAATTTGTGAAATAAGAAAGGGGAGTGAACCATTTTGAAACCAAGCAAGAAATGTCTCTTGGGTCTCTTAGCAGGACTTTCCGTCGGCCTCGTTCTCTGGTTTGTTCCGCTGGGGGGAATTTCTGCACAAGGGCAGCGCTGCCTGGCCATGACTGCCTGTACGATCATATGGTGGGCACTGGAAGTTGCGAATTCCGGGTATATTGCCTGCGGATTGCTGTTGGGATATCTGCTGTTGCTGGACCCGGAGGTTGCTGCGCCTCAGATTGTGCTGAAGCTATGGACATCTCCGATGTTGTACCTCATTGTCGGCGGCTTCTTAATCGCTGGCGCGGTCAAGCGCTCCGGAGTGGCAAAGCGTTTTGCCCTAATCTGCCTGGGCCGTTTTGTAAAAACCTACCGTCAGGCTGTGATCGCCTGTTACGTGCTCAGCTATGCCTTTGGCCTGATCATCCCCCAGTCTTTTCCCAGAGCTTTTTTGATCATGGGCGTTATAAGCTGTGTAAGCGACCGGTCCGGTATTGACAAAAAGTCCGCAGCTAATTTGGGACTTGCTGTGTTTGCCTCTCAAATCGGCGCCGGAATGTTCTTGATGACCAGCGAAAGTATGTTGAATTTTGCCATGCTGGAACAGTTGCCACTAGACATGCGTCCGTCTTGGCTGGCATGGGCCGCCGGAATGAGTCTCCCCGCTGTTCTTTTGGGCGCCATGATGTGCTTTGTGCAGCTGAAGCTATTCAAGGGTCCGCAGGAATTTCACTTTGGTCCACAGGAGGCCCGGAAAGAACTGGAAAAGATGGGAGCTATGTCTGCCGCAGAAAAAAGAACCATTTTCTGGCTGGCCGTTGCAGTCTCCTTGTGGATGACCGATCAGGTCCATGGTATCGACTTGGGATGGATCAGCCTCGGCGTCGCCGTACTGATGTCCCTGCCGGTCATTGGTGAACTGACAAAAAAAGAAGACTGGGGCGATATCGATCTTGGAACGCTAATGTTTCTAACCGCCTGTATCGCTATTGGCGCGGTAGGTGGTGCCAGTGGGATGAACGATTTTTTGGCGCAGTTGATTCTCCCGGCAGAACTACAAACGGAAAATGTGTTTGTGCTCGGTGCCCTGATGGCAGTGGTTTGCATTGTGATGCATCTTGCATTGGGTAGTATCATGGCAACCTATGCACTAACTATTCCTGCATTGATGACACTGGCTCAGCCCCTTGGAGTCAGCGGTATGATTGTGGGCCTGATTGTATATGTGGCCACGACCTCACAGTTCTTTTTTCCATATCAGAGCCTTTATATGACTATGGGTATGGGGGATATGGCAGGAGGCTACACTTCTCAGGAGGTAGTGCGTTTCGGATTTTGCTGCACCGTTCCGGTTCTCTTATGCGTTGTGTTCAGCCTTGGATGGTGGAGCATCATTGGCTGGATATGAGGAGTGAAATAATCTGTTAACCTATGTCTACATATCGTAAAAAGGATGCTTTCATTTTAAAAACGATATATATATCTATTTAATATAGTTTTTATATTGGATGCTGCTTTCAAGTGTCAAGGCCTGGCGAATTTTTCGTGGACTTGACGCCGCAGTGCCTGATGCACTGCCGAGCTGTTCTGGAAACGGGGCAACTTTCCGCATTTGAAGAGAAAGCACGCTATGAAAACGGTATCGTCCTGTTCAAGTGCGTGTTTTGCTTTTGCAAAACACGTATTTTTGTGAAATGGCATTTTCTATGAAGGCTCTCGGCATTACATTTGATACAGACCCTGATATTGAAAACCAGGCATCCATGAAAATCCATGCTTGTCAACGTGGCGTAGGGCGTAAACAATGGCTATAATGTAACAATTGTAATTTTTGCTTTTAGAGGAAATCAGTCCATATCCGTTTTAGACTGGGTGAATCTGGTTGTGTTGTTTCCTGTAGCAACGCTGCTATGCTATATGTTTGACGAGAAATTAGGAGCGGTATGAAATCCCTGAAAAAATCTTCGCCAGATATCCCTTTGCATTTTCTGGCTTTTAGATATTCGGAAAGGAGAACTTGATGTTTCTTTCGTATGACTCCTGTGGTGCTGTGATTTTGGCCGGTGGACAGTCTAACCGTATGGGGTGTTGTAAGGCCATGTTGACTATTAACGGAGAAACCTTGGTGTCCCGATTGGTTGGACAATTGTCTGCCTTTTCAGAACTATGGCTCTCAGCAAATAATCCGGATTTGAGGGAGGGCCTTCCTATCCGCTTGGTACGTGACCGTCAGATGGGGCTTGGGCCTCTGGCTGGACTCCAAGCTGCTTTGACTGTATCGGAAAGGCAATTTCTGCTTTTTGTTCCTTGTGATTTGCCAAATTTCACGGCACAGGCAGCGGCTGCAATGCTTGAGGTATTTCCTCCCAGTGTTGATGCGATGGTTTGTGTAGACTCCAAAGGTAGAGTTCATCCACTGTGTGGAATTTATGCAAAATCTGCGCTTCCAATTATTGAGCAACAGCTTCTACAGAAAAATCTGCGATTGCGGGATCTGCTCGTATTACTCCGGTGTGCTTATTTTTCAATTACATCCCATTTTTCAGACAAATTACTGACAAACATCAACACACCCGATGCATTTAAAGAGCTGTGTGAAATATTTGGTGATGATTTAGCCAGTAAACAAGTATGTACTTGAATATTTAAAGGAACCAATTATGAACAAGCAGTATGGTCGTTTTTATTCGATGGTGATCTTTTTTTTGATTATCTCATTAGCGATGGTGATTCTCATCTCAATTACATTAGGGCGCTATCCCATTGGATTCAAAGAGCTATGTGGTATCCTTTGGAACGATCTGGCAGAAAAACTTGTGTTGCTTGGAGAAAAATTGGGATTTTCGGTGCCAAGATTAGGCGTAGAACCATTTTGGCTTCCGGTACAAGAATCCTTATTTCTTCAGCATCGCTTGCCTCGTATCATCTTGGCATGTATAGTTGGATGTTGTTTGGCCTCCGCTGGCGCCGCCTATCAGGGAGTTTTTCAAAATCCTATGGCTGCTCCAGATATTTTAGGAGCGTCTTCTGGGGCAGCATTTGGAGCGTCACTTGCTATTCTCCTGAGATTTAACCAGAGCACCATCGTCCTTTTAGCATTCACTTTTAGTATTGTAACGGTGGCAGTTGTGATCTACATAGGAAATCTGGCCAAAGGAAAACGGGTGCTTGGATTAGTTTTGTCCGGAATCATGATCAGTTCTTTAGTATCCTCTGGTACCTCTTTTATTAAAATGGTTGCTGATCCAGAGGATCAACTACCCGCGATTACTTATTGGCTCATGGGAAGTTTAAACGGGACAAATCCGAAAGATGTCTTGATGTCTTGCATTCCTATGTCTTTTGGGCTACTTATCCTTTTCTTATTGCGCTGGCATATGAACGTCCTCACGCTGGGAGATGATGAGGCGCAAACAATTGGAATAAATGTAAAGCAAACGCGGGTTATCATAATTTTTTCTGCCACATTAATTACGGCTGCTAGTGTCGCAGTAAGTGGTGTGATTGGTTGGGTTGGACTTGTGGTTCCCCACCTCGCTCGCCGGTTGGTAGGAAATAACTATAAGCATCTGCTGCCAGCTACGATGTTGTTTGGCGCTATATTCTTACTTGTGGTGGATGATGTGTCTCGAAATCTTTTGACAACAGAGATCCCAATTGGGATTCTCACGAGTTTTCTTGGTGCACCGTTCTTTCTTTATCTCATATCAAGGGGAGGAGAACGATATTGAGCATATGTATAGAAAACCTCTGCTTTTCCTATGGTAATCGTGCTGTCTTGAAAGATATCAGTTTTTCCGTTAAATATGGGCAGTTTTTATCTGTACTTGGTCCGAATGGAGTGGGAAAAAGCACATTGTTCCGATGTATACTCGGTCTCCTCCCTCATGAATCAGGGGCCATACACATCAACGGAAAACTTTCCTCTGATATGAGTGCGGCTGAACTTGCCCGAAACATTGCCTATATCCCTCAATCCCATAATCCAGTATTCAATTATAGCGTTTTTGATATGGTGTTGATGGGAACGACATCACAGGTAAGGAACTTCTCATCCCCCGGACAACAGCAGATCAAGGAAGTACAATCCGCGTTGGAGAAGCTGGGAATCGTGCACCTGCAGAATCAGGGCTATGGAAATATCAGCGGTGGTGAACGGCAGCTGACACTCATTGCACGTGCGATTGCACAACAGGCTAGAATTCTTATCATGGATGAGCCGTCTGCCAATCTAGATTTTGGGAACCGGATTCGGGTCATGAATACGGTACACCGTTTGACTGAAGAGGGGTACTGCGTGATTCAATCTACTCATGACCCCGATCAGGCATATCTCTATTCAAATCAGATTCTGGCTCTATATAATGGATGTATTCTTGCGCAAGGCTCCCCACAAGAAACCATGAACGATGTCCTGCTGTCCACTCTGTATGGGGTGGATGTGGAAGTACACAGTATGCACAGTGATGCACTTCGTGTTTGTGTACCCAAAAGACCAACGGACTAAAAATAATTGGAGGATAGTTATGGAAAAAAAGTTTCTCGCCCTAATTGTTACCGCGGCAATGTTGTTAAGTTTAGCCGCTTGTGGCAGCGCGGATGAGCATTCCTCTACGGGTAAGTCCCAAAATGAACAGAACGCTGAAGATGGGACTATAGCCGCCAGTTATCTCTTCACCGATGATGTTGGTCGGCAAGTGGAAATCCCTTCTGAAATTACACGTATTGTTCCTTCTGCTCCTCTGGCTCAGATTATCCTAATGGCCATCGCCCCCGAAATGTTTGTTGGTTTGGCAGCCAAACTCGATAATAATACCCATGGTATTATACCAGAAAATTTGTTTGAAATTCCCTACTTTGGAAGCCTTTATGCCGGACCTGACCTGAATGTAGAAGAGCTTGCTTTGACTGCGCCTCAGATCATCATTGACATCGGAGAACCCAAGGACTCCACCAAAGAGGATCTTGATTCCCTACAAGAGCAAACCCTAATCCCCTCCATCTACATTTCTGCCTCGCTAGAGGGAATGCCCGAAACTTATCGTAAACTGGGTAAGCTCTTGGGCAAGGAGGAAAAAGGTGAGGAGTTGGCTGCGTTCTGTGAGCGCATCTATGATCGAACATTATCTATTATGAACAATGTTGGTGAAAACAAGGTAAGTTGTCTGTATGTTTTAGGCGAGGAAGGTTTAAATGTGATTGCCAGCAGTTCCTATCACGCAGAACTGCTAGATCTTTTAACTAATAATGTAGCTGTGGTGGATAATCCCATATCGAAAGGGAACGGCAACGAAGTTACCATGGAGCAAATTTCCATTTGGAATCCTGAGTTCGTTATCTTTGGACCTGATAGCATCTATAGTACAGTAAAAGATATAGAAACGTGGAATCAACTTGATGCTATTGTGAATGGCCAGTATATGGAAGTGCCTGATGTTCCACACAACTGGATGAGTATGCCGCCTGCGGTTCAACGATATTTGGGGTTGATCTGGCTTACAGCGGAGTTATATCCTGAGTACTGCAATTATGATGTAAAGGCGGAGATTCTGGAATATTTTGAGCTGTTTTATGGCTGCAAACTCACGAATGAACAGTATGATGCGATTACGGCAAATGCATTTTTGAAATGATGGTACATGCATTGATTGTAGGCCCACGCGGTGTCGGCAAAACAACACTTATTCGGCGCGTTTTATCACAACTTGGACGGCCTGTTTTTGGATTTGAAACAAAAAAGGAAAACCCTTTGGCTGATGAAGTGCGTGGTAGTCCGATCTATATTTATGACCCGGGGACTGAACACAAACAAACGCCAGAAAATTTAGTAGGATACTGTAAAAATAAACATTTTTCTTCTGTAAAAAATGTTTTTGACCGTTTCGCTACCAAGTTGCGTACCCCTGTTCCAAATGGACATATCGTTCTTTTGGATGAAGTGGGATTTATGGAAGCATCTTCGAAAGCTTTTTGTGGTGCAGTCTTATCCTTGCTGGACGGTGATATTCCTGTTTTAGCGGCAGTAAAGGACAAGGAGATTCCCTTTTTGGAACAAGTACGAAATCACCCAAAGGGGAAATGCTTTTATATTACAGAAGAAAATCGGGATGAATTGTTTGCGGAGGTTTTGGAGTTTCTGCGGGCACAACTTTCGTCCACTGAACAAGGGAGATACTAAATGGCAAGAACGACTCTGATTCTTAATGGCTCACCTCGACCTCATGGCAATACAGTGGCATTGATCAGCCAACTGCGCCGTTTTTTGGATGGAACTGTTGTTGAACTGTTTGCGTTTCGTTCCGAAATTGCTCCTTGCATGGATTGCCGAGGATGTTGGACCACTGCCAAATGTGTTGTAAAAGATCGGATGCAGATTATCTACGATGATGACTTCGATAACATTGTTATTGCGTCTCCCGTGTATTATGGCACGCTTCCAGGAGCGGTACTTAGCGTTATGAGTCGTCTCCAGCCTTGGCATGTAGCAAAATTTTTCTTAAATCAACCGCTGAAGCAACGACCGAAGAAGTCTGCTGCCATTCTCACTGCTGGTGGAAAAGGAAATCAGAAAAATGCCCAACATCATCTTGGCGCTTTTTTTCGTATGGTAAATGCAGAAGGATTTTATGAGCATACAGTCTGTTCACCTCATACAGACACAATCCCTGCTTGGGAGGATCGGGCTGCTATGGAAGGTGTTGCAGAGCTTGCCAAATGGTTGAACAGAAGTGACGTGTGATTCATTGCCACTATAGCGTTCTTCGCTAAGGAAGCTATGGTCCCGACACATTTTACAGTATGTCACGCTTTATATTTTTGCTCCCACTAAAAAGCCTCTGAGCCGCTATGTCAAAGATATTGTTGCAAATACTTCCGTGGCTCACAACATTCTGGTTGTTCAGATTGAAAGCAGGAACACACAGGTCAGTGACACAGTGGAATACGACGTCAGCAAGAGGTCAAAAGAATATTTTGAGGACTACTTATAAATGGCAAGCGTGATAAGTTTTGACACAGTCGATCAAAATATTGCTAGTGCCATGAATGACATGATATGTGGTATCAAAGCAGATGACTGCTACTAAACAGCTTGCGGCCAGCAGCCTGAGCGGAAAAGGTGGTATGGTGGGGGGAACCGCGGAAATGGCCGAGGAACAAAAGGGGGCTGGCGAACATTGTGCTGCCTATTCCAAATTCATAACTATCATGAATAAAATATGTGAGGCATAGGGCGGCTTATAAAAAATCAAGTTCATTATTTATCCATGAACTTCATAGTTTGCGGCCGGACGCCAAGGAAAAATGAAAATTGTGGCTGCTAAATTTAAATCAGTTGTCACTTCAGTTGAGTAGAAAATGCGTACTTGCGTGGTATTGACTGATCTACTTGCGAATGAAACCGCTTTATACAAGAAAATGGGGAATAGAGTGAGCAAGGGCAAAGAGGCGTTCCAACAACTCTTCTACCAAACGACCTAAAATTGAAAAATGGAAGATAACATGACTTGAAAGGAGAACATCACGAAATCCCTTGTACTACAAGGGATTTCGTGATGTTCCTTAACATAAATGGGTACTCACCAAAAAGCAAGATGACTTTTTATAAGGACGATATCAGCGGTTCGAATCCGTTAGGCGGCTCCAGAAAACATCTGAGATCTTTGGATTTCAGGTATTTTGCCATAAAATTTACATAATTTTGCGTGTTTATGGTGTGGGGTAAGTATCTATCCCACACCCGCCGAAATGTGTGGGGGAGGGTTCAAGCGCACTGGACAGGAAGTGCTCCCTGTCCAGTACGCTTTTTCTCTCTGTCTTACATGATACACTCCATTGAAAGTTCCTGTGGTTTTAGACGCCGGGCAGCGTTTCGTGTCTGCTGCAGAGTGGGTATCGTGCTCAGGGCGAATCCTGCGTCATCATGTCCCGGCATGCTGGCGACAGTCTTTACATCCACGCCGCTTTTCAGTACAACGCCGCAAACGTGTGTTAGAAGTTCATGGAGCCGGATATACTCCATAGCTTTCAGAATTTTATCATAGGTGCTGCGGAACGAGTCTGGGTCAAACATCGTGCCCGTTTTCAGGGACGGAAACTTGTACCGGCTGCTTACATGCTTCTTGTGTTCTCTCCGCAGCAGGTCCGCTGCCTGCTGCGGGATCGCCGGCGTCCGAACCGAAGGTTGTCTCTGGGGCTGCCGCACTGCCAACTTGCTTTTCATTCTGTTGTTTCGTCACAAAGATCGTCTTTGACTCAACATCCAAATAGTCCAGGGAAGGGCAAAGGGATTCCCGCGCCGCAGACTGGTGGTCAGTTCCGGGAAATATGCCGCCAGGAATCCTCTTTTCTCTGCATCCATCAGGTACGGGCCAAGGTTCTCCTTTGGCAGGAGCCTCCTTCCATTTCACCAGCTTCGGGGGCTTGTACCCATGAGCTGGGTTGGTCAGAAGCAGGCGTTTTTTGACCAGTTATTCAAAAGCGTGTGGATGCCGCGACCACTCTAACATGGAGCCCTTTGCTTTTCAGCTCGACGCGCTTGTACCTTGGTGCTCTTCCGTTTTTTGGAAGCCGTTGTAAAACTTTTGAATCTGAATGGTCGTCAGCTTGTCCGGAAAACCCTTTCCGATTCGGGGAATCAGGTAGCTTCCATGTAGTCCGGGTAATCATCTTTTGTTTTCTCCCGTAATCTCGACTCCGCACACAGCTCACAGCTTGATCTCGCTCTCGACTGAGCGGGCTTTTACCTGGCTCATATCCAGCCGTTGACTGTCCTTGATTGCACTCTTCAGTGCTTTCGTCACCTCCGCTTGGGTTTTACCGAGGAGATTCTGATAGATGGGGCTCCCTGCGACGGGGCCTCGCTCTGCTGCCTCCGGCGGCCACGGGACAAACAGGGCGGAAAGTACGCTGGTGTCTCAACAGCAGAGAGAAAAACCGCAGTTTCTTTGGCATAACATATCAAAATGGAATCCATGTGACCTCCTTTGTTCCGAAGCGCTTGATTCCCCTAAAAATTTTTTTCCCTTTTTCTGAAACGATGGTACCCTGAAGAACGAATATACCCTATGAAGGGCGGTGAGGCGGTGGAGCAGGAACAGAAATGGATCAGGGCCATCCAGCGGAGAAATTCCCGGGCTGCGGCGGAGCAGTTGATCCAGGCCTACTATGATGAGATCTACCGCTTTGTCTACCGTCAGACGGGAAGCAGGGAGGATGCCATGGACCTCACCCAATCCATCTTCATCGCCGTCCTGCGGGCGCTGCCCGGCTACCGGGCCGAACGGGCATCCTTCCGCACCTGGATGTACCGCATCGCCGCCAACAAGGTCATCGATGCCCGCCGCAGAACCCGGCTGTCCCCAGTGCCGCTGGAGGAGATGGAGCTGCCAGCGGCGGAGGACTTTGTGTCCCAGATTCACAACCAGGCGCTGCTGGACGCCATCGAGGGATACGTCTCCGGCCTAGACGCCGGAGAGCAGGCTGTGTTTCGCCTGCGGATCTATGGGGAGAAGACCTTTCCGGAGATTGCCGCTGCTCTGGACGAGCCGGAGGCAGCGGTGAAATCCCGATACTACCGCCTGATGGGGCGGCTGAGAAAGGAGTTTGGAGCAGATGGGTGATCACAATCTTTTTATACCCACTGAGGCGGAAAAGCGGCGATCTATTTCTTATATCCTGGATGCGGGAATGTCCCGCCGGGCACCCTTTGGTCAAGAGCTGCGGGCGGTTTTGGAGGGGGTCGGCGTCCGGGGACTGCTGTTCGGCACGGGGGACTGTCTGGCCCTGTCCCTGCTCATC
>ERZ1106941.2356-NODE-2356-length-14411-cov-2.886110_pt1 | contig 14411 bp, 14 predicted proteins | sample MGYA00403670_ERZ1106941 | MGnify/ENA primary metagenome ERZ1106941 (study PRJEB35170, sample SAMEA104062400) | human gut metagenome | biome: human gut; feature: human-associated habitat; material: faeces | place: Denmark | collected 2012-06-04 ...
GCCCCTACCGTAAGCGCCGGACGTAGGGGCGGCCCTTGTGGCCGCCCGCCAGTCTGAACACATCTGAATCATATTTGGGAGGCCATCCGTTATGAGCGATATTATGAGACCCATGCCCTTTGCCCACCTGATGAACTGGATTTTGAGCGAGTACCGCGCCCAGGGCTCCGTGTTCGGCGTGTCCAAGCTGGTGCGCCACGCCGACGGGAAGTCCCTGCCCATCTTTGAGGAGAAGATCGAGTCCCCCTACGGCCCCGCCGCCGGCCCCCACACCCAGCTGGCCCAGAACATCATCGCGGCCTACGCCGCGGGCAGCCGCTTCTTTGAGGTCAAGACCGTGCAGGTGATGGACGGCGAGGAGCTGTCCAAGTGCGTCAGCAAACCCTGCATCACCGCCGCGGATGAGTGCTACAACTGCGAGTGGTCCACCGAGCTCTACGTCCCCCAAGCCTTCGCCGAATACGTCAAGGCGTGGTTCGCCTGCAAGCTGCTGGCGAAGGAGCTGGAGCTGGGCGATCCCGACGGCTTTGTGTTCAACATGAGCGTGGGCTACGACCTCAAGGGCATCCAGAGCCCCAAGGTGGACGCCTACATCGAGGGGATGAAGGACGCCTCCGGCACCGAGGTGTGGCAGGAGTGCATGGACTGGGCCCTGGCCAATCTGGACCGGTTTGAGAAGGTGGACGAGGCCTATGTCCGGGGCATCACCCCCCACGTGTCCAACTCCATCACCGAGTCCACCCTCCACGGCTGCCCCCCCGACGAGATCGAGCGCATCGCCACCTATCTCATCACCGAAAAGAACCTGAACACCTACGTCAAGTGCAACCCCACCCTGCTGGGCTATGAGTTCGCCCGCAAGACCCTGGACGGCCTGGGCTACGACTACATCCAGTTCGACGACCACCACTTCCGCGAGGATCTCCAGTGGGAGGACGCGGTGCCCATGTTCCACCGGCTGATGCAGCGCACCGGCGAGCGGGGCCTGGAGTTCGGCGTGAAGATCACCAACACCTTCCCCGTGGACGTGGCCGCCGGCGAGCTGCCCAGCGAGGAGATGTACATGGCGGGCAAATCTCTCTTTCCGCTTACCACCGCTATGGCCGCCCGCATCGCCCGTGAGTTTGGCGGCAAGCTGCGGCTGAGCTACGCCGGCGGTGCCGACGCGTTCAACGTCGGCAAGCTTTTCGAAATCGGCATTTGGCCCATTACCATGGCGACCACTGTGCTCAAGCCTGGCGGCTACCAGCGCTTCACCCAGATCGGCCGCAAGCTGGATGCTCTGAATTTCAATCCCTTTACCGGTGTGGACATCGCTGGAATCGAGGCGCTGTCCCTCGCTGCCCGGTCTGATAAATACCACAGAAAGTCCATGAAACCCCTGCCCCGCCGCAAGCTCCGGGAGCAGGTGCCCCTGCTGGACTGCTTCACCGCTCCCTGCAAGGGCGGCTGCCCCATCCACCAGGACATTCCGGAGTATATCGAGCTGTGCCGGAAGGGCGCGTACGCCTCCGCCCTGCGGCTCATCACCGAGAAGAACCCCCTGCCTTTCATCACGGGCACCATCTGCGCCCACAACTGCATGACCAAGTGTATGCGGAATTATTACGACGAGCCCGTGAACATCCGCGCCACCAAGCTGGTGGCGGCCGAAAAGGGCTATGACGCCTACATGTCCAAGATCACGCCTCCCGCGCCGGTGACGGACGGCCGGAAGGTGGCCGTCATCGGCGGCGGTCCCACCGGCATGTCCGCGGCGTACTTCGTGGGCCGGGCGGGCATCCCCGTGACGCTGTTTGAAAAAGCGGACCGCCTGGGCGGCATCGTCCGGCAGGTGATCCCCGCCTTCCGCATCAGCGACGAGGCTATCGACAAGGACGTGGCTCTGATGGAGAAGATGGGCGTGGAGGTAAAGCTGAACACCGAGGCCCCCTCTGTGGCAGAGCTGAAGGCACAGGGCTATACCCACATCTTCTTCGCCGTAGGCGCCTGGAAGGCCGGACGGCTGGACATCCCCGGCAACGTGGTGCCGGTCATCGGCTGGCTGCGCGACATGAAGGCGGGTAAGGACGTCTCCCTGGGCCATGTGGCCGTGGTGGGCGGCGGCAACACCGCCATGGACGCCGCCCGGGCCGCTCTGCGGGCCGGGGCCAAATCCTCGACCCTGGTCTACCGGCGCACCCGGAAGTATATGCCCGCCGATGTGGAGGAACTGGAGTTGGCCTTGGCGGATGGCGTTGCGTTCCTGGAGCTGGCGGCTCCCGTAGAGCAGCGGGACGGTATCCTGGCGTGTGAGAAAATGAAGCTGGGCGAGCCGGACGAACGGGGCCGCCGGAAGCCCGTTCCCACAGGGGAGCGTCTGGAGATTCCCTGCGATACTGTGATATCCGCCATAGGTGAACAGGTGGAGAGCGAGCTCTTCACCGCCAATGGCATCGAGGTGGATGCCATTGGACTCCCCGCCTTCCAAACCAATCTGGAGGGTGTCTATGCCGGCGGCGACGCAAGGCGCGGCCCCGCCACAGTAGTGGAGGGCATTGCAGACGCCCAGGCCTTTGCCGACGCCGTCATCGGCGCGGTTCATCCCTATTCAATTCCTGTCGGCGCCCGGGCCTCCCGGGAAGAGGCCCTTGCGAAGAAGGGCGTGCTCTGCGAGAGCGCCCGGTGCGAGGGGGACCGGTGCCTAAGCTGCCAGGTGGTGTGCCAGATCTGCGCCGACGTATGCCCCAACCGGGCCAATGTGGTGGTGGAGCTGCCTGATGGACGCCATCAGATTCTCCATGTGGATCGGATGTGCAACGAGTGCGGCAACTGCGCCGTGTTCTGTCCCTACGACTCCGCCCCCTACCGGGAGAAGTTCACCCTGTTCCTGACCCGGGAGGGCTTTGACGAGAGTGTAAACAATCAGGGCTTCCTGCCTCTGGGCGGGAAGAAGGTGCTGGTGCGCCTGGACAGCAAGGTGTTCGAGGCAGATCTGGACGCCAAGAACGACCTGCCCGCCGACATCGAGGTGTTCATCTGGACGGTGCTGACCAAGTACGCCTATCTGATGGGATAACCGAACAGACACAAAGGCAGGAGGCCGGGAGACCGGCCTCCTGTTTTTGTGTTTAGTGCTTTCCCCTGCCGGACCGCCTCCAGGTTATGGCTGCAGCGCAGATGAAATACACCCCAATATGGAGCACCAGCGCCACCAGGCCAAAGCCCGCCTCCGCCGTCAATAGAAAGGAAGAGCATTATGACCGCCATTGACCGCTTTTTGCGCTACGTGACATATGATACCCAGTCCGACGAGCACAGCGACGCCATCCCCTCCACCGCCAAGCAGAAGGTGCTGGGCGCAGCCCTGGCCGAGGAGCTGGCCCAGATGGGGCTGCACAACGCCCACATGGACGAGTACGGCTATGTGTACGCCTGGCTGCCCGCCACCGCCGGGTGCGAGGGAATCCCGTGCGTGGGCCTTATCGCCCACATGGACACCTCCCCAGACGCGCCGGGGGCGGGGGTGAAGCCCCGCGTTGTCCGCTACGAGGGGGGCGACCTGGTGCTCAACGAGGAGAAGGGCATCGTCATGAGGGCCGCCGAGTTTGAGAGCCTGGCCAAATACAAGGGTCAGGAGCTGATCGTCACCGACGGCACCACCCTGCTGGGGGCGGACGACAAGGCGGGTGTGGCGGAGATTATGTCCGCCGTGGAGTACTTGCTCCAGCACCCGGAGCTCCCCCACGGCCGCATTGCCGTGGGCTTCACCCCGGATGAGGAGGTTGGGCAGGGTGCCGACCATTTCGACGTGGAGGGCTTCGGCGCGGCGGTGGCCTACACTGTGGATGGCGGCGAGCTGGGCGAGCTGGAGTACGAGAACTTCAACGCGGCCAACGCGGGCGTGTACTTCCACGGGGTGAACATCCACCCAGGCTCGGCCAAGAACAAGATGAAGAACGCAATCCTGATCGCTTTGGAGTTCGCGGGGATGCTGCCCCCGGCGGAGACCCCCGCCCACACCGAGGGGTATGAGGGTTTCTACCACCTCCACGACATGAAGGGCAGCGAGACGGAGGCGGAGCTGCACTACATCCTCCGCGACCATGACCGGGCCAGGTTCGAGGCCCGCAAGGAGTACCTGGGCCGGGCGGCGGACTACCTCAACGCCAAGTACGGCGCAGGCACGGTGGAGCTCGTCCTCAGGGACTCCTACTACAACATGCGGGAGCAGATTGAACCCCACATGTACCTGATCCTCCGGGCGCGGGCCGCCATGGAGGCCGCCGGGGTAACGCCGGTGGAGGTGCCCATCCGGGGCGGCACCGACGGGGCGCGGCTGAGCTACATGGGCCTGCCCTGCCCCAACCTGTGCACCGGCGGGGTGAACTTCCACGGGGTGCATGAGTATATCCCGGCCCAGGCCCTCACCAAAATGACCGAGGTGCTGGTCAATTTGCTGACGCGGCAGTAAATCTACCAAAAGGCGCCCCCTCTCAGAGGGGGCGCCTTTTGGTAGATTACAGCAGGGTCTGGAAGAACTGGAGGAGCAGCTTGGCTCCGTAGAAGATGATGATCAGTCCGCAGACGATGTTGATGACCCGAAGGATCTTGTCGTTGAACTTGGCGGAGAAGAAGGAGATCAGGATGGTGATGCCCAGAAACCACAGACAGGAGGCGGAGGCGGAGCCCAGCATGAGCTGGGAGGCCACCGCGCCCGGGTTGCCGGCCCGGAAGCTGCCGAACAGCATAGTGCCGTCAATCAGGGCCTGGGGATTGATCCAGGTGACCACAAAGGCCTTGGCGGCCAGCCTGGGCAGGGGGATGCTCACGTCCACGTCCCGGTCCAGGGTGGGCTTATCCCGCAGCAGGCCGATGCCGATCCACACCACGATGCAGCCGCCCACGATCAGAATCAGGCGCTGCAGCCAGTCGAAGCGCTCCACCAGCGCGCCGATGCCGAAGAAGCAGGCCAGCGCCAGGCTGATGTCGAAGGCGATCACGATCAGGGCGGTGAGCAGGGCCCGCCGCCGGGGCTGGGTCAGGGCGGAGTTGATGACGAACAGGTTCTGCATCCCGATGGGGGCGACATAGGCCAGACCGATGGTCAGGCCCTGGAGATAGGTCGGCATGGGGGCTTCCTCCTAAAAAAGACTTTCCTTTTCTTTCTTTACCTGGTATTATATTAGCACCTATGGCCCGCTGTGGCAAGAGCGCAGAATTTCCGTACCAGGTAAGGAGGAACTGACCTTATGCTCATGGAACACGAAAACTGCCCCTGCATGGAGACCTGCCCGCTGAACCGGGCCATGGCCCTCATCGGGGGGAAGTGGAAGATGCAGATTCTCTGTTCCCTCTACAACAACGGCCCCACCCGCTACAACCAGTTGAAAAAGGCCCTGGACGGGGTGTCCAACACAGTGCTGGCCAACGCCCTGCGGGAGCTGGAGGGGGACGGACTGGTTCACCGGCGGGAGTACCTGGAGGTCCCTGTCCGGGTGGAGTACGCCATCACCGAGCCGTGCCGCCAGCTCATCCCCATTTTGGACGCGCTGGGCGATTGGAGTATGGCCCTCTAGGCGCAAAAAGGCCGCAGGCGGAGCCTGCGGCCAGACAGATAGGGTCAGTGGGTGAGGCGGAACCAGAGCCGGTTCCAGAAGGTGTCCTTCACATAGCCCTTGGAGACGCGGAAGTTCCACTCCGCGTCGCGGGCCCGTTTGCGGCAATCCTGCTCGTCCCCGTCGGGGCGGTCGTAGTGGGGGAGCGTCGAGCTGAGCCGCCCCTCGAGATTGTCGAAGAAGAAATCCATAAAAGGCTCCTTTCCGGCGGATCAGTCCCGGTGGGTGAGACGGAAACGGAGATGGTCCCAGAAGGTGTCCTTCACGTAGCCCTTGGAGACGCGGAAGTTCCATTCGGCCTCCCGGGCTTTGCGGCGGCAGGCGCGCTCGTCCAGGGTCATATCGTGGGGAGGCGGGAGCTCCGCGTTGAGCTTGGCCTGTAGATAAGAGGCGGGAAACGAGAGGTTCATGAGAAACTCCTTTCCAGACAGAGGCCCTTTTACCGTCTCCAATCTATCATACGCCCCGGGGAAAGTCAAGGAGCCGGATCCAGGCAGAAATGCGGAAAAACGCCGGGTTTCGGCGGTTAGGAGAAGATCGTATGGCGAAAACACTGGTTTTGGCGGAAAAGCCCTCGGTAGCTCGGGAATTGGCCCGGGTGCTGGGCTGCAAACAGTCCGGAGAGGGGTATCTGGAGGGGGAGAAGTACATCGTCACCTGGGCCCTGGGGCACCTGGTGGAGCTGGCGCCCCCGGAGGACTACGACAAGGCGTGGGCCAAGTGGGATATGCTCACCCTGCCCATGCTGCCCGAGCGGATGAAGACGGTGGTGATCCCCCAGTCCGGCCGGCAGTTCCGGGCCGTCCAGGCCCAGCTTCGCCGGGGGGACGTGGGCGAGCTGGTCATCGCCACCGACGCGGGCCGGGAGGGGGAGCTGGTGGCCCGGTGGATTCTGGAGAAGGCCGGGTGGAAGGGGCCGGCCAGGCGGCTGTGGATCTCCTCCCAGACCGACAAGGCCATCCGGGAGGGCTTCACCCACCTGCGGCCCGCGGCGGAGTACGACAACCTGTTCCGCTCCGCCCGCGCCCGCAGCGAGGCCGACTGGCTGGTGGGCCTCAACGTCACCCGGGCCCTGACGTGCAGGCACAACGCCCAGCTCTCCGCCGGGCGGGTGCAGACCCCCACCCTGGCCCTCATTGTGGAGCGGGAGGAGGCCATCCGCCGCTTCGTCCCCCAGGAGTTCTGGACGGTCACCGCGAAGCTGCCCGGCTTCACCGCCACCTGGCGGGATCCGAACGGCCAGGCGCGGCTCTTTGACCGGGAGCGGGCGGAGGCGCTGGCCGCCCGGCTGGCGGGGAAGGAGGGGATGGTGACCCGCCTCAAGCGCACCCGCAGGCAGGCCCCGCCCCCGGCGGCCTACGACCTCACCGAGCTCCAGCGGGACGCCAACAAGAAGTACGCCTACTCCGCCAAGGAGACCCTGGCCATCCTCCAGAACCTCTATGAGATCCATAAGGTGGTCACCTACCCCCGCACCGACTCCCGCTACATCCCCGACGACGTGGTTCCTACCCTGCCGGAGCGGCTGCGCAGCGTGATGGTGGAGGACTACAAGCCCCTGGCGGCGGAGCTGCTGCGCAGCCGTCCCCTCCAGACCAAATATCTGGTCAACGCCGCCAAGGTCACCGACCACCACGCCCTCCTCCCCACCGAGGAGCCGGTGGAGCTGTGGCGGCTCACCGGGCCGGAGCGCAACATCTATGATCTGATCGTCCGCCGCTTCCTGGCGGTGCTGCTGCCCCCCTTCGAGTACGAGGAGGTGGCCCTCACCCTGGAGGTGGAGGGGGAAACCCTCCACGCCAGAGGGAAGGCGGTGCTCTCCCCCGGCTGGCGGGCGGCCTACGACCGCACCTTTGCCCTGGAGGAGGAGGACGAGGAGGGGGACGAGAAGGAGCAGAGCCTCCCCACCCTGGCGGAGGGGGAGCGCCTGCCCATCCAGTCCGCCCGGGCCAACCTGGGCAGGACCGCGCCCCCCAAGCGGTACACCGAGGCCACCCTCCTCACCGCCATGGAGCACCCGGCCGCCCAGGTGGCCGACCGGGAGCAGGGCCGGATTTTGGAGGAGACCGGCGGCCTGGGCACCCCCGCCACCCGGGCGGACATCATCGAGAAGCTGTTTTCCGCCTTCTACGTGGAGCGGCGGGGGAAGGAGCTGGTGCCCCCCTCCAAGGGCATCCAGGTGGTGGGCCTGGCCCCGGAGGAGCTGCGCAGCGCCACCCTCACCGCCCAGTGGGAGCGCCGCCTGGGGGAGATCGCCCAGGGGCGGGAGCAGGAGGGGGCCTTCGTGGACGAGATGCGGCAGTTTGCCGCCCGGCTGGTGGCCCAGGTGAAGGCCAGCGACGCGGCCTACCGCCACGACAACCAGACCCGCACCCCCTGTCCCGACTGCGGCAAGTACCTGCTGCGGGTCAAGACCAAGCGGGGGGAGATGCTGGTGTGCCCCGACCGGGAGTGCGGCTACCGCCGCAGCGTCAAGCAGACCACCAACGCCCGCTGCCCCAACTGCCACAAGAGGATGGAGCTGCGGGGCGAGGGGGAGAAGCAGCTGTTCGCCTGCGTGTGCGGCTACCGGGAGAAGCTGTCCGACTTCAAGAAGCGGCGGGCCCAGAAGTCTGCGGGCAAGGGGGACGTGCGCCGCTACCTGGCCCAGCAGGAGCAGCGGGAGGAGAAGGGCTCCTCCGCCCTGGCCGAGCAGTTGGCCAAATGGATGGCGCAGCAGAAGGGAGATTGAAGCATGAGCTGGTTTTCGATCCAGGAGCTGGAGTACCTGCTGCGCATTGTTCTGGCAGCGGTGTGCGGCGGGGCCATCGGCTTCGAGCGGGAGCGGCGCTCCAAGAGCGCGGGCATCCGCACTCACATTATCGTGGCCCTGTCCGCCGCGCTGATGATGGTGGTGTCCAAGTACGGCTTTTTTGATGTCATCGGCCTGGGGGGAATCTCTCTGGACGCCTCGCGGGTGGCGGCGGGGGTGGTGACCGCCATCGGCTTTTTGGGCGTGGGGGTCATCTTTACCCACGGGCGGACGGTCAGCGGCGTCACCACCGCCGCAGGCCTGTGGGCCACTGTTGGGGTGGGCATCGCCGTGGGGGCTGGGCTATACGTCACCGGCGGCGTGGCCACGGTGCTGATCGTCCTCTTCCAGGTAATTCTCCACCGCTCATCCCCCCTGGTCAAGACCCAGCGTACGGGCACCGTTGTCCTGGAACTGAGCGAGGCGGAGAGCGATCCGGCGGAGGTGCGCCGCCTGCTGGAGGAGCGGGTGTCCGCCGTGGAGGGGGTGCGGGTGACCCGCCTGGCAGACGGGAGGGCAGAGGTGAAGTGCGATGTGCTCTTCCCCGCCGGGTACACCGCCGAGGACATCCTGCGGACATTGAAGGGCATGCCCGCCATCCGTTCGGTGGAGATGCACCATCCGGGCTGACACAAGAGCGAAAGAGAGGCAGAATGTATGGAAGCGATTATCAGCGGAATCAACTGGCTGGATGACTTCATCTGGGGCATGCCTATGATCGTGCTGCTGCTGGGCACCCATCTGTTTATGACAGTGCGCACAGGCTTCATTCAGCGCAAGACCTTTACCGGTATCCTTCTGTCCGTGCGCAAGGACCCAGACGCCCCCGGCGACGTGAGCCAGTTCCAGGCCCTCACCACCGCCCTGGCGTCCACCATCGGCACGGGCAACATCATCGGCGTGGGTACCGCCATATTCCTGGGCGGCCCTGGTGCGGTGTTCTGGTGCTGGCTTGCCGGCGTGTTCGGAATCGCTACCAAGTACGCCGAGTCCCTTATCGCCGTAAAGTACCGGGTCCGCACCCCCGACGGGAGGATGCAGGGCGGCGCCATGTACGCCCTGGAACGGGGACTGAACCTGAAGTGGCTGGGGGTGCTCTTCGCCGCCCTGGCTGCCCTGGCCTCCTTCGGCATCGGCTGCGGTACCCAGATCAACGCAATCGCCGAGGTCATTGAGAACAACATACCCGTGGGTATTCCGCCCATCGCGATCGGCGTCGTGGGCGGCCTTCTCACCGGCGTGGTCATCATCGGCGGTATCCAGTCCATCGCCAGCGTGTGCGAGAAGCTGGTGCCCTTTATGGCGGCTTTCTACGTGCTGGGGTGTATCATCATTCTGGCGATCAACTGGGACTTCCTGGCCCCCGCCGTGTCCACCATTCTCCGGCTGGCTTTCACCCCCGGCGCGGCGGCGGGCGGACTGGTAGGGCAGGGGCTCATGGCAGCCATGCGCTTCGGCGTGGCACGGGGGCTGTTCTCCAATGAGTCGGGCATGGGCTCCGCCCCACTGGTGGCCTCCGCCGCACAGACCCGTAACCCGGTGCGGCAGGCTCTGGTATCTGCCACCGGCACCTTCTGGGACACAGTGGTGGTGTGCCTTATGACCGGTCTGGTGCTGGTCACTACCATCATGAAGAACCCCGCCATCGACATGGCACAGATATCCGACGGCGGCCAACTCACTACCCTGGCCTTTGCACAGATCCCCGTACTCGGGCCTGTAATCCTGGTAGTGGGCATCATCACTTTCGCCTGGTCCACCATCCTGGGCTGGTCCTACTACGGCGAGCGGTGCGCCCAGTACCTATGGGGCAAGAGGGCCCTGCTGCCCTATAAGCTGGTATTCGTCGCCGTGGTGGTGGTTGGCCCGGTGTTGGCCCTGGATCTGGTGTGGACCATCGCTGATATCCTTAACGCCCTCATGGCCATCCCAAACCTGGTCGCCGTCCTGCTGCTGAGCGGGGTGGTTGCCCGGGAGACCAGGCACTATTTGGGGAATCTGGACGAGGTAGACCAGACTGAAATTCCACGCGTAGACAAATGAGAAGTCAAAACTTCTTCACATTTTTAAACCATGGGTGTATGCTTCCTAATGTAAAAATTATTTGACATGTGGAGGTATACATTTATGAAAGGAATCCGTAAGATGGATGAGATGGAGCTGCAGATCACCCTGCGCGCCAGCCGTGCCGCCTGGTTCTTCCTGGTGCTGGCCCTGGTGGTCTGGTCGGTGTGGGAGGCATTTCACGGAGGGGACACTACCCTGCCCGCTTTCCTGCTGGGGGTTCAGGCAATGATTTTTTGCCTGGTGCAGTGGATCGGCCGGGCCAGAGTGGGGGACGACCGGGTAAAGCGGGAATTTGTACTGTGGGTTATTCTCACTGTGGCCCTGGTGGCATTTTCATTGCTGCTGGTGCTGGGCGGATGAAGAACCGGGTCAAGGAGCTGCGCAAGGCCCGCGGCCTGCGGCAGGAGGACGTAGCCGCCCTGCTGGGGGTGAGCCGCCAGACCGTCAACGCCGTCGAAAACGACAGGTACGGCCCCACCCTGTCCTTGGGTATGAAGCTGGCCCGCCTGCTGGAGACTCCGGTGGAAGAGCTGTTTACCCTAGATGGCTGAGAACGCCCCCCGAACCGATTCGGTTCGGGGGGCGTTCCCGCGCCGTAACCATTTGAGAGGAATTTGTAACGTTTTTTAGAAGAATTATGTCAACAAAAGTGGTACACTGTATCCACCTGACCGACATGAGGTGTATCAAATGCGGATAAACAACACAGCGGCCTTCGCTCTGGCCGGAGTGATCGCCCTCACCCTGGCGGGCTGCGGGGAAACCCCTCCTCCACCCACCCCTTCGGAGCCGCCGGAGGCGACAGGCACTCCGCAACCGGCTGTGGAGCATGGCTTCACCTTCGCAGAACTGAGACAGTATGAGTTTGTGTTTGCCAGCGGCGCGGGGAGCTGGGGCACGGTGCTGTATGTGAGGCCGGACGGCAGCTTTTCCGGAACCTTCAGCGATACGACCTGGGAGGAGTACGGGGGCAGCACACGCGCCGTCCTCCTCTGCTCCGAGTTCACCGGCCAGTTCACCGAGCCGGTGCGGGTGAACGACTATACCTATTCCGTGCGCATCGCCCGCATCGACTATGAGCGGGCGGTGGGCGAGGAGGCATTCGCCGACGGCTTCCACTATTACTATACCGAGCCCAGGGGACTGGAGGACACGGAGGAGCTTTTGATCTACCTGCCCGGCGCGCCCCTGGGCGAGCTGCCCCAGGAGTTCCGGGGCTGGGTGGACCACGGCGATCAGGGGGAGGCGCTGCTCTCTTATGCCCTCAACAACGAGGCGCACCAGCAGGGATTTTTCAGCCGGAATCTGGTACGGGAGATCATTTACAGCCTGATCAGCGCCCGGGATGAGTCGGGCGAGCTGGAACAACAGCTCCAGGACGCCACACTCTCTCAGGAGGAGCGGGAGACAAAGGCGGAGGAGCTGTACCAGGTGTGGGACAATGAGCTCAATGAGGTGTGGGACGCGCTGAACCGGCTTCTGTCCCCGGAGGATATGGAGGCCCTGACGGCGGAGGAGCTGGAGTGGATCGCCTGGAAGGAGGAGCAGGCCGCCCTGGCCGGGGCGGGGATGGACGGCACCCTGCGGGCGGCGGAGCTGACCCGGGAGCGTGTGGGTGTGCTGGAGGAATACCTGGGAACGCTGTAGCGTCAGCATACGAGTCGATAGAAGGTGAACAAAATGGGAAAAAATAGAATGGTTTTCTGCGCGCTGGCGGGTGCGCTGGCGCTGACCCTGGCGGGCTGCGGGGAGACGGACTCCGTGCCTCCCGCCGCCAGCCCCACCCCCACGTTCTCTCCCGTCCCGGCGGAGACGCAACCCGCGGCGGAATTCTCCTTCGCCGATCTGCGGCGGCTCCAGTTCCGCTTCTCCAGCGGCGCGGGGGCCTGGTCTACCCTGCTGGCCGTCCGGCCGGACGGCAGCTTTTATGGCGAGTACCACGACACCGACATGGGGGGTGGAGAGCCGGACATCCGTGCGGTGCAGTGGAACTGCAAATTTACCGGCCGGTTTGCCCAGCCGGTGCAGGTGAACGACTACACCTACTCCATGGGCATCGCTGAGATCAGCTATGAGAAAGAGGCGGGCACCGAAGAGGTGATTGATGGTATCCAGTACTACTATACCGCCCCCTACGGCCTGGAGGATGCGGAGGAGATTCTGGTCTATCTGCCTGGCGCGCCCCTGGGCGAGCTGCCCCAGGAGTTCCGGGGCTGGGTGGGGTACTACGAGAACACCAGGGATAAGTTGCCCTTCTACGCCCTGAACAACGAGTCACACCAGCAGGGCTTTGGGAGCTATGACTGGGTGGAGCGCGTCCGAACCGACGTGGAGTGGGCGGAGGAGACGGCGGCGGAATACGAAACGAAGATCCTGGAGGACACCTCCCTGAGCCAGGGGGAGCTCAACGAGTTATCGGCGCAGATGTTCGACCTGTGGGACATCCAGCTCAACGAGGTATGGGCCGTCTTGCGGCAGACGCTGCCTCAGGCGGACATGGAGGCCCTGACGGCGGAGGAGCTGGAGTGGATCGCCTGGAAGGAGGAGCAGCTCGCCCGGACGGGCGAGGAGGCGGGCGGCGGCTCTCTGGCGATTATGCTCCAGGCCCAGCGGGCGGCGGAGCTGACCCGGGAGCGGGTCTATGTGCTGCTGGAATATCTTGCATGACAAAGCACGGGTGGGCGCGGCAGTTTGCCGTGCCCACCCGCGTTTTTTGCTATACCGGCGAATGGTACTGGGCCGCGTACTCCGGGTAGAGGGCGGTCAGCTCCGCCGAAATGGCCTGGTACTCCTCCGGCGCGATGTCCCGCGTCCGCTCGTAGACGTACACCGTCACCCCGTCCTGGAGGGGGAAGGAAACGTCCAGCCGCCGGTAGGCGGTGCCGATGCCGGTGCCCTCCAGCACCGGCTGGGCCAGGACGGTGACCAGGTGCTGGTTTTGCTCCCCCAGGTGGTACTGAATGGGGTCGGCCACGATGAGGTAGTCGCACTCCAGGGCGGCCCAGGAGAAGCCGTCCCGCTTGTCCACCGTGGCGAAGGTGGCGACGGCGGTTTTGGGGCCCTCCGGCTGGGGAATGCCCGCCGAACGGAGGGTGTTGTCAAGGATGCTGGAGTTGAAGACGAAGGAGGAGGCGATCACCGCCGCTGTCTTTGGCTCCTGGGCGGACAGTCCATCCACATACACCCGCAGGGCCACCAACTGGGCCAGATCGCTCCGCTGGGGCGGGGCGTAGGTGAAGGTGGGCAGGGGGGCCAGGGAGCCGATCTCCTGGGGGCTGGCGGGCTGGGGCCGGGGGAGGAGGGAGCTGCCCAGCATGCACAGGGCCAGAACCCAGGCCCCCGCCCGGACGGGTCTGCGGGCGGGCAGGGCCTCCAGCCCCAGGGCCAGGGCGGCGCACAGGGCGGGCAGATAGAGCAGCAGGTGCTGCTGCCCGTGGGACTGCACACGGGTGAACAGGAGCAGGCACAGCACCGGCTGCGCCAAGGTGAGCAGGGCCGTGTACCGGGCGGCAGGCCGCCGGAGGAGGCACCACACCACGCACACAAGGGCGGCGGCCATGAGCACCCAGCCGAAGTAGCGGCACAGCATCACCGCGTCCACCCACCGGCCCTGGTCGTAGGCCGAGTAGGTGTCAAAGTAGTTGGAGCGCAGTACCTGTTCAACCAGGAAGCTCTGCCCGAAGAACAGGGAGCACACCACGCCGGAGGCGGCCATGGCGGCAAAGGACTTCCACTGACTGCGGCGCACCGCCAGGGCGGCCAGGGATGCCAGCCCGAAGGACACGGTAAAGAAGAAGAAGTACCGCCGCAGCAGGAACACCAGGGTGAGCAGGGCCCCGGTGAGGATGCCGCGGGCCGACTGAGGGCGCTCTTGGTCGGTGTAGATCACAAAGGCCCAGATGCCGACCCCCGCCGCCGCCACGTCCACAAAGCCGGTGAGTCCGGTGTAGAGCAGC
>ERZ1106941.2364-NODE-2364-length-14351-cov-5.673895_pt1 | contig 14351 bp, 10 predicted proteins | sample MGYA00403670_ERZ1106941 | MGnify/ENA primary metagenome ERZ1106941 (study PRJEB35170, sample SAMEA104062400) | human gut metagenome | biome: human gut; feature: human-associated habitat; material: faeces | place: Denmark | collected 2012-06-04 ...
TTCCAGGACCTAGCAAATCTTTGCAAAGTCTTGTTCCTCTTCCGATCATCTGACAAAATTTTGCATAACTTCTGACCTTCTTAAAAAATACAAGATTTAAAATCTCTGGAACGTCAATTCCTGTGTCCAACATGTCTACAGATACTGCAATCTGCGGCATCTTATCCTTTTCTTCAAATTGTTCAATTAAATGTTCGGACTCTTTGATGCTGTAATCAATCTGTTTGATGAAATGACTTCCCTTTTCTGGGAAAAGTTTCTGAAAACGTTCTACAATTGCCTTTGCATGTTTGCTGTTTCTCGCAAAAATAATTGTCTTTCCCAGTTTATCTCCACCTTCTACTTTTAATCCTTCCCTCATGAGATTAGTTAATACAAGATCTATCGTGTCTTTATTAAACAGCCAGCGATTCACTGCCGTATTTGGAATATCTTTCTCCACATTCTCATCATCATCAAATTCATCGTCAAATGCTTCTTTTTCCTCTTCCGATAACTGATCATAGTGGATTCCCTCTTCCATGATCTTTGTCTTATACTCTCTCGTCCGGTAATCGACCAGATATCCTTCTTTTACCGCCTCATCAAGTTCATACGCATACGTTGGAACACCTCGCTCGAGATCAAAGATCGTATAAGTGTTTTTATCAATCTCATCTTTTGGTGTTGCCGTCATTCCTAATAAAACTGCATCAAAATAGTGAAAAATTTCCTGATATTTTTTATAAATGCTTCGATGACTTTCATCTACAATGATCAGATCAAAATGTGCTGGTGTAAATAATTTTTTCCCATCTTTTTTCTTTGTTTCATCAATCGCATTTAACATCGTTGGATATGTTGAAAATATCATTCTGCTGCTTTCTGGATCTTCTTTATTTTCAAGCAGGTTGCATACTGTCAGGTCTGGAAGGAGATTACTGTAACTCTTCTTTGCCTGAGAAACTAACGCTTTACGGTCCGCTAAGAATAAAATATTCTTAACATAATTATGTCTGCGAAGTACATCTACCAGACTAATACTAACCCTTGTCTTTCCTGATCCTGTTGCCTGCACTAATAGTAGCTTCCTGTGATGATTCATGATTGATTCACATAAAACCGTCACGGCTTCTTTCTGATATGGGCGATTTGTAATCTTATCTTGAATCTCTAAATGAATCAGTGGCTTCCTGCTCGTTCTTTGATCTACCATTCGCTGCAGATCTTCTTTTGAGAAAATTCCTGAAACAACCCTCTGTGGATCATCCTGTGCATCATCAATGATCTGCATTTCAAAACCATTTGTGATAAAAATGATTGGTCTTTGCTGGTATTGATTTTCCAGACAATCCGCATATAATTTTGCCTGATGGCTTCCTTTCATCGGATCTGCACTGCTTCGTTTTGCTTCAATGACTGCCAGTGGTTTCCCATTGTTGCCATATAGAACATAATCTGCATATCCTTTTCCACTGCTGTTTGGCATTCCCATAACTGGTACTTCGATAAGGCAATCCTTGCCAATCGTCCATCCAGCTTCCGCCAGATCAAGGTCGATGTATTTTCTTCTTGTCTCTGCTTCTGTATCTTTATCCACTTCATAACTTCGTCCAGTCTCATTTTCCTCACGAAGTTTGGTCATTTGTGCTCTTAGTTTCTCATTTTCCTTTATTGCTTCTTCTAATTTCTGATCTTTTCCGCTTAGTTCTTTTTGAAGATTTTCTAACTCTTCCTGTGTCTTTTTCTCTTTTCCTGCATCTGGCAGCAGACTCATATCGTAATGGCGGTTTACATAGTTCTCCCCATAACAGTAGTCTATCCATTTGCAAAACTGAAAAACACAGCGTAAAGACAGTACAGCCGCATCATATTTTACATTGGTATTTGTGTGTACCGCAACATTTCCAAGCTTGATCGTATATTTTAGCATATCAAATAATTTTGGTTGAATCAGCTTACGGAAAGAATATTCATGAATCAGGCTGGATATATTATCTCGATATGGCATGGTCAGCGCATCATCGTGAACGTATATCCATCGCACTGCGAGTTCTAAGGCTCGTCTTGACAAAATTGCTGCCGTTGACGGAGATATAGCAATGCTTCGTTCCGCTTCTGCTGCCTGCTTTGCGAAGTCTTTGAAACGATCTGTTTGGGCTAGAAAGTCAAAATTCGTCTGCATATGGTTTCCCTCCCCTTGTTTTTCCTGATTCTTTGGTATTTGGTCTTGGTTTTATTATACTCTGTGTGTTGTGGGTGGTGCAATATAGAAATTTGTGGATGACAAACTTCGATTTGTTGACTTGTTGGACGAAGGCTGCGAATTGGTTTTGGAGATCATATGTAGGAATAAACACCTTAAGTTTTCTTATCCTCTCCATTCCCAATGCCGCCTTAGCTGTATCTGCAGAATTTTTTACTATATATGAATTAAGGAACATCAACATATACATAAAATATACTGAATTATATATTTTTGCATCTACTCTAATTTTTGCTACATTTGGTGCTAAATGATATTTATATTTATCATCAATTAGTGCTACATCTCCAATATTAGCACCAACATATGTCATAACAACATCTCCAGGCAACAATTGTGATCTTGGTAGCGCATCTGATACCTCATTTGAAATAAAAGACAAATCTTTTCTATTCAACGTTCCATTTTTAACATTTTGAGCTTTAACCATGACTACATCACCTGTGTCATCATATTCTATATATTTACTATATTCAAATCCCGCAAGCTTAGTAACAAAACATCCATCTCCTATTGTAGATTCTGGCCAACTCATATTATTAATTATTGGATCTCCAAACATCTCAACAAATCGGGCTTGAATAAGCTTATCTAATTTTTGAATTTCTTGCTGATACATAACTATAACAGAATTTAATTTATCTAATACATCTGCCGTTTTAGCCTGTTCCATTTTTGAAGGAATTGGTACATCAACTTTCCTTACCATTTCACTATTAAGATTATTTACCACCCCTCCAACAGCCATACTTTTAAATTTTTCATATGTTGTTTTTGAACTCAAATAATAATACAGAAACCTCTTATCAAACAAATCATCCTTGTCACGTAAAACTAACCATCCGTCATGAATACATCCATCTATTTTCAATATATATGGTCTTCCAAAACTCATTGAATTCGACAACAAAAAATCCCCTGGTTGAACATATCTAGATTTTTTCATTCCTTCTGGTTTAATTTTTTGAGCTGTTTCTGTTATGTACATTGATTCCGTAGTATCTCCAATTTTTATCCAATTAATTCCATTTTCATCATCTGTAATGAATTGATTAATTGGCCGTGGTGATCCACCTCGTTCAACAATACAAATATCTCCAATTTTTTTGTATTCCCAATTATTATTCATCTCTTCATTCCTTGCAAATTCAAATTTAAAGGAATGAATTTCAATTTATTTGATTACGCCATGTATTTCTGATGGGATGCCTTTACATTATTCTGATTTACCATTGCATATTGCATCGTCGTATCAATCTGTGAATGTCCAAGAATCTTTTGTACCTGCTCAATCGGCATTCCTTTGTCAATTGCTCTCGTTGCCATCGTTCTTCGGAATTTATGCGGATGGATTCGTTCTAATCCAAGTTCTCTTCCTAACTGTCTTAATCGAATCTCTACTCCACTGATTTTTAAGCGGTCATACGGAGCATCCAATGTAACAAATAATGCTGGATTCTTATCTTCCCTGCTTTCTATATATTCAGTTAGATGTACTTTTGCTTTCGCATCAAAATAAACTCTTCTTTCTTTATCTCCTTTTCCGTAGACGACACATTCTCGTTCTTCAAAGTCTATGTCTCCAATATTCAAATTGACCAATTCGCCTACTCGTATGCCTGTTGAATATAGTAAATCAATCATTGCAAGATCACGAATCTGTGTACAATGATCTCTTAGCTGTTCGATTCCTTCATCGGTAATCACACTTTTCACAACTGTTTTTGTCTTAATCTTATGAATCCTTCTCATCGGACTTTTCAAGATATAATCTTCTTCCTCTAACCACGTAAAGAAACTAGAGATATTTCGCCTGATATTATCAATCGTAACATTGGAACAATTATTTCTCTTTTGATAATCCGCAAGATACGACCTCATTTCATCTGTGGTAATCTTGCGGATTTCTTTTTTTGTTTGTGAAAGCATATGTTCTGCTGTCACTTTATAATATTGAATCGTACGTTCCGAACATCCTTCTATTCGTTTTGCATCTAAGAACATTTTTAGGAATTCTTCATTCGATATCTGTTGTTTCTCAGGTTCGTTCTCTGAAAATGTTCTTAAAATTACTTCCTGTAATTTTTTCATCTGTGGCACAGTTAAATACTCTGCCATCTCATTTAGTATTGTTACAATTTTCTCTTCCATGTTGGTACACTCCTTTTTATATACCAACATCCTTCAACCATTCTTTATTCTAAATTTATGAAATAAAATACTGACATTCCTGATAATATGTTTCAGCTTCTTTTTGCATTAATTCCAGTAATTGATCCACTTTATGATGTTCTCTAAATTCTTTTAGTCCCTCTAAATACTTGCTTCGGTCATCATCTAAGATAATAAATGGTACTAACTCGTCGTATTTCAGACTTTCTCGAAACAATATCATTCTTCCCGTTCTTCCATTTCCATCCTGAAATGGATGAATAGACTCATATCTTGCATGAAATTCAGCAAGTATTTTCATACTTTTCTCTTGCTTATGATACCAATCCAAAAGTTGTTTCATCTCTGTTTCTACATCCTTTGGCAATGCCGTTTTATACATTCCAATCATATTCGGACGTTTCTTATAATCTCCAATTGCATATCCATTCGCCCGGTCTTCAAAAACTCCTGATTTCAACTCATAATGCATCTGTTTAATTAGATTCTCTGTCAATTTTTCTTCCAAAGTATCTAACATGTAATTAAACATTAAGAAATGTCCATTCATTTCTTCTACATCTTTCGCACGATAATAATCATCATTGACTGGCAATGTTCCATTGTCAAATAATGATGCCGTCTGTTCTGGCGTCAACGTACTTCCTTCAATTTTATTTGAATTGTATGCCATTGCTCTTTGCGTATAAGCATACACTCCTGATCTGTCAAATCGTTTTCGCTCTATTTTAAATCGTTCAATTAACCATCGTTTAAATTCTGACATCTTGATATTGCCTCCTTTCTATCCAAAATATTCTTGCATTAATGAATCAAATAATAACTGTGTTTTTTCTAGTGACTTCTGAATCTCAAACTTCGATTTGTTGATTTGTTCAACGACAATTGCGAATTGGTTTTGAAGATCAATTGGTGGACAAAGAAATTTTACTTTTTTTATTTCATTCATGGATGGCATATTTGGAATTCCACTTCCTCTACTAAAACCAAACAGTATATCTTGGATTTCTTTATTTCTAAATTGATAAACAAAAAATTTATTCTTCATAATTGTTTGATCTAATGATAATTTTAATAATGCTTGATTAATAATACCTTCTGGTGCATTATTCGGCACCTCTGCAATTCGTCCTAGTGTTCCTGAACAACTTACTATTAAATCCCCTGGTATTACTTTAAATGCTATCATATCTTCATACTTTTTCTTAGTTATATAATACTTTTCATACTCAAAATCTTCGTGTATTGCGTGTTTTTGTTCATATACTAAGTATCCTTCCTCAACAAAATCCTGCTTTTTCAAACTTCCCCCAAAAGGTCCTCTTTTTATTGCATTTCTTTCTTTCATTACAATCTCTGGTAGAGTTTTCATTTCAAATCTACCATCATGCACACTTCCAAACATCTCGACAAATCGGGCCTGCACTACGACATCTAGTAACCTACTTTGGTTCTTTCTTCGTTGTATTATTTTATCCACTTTCTTCAATTTATCGACTATTTTTCTCTGTCGTTCTATTTCTGGTAATTTTATTTCTATATTTTCAACTATTTTTTTTGAAATTTCTTTAAAAGTTGCTCCTCGTCCAAGTGAATTTAAATATTCCTTTTTACTTTTTAAATACCAATATAAATACTCATTACAAATTTCATCCGAACAAATCAAATTCTTAAATCCCTGATTACAATACATTTCTTTTCCTGTAATTGCAACTTTTCCTATCGGTGCTCTTGACGATAATAAAACTGTTCCCTTGGGCAATAATGGTAATTTTTTCTTTTCTATTGCCAACTGGGTAATCTTTCTTTTTGTATCTGATATAATATAGTCATTATCATTAATTTCAGCAGGCGTAATCCAATTAAATTCTCCATTCCAATATTCTTCAACATTTGTTTTTGGAGTTCCTCCTGATACTACCTCACAAATCTGTCCAAGCTTTACTCTTCTCATCTATTCTATCCTTTACAACTTTGCTTATAAATATATTAATAATAAGTTTATTGACTACTTTATAATAAAATAGCCGCCCCTGTAAAACGAGCGACTATTCCGACTTAATAAATATCAAGCTAACCATCTACTGGTAGCAATTTATATTTGTAGTATATCATCGTTTCGTTTATTTGTCAATATTTTATATTGTTTAATATATTTTCGTAAATTCAAATTTTTCTATCGACTAATCATCATTTTCTTCCAACATTTTCCTTAATTCCACCAGATTCTTATGAATCTCCACCTCTAATTCCTCAATATCTTTCAATATTTCCTCTGTTGGTGGATATTCTACTGGAATATACTCGATTTCTTTATATTTATTGATAGAGAGATTATAGTCATTTTCAACAATTTCTTCTTTTGGCACAAAAAAAGACTGTTCTGTTCGTTTTCTTTCTTCTTCCTTTTCTAGATTCTGGTATCTCTCAATGATATCTGGAATATCATTTTCCTCGATTTCCTGACGTTTATCATCTAAGGTTCTTCCATCAGCTTTCATATCATAAAACCAAACTTTATCCGTACCACCTGCCCCTGTCTTTGTGAACAGTAAGATTGCTGTGGATACTCCTGCATATGGTTTGAAAACTCCAGATGGCATAGAAATCACTGCATTTAATTTGTGATTTTCAATTAATTCTTTTCGAATTGCTTTATGTGCACGGCTGCTTCCAAATAATACTCCATCTGGTACGATAACTGCTGCCCTTCCTCCAATTTTCATGATGCGAAGGAATAAAACAAGGAATAATAATTCTGTTTTCTTTGTTTTTGCAACCTTTAAAAGATCTGCTGATACTCCATCATAATCTAAACTTCCTTTAAATGGTGGATTGGCAAGAATTAATGAATACTTTTCTTTGTCTGTATTCATCTCTGACAAGCTGTCCTTATATTCAATATTTGGATCATCAACCCCATGAAGCAGCATATTCATTGCACCGATTCGAAGCATCGTTCGGTCCATATCAAATCCATAAAACATCTCATGATTAAAATGTTCTCTTTGTTCTGCATTCAAGAATAAATCTTGATGATTTTTACGCAAATACTGCTGTGCTTCCATTAGGAATCCTGCTGATCCCATTGCTGGATCGCAGATGATATCCGATGGTACTGGTTTTACCAGTTCTACCATCATCTGAATGATATGTCTTGGTGTTCGGAATTGTCCGTTCTTTCCTGCACTTTCCAATTTTGACAGCAGGTATTCATATAAATCTCCTTTGCAGTCTCCTTCCAGATTTAACCCGTCAATTCCATCGATTACTTTGGTAAGTAACGCTGGTGTTGGAATCTTGAAGATTGCATCTCCCATATATTTGCTGTAGGCAGATTCTCCATCTGGATGTAGATTCTTAATGAATGGAAATACTCCATTCATCATCAGATCATAAATCTCATTCGCATCTCCCAGATTCTTAAATTTGCTCCAACGATACTGCTGACAATCGGCTGGAAAGATTCCTTCATATGGAATTCCTAAAATATTCGCATCTCTTTCTTTTCTGGTCTCTACTTCATCTAACTGTTTGATAAATAATAGATAGTTAAACTGTTCGATAACTTCCAATGGATTTGTAATTCCACCTGTCCAGAAAATCTCCCAAATCTTATCTACTTTGTTCTTTAATTCACCCGTAATCATCTTACTTCCTCTTCTTCGTTTTCATTTTTATTGTACATGTCTCTTCAACGCTTCCAGATAAATTGCCCCAAGTCTGCTAGGTTTTGTCTTCTTATGTGTCACATAACCAATATGCATCTCGCCTTCTTCTGCAAGCGGAACTGCGATAATATTCTCTCCATTTAATTCCTTGTCGATCACACCGCTGCTGATCGTATATCCATTTAATCCGATCAATAAATTAAACAGGGTTGCCCTGTCTCTGACTCGGATGTTCTTTGAACGTACTTCCGTACTGAACATCTCTTCAGAATAATAGAAAGAATTATGTTCTCCCTGCTCAAATGACAGATATGGATAATCTTGTAAGTCTTCCATTGTCACTTGATCTTTCTGTGCCAGTGGATTCTTGTCACAAATAAAAATATGTGGTCTTGCCACAAATAATTCTGTAAATTTGAGATCATTTGCTTTCATGATCTTCTCTAATACAGATGCGTTAAATTCATTGAGATATAAAATTCCAATCTCACTTTTCATTCTTGCTACGTCATCGATGATCTCATAAGTCTGTGTCTCTCGCAGACTGAAATCATAATTTTCACTTCCATATTCTTTGATTAAGTCTACAAATGCATTGACTGCAAAAGAATAGTGCTGTGTTGAAATGCAAAATTCCTGTTTCCCACCATTTTTATGTTTATATTTCTCTTCGATCAATGCCGCCTGTTCCAGCACCTGTCTTGCGTATCCGAGGAAAATCTCTCCTTCTCTGGATACATGAATTCCTTTGTTGGTGCGGTCAAAGATCGTGATCTGCATCTCTTTTTCCAGTTCCTTTAGGGCTTTTGTAAGACTTGGCTGTGAAACAAAAAGTTCTTCTGCCGCCTTACTGATCGTTCCGATCTCCGCGATTGTTACGACATATCTTAGTTGCTGTAATGTCATCTTTTTCTTCCTTCTTTAGTCCTTTTTGTACCAATTATACAATAGATCATTTCATATGGCAAAGACTAGCTATTTCATGTATTTTTTGAAAAACTGCTCGATCAGACTTAATGTTGGTTCACACCAAAAGTATGGATGTCCATGATCTGCACCTTCTACCAGATAGAATGTGGCATCTTTTTCTTCTTCTTTTAACTTCTTATATAACTGAATGCTCTGATTTGGTGCTACCGTATCATCTGCTATTCCATGCATCATAAGAACTGGTGGTGATGGAAGTTCTTTTTTTACATAATTCATACATGTGATCTGGTCAGATAATTCTGGATGTTCGTAAACATTTTTACTGCCGATTTCTAATCCTTCCGGGCTGTCTGGCTCTCCTTGGTTTGGTGTTGTTGGAAAGTCTTCTTTGATTTTTACACAGCTTACACCATATAAATCTACAACTGCATTAACTTTGCAGGAATATTCTTTGTATACATCTGTATCCATGCAATTCATATCTGCCGTAAATGCTGTGATAAATGCCGTATTTCCACTGCTGGAATCTCCCATCAGGAAGATATTTTCCGGGTCAATCTTAGTTTGTATGTCCTCTAGTGTCATATTTTCTCCATTCCTGATCATCCACCAAGGTTGATCCTGTAGTTTCCATGATCTTTTAATAAAAATTGTTTTTGTATAGAATCTTTGTCATATTCTGATTTCTTTCCATGTCCCTCTTCTTTTAATTTTACCTTAATTTGCAGATATTGTCTCTTTTTTATTGTTCTTATGTTAATTTTCAAGTCAATATCGCTTTGAAACCAGTCATTTGCTTTAAAATAATTAATCTGAATCGTTCCTTTTGATTTCTTATGATTGTCGATCAAAGGAATTCTTGCCTCACATGTTCCATACCCTGCATTCTCTTTATCCAGTTCTAAGTGCTTCTGCTTTGTGATATAAAATTTATCCATTGTTTTGGTACCTGTCATATAAGCATGATCATAATCTATGCTCATAGTCTTCTGATATTCTTTTGTTGAATGAATTTTAACTTTTACATATGCAGCATTTCCACGAAAGTATGCAAATACAATCACACAAGCTGCAACAAACAATATACCTATAATACCAACCACTACTTTTTTATTTTTCATCCTAAAACACCTCCATATGAATAGTTTATCATATGGAGGCATCTTAGTTGCATCTTTATACTTATTTATTTTATTCGCGGTTCTTCAATGCATCGGAAAGTCCGACTTTATAAATTTTTCGCACTAACAGCTTATTAATTACCAGATATGTAATAATAATTCCTGCATAGATCATCGCATATAACTGCCATGAAAAACTTAAATTCATACCACAGGCAATATTAGAAACCATCGCTGGATACATCGCATCCATTAATTTCTTAGATAACGGAACACTGATCAACGCTCCAATTACGATCATATAAAAATTTCCATCGAGATAAAGCTTCTTAATCTCTTTCTTTCGGTATCCAAACACCTTCATCAATGCAATATTTTGTGCAGAACGATCGATCATGACTTTGATCATCAGATACATAACAATTCCAAAGATTAAAACAGAAAGTCCAACAACCATTCCCATCATCGGTTTCATCATATTGATAAATATATCAGAGCTTTCCTCGATATTCTTTTTACTCGTCGTTGCATACAACTTTCCAGAGTCAATTGACAATTTCTTCTTTGATACGACCATGTTGTAATAGTCAGATGATGTCTGGAAAAGATCTCTCATGCTGTCAATATCCATAAATGCATACAAACTAGATGAATATTGTGTAATATCCGCTACCTGGAATGCATAATCCATTTCTTCTTCCTCGTCAGACAATACAATAGAATCACCTTTTTTCAGATCATATTTCTGTGCCATTGCTGATGAGATCACGACTTTATTCTTTGCCTTAGGAAGGTCTTTGTCCTGACTGAAATATGGATTATCATTTTCCATTCCGATCAAAGAAATCTCCAGATCATATCCCCATATTTCTTTATGCAATCCCTTTACAAAGCAGGCGTCCCCTCCTTTTGGTACTTTTTTATCTGGATATTTGTAAGTATACATATATTCAAACTTTGTATCTTTCTTATTTTCTTTACTGATATGATCACACATTGCATAGCAGTCCAGACCGATCATCATGACTAACAGTGCAATAAACATTCCAAAGATTACCGTAAATCCAGCTCTTGACTCACGCAATAACTGTCTGATCCTGAATTTTGTAAGAAATGGCATATGACCCAGTTTGACTTTTGAAATATGCCCTTTCTTTTGTTCATTTCTTATCATGGAAAGTGCAGGTCTTGAAAGTTTCTTTCTTATAACAAAGTAGTTTACAATCACCGCAACCAATGGCGGCATAATGACTCCATAAACCAGAAGATAAACAAGAAGTTCCGGAGTTAACTCTGGTATAGAGAAATAATCGTAGCAATCCTGCATCTGTACTGGAATTCCCATCGGACTGTATCCAATGATTGTTCCAATCAGTCCTGCAATAAATGTTACGAAGACCGGAATTCTTAGATAACATTTTAAAAGCTGCTTTTTGTTTACTCCCAATGCATATAATGTTCCGATAATGCTGCTTTCTTTCTCGATCCCATGAATGACAAAGACTGAAATCACATAGGTAAACAAGATCATGATGATCACACCTGCCACAATTCCCGCAAGTTTATTAATGACCTGATCATCTGCAGCTGCTCCGATTCTTGTATTATCCGATGCTTTTAAAAACTGAGTCAGATTTGATGTTTCCATATCAAATGCTTTCATCAGTTCTTCTGTGCCTTCTTCTAGTTTATCCGTACCTTCTTTTAACTTATTGCTTCCATCCGATGCTTTCTTCACACCATTGGTATATGCTTTGATTCCATCTCTGTATGTTTTTAATGCATCCAGCTGTTCTTTGGCTGATTCTAAGGATAATCTTGTCAATCCATCACTTGATTTTGCGATCAAATCTTTTAGAATACTTGCATAGTTATTTTCTGTCAGAGATGTTACTCCAAAGGATGCCAGCTGGCTTTCTGCTGTTTTTAAATATGCCTGAAAGATCTGATCGGCACCTTTTTGTAATGTTTCATTGTTTTCACTTAGTTTATTTAATCCGTCTGACATCTGGGTGCTTGCATCGGTCAGTTTTTTGATTCCATCTTTGATGTCATCTTTCTTACCTGCAGTTTCTTTCCAGTAATCTTTAAAATATGGATCATCGACATCATCTGGGTTAAATGTGATCTTCTTTAATTTATTTTTTAACTGTTTCTGGCTCATTGCACCATTTAATCGGTATGCATAGATGTATTCTTCAGATTGAATGCTGTTTTCATTGTCTTTTAGATTATCGTAAGCATCCTCTGTCACAAATGCAAGTCCAAACTGTTTGCTGTCTACAGTACTATCTGACAACTTTTCATAACATGCATCGTAGTCTGGAACTGATCCGATTCCTGTTACTTTATAGGAATCACCATCGATTGTGATCTTTGATCCTATTTTTAAGTTGTGTTCTAAAGCATATCGTTTTTCTACAACAACTTCGCTTGCTTTTTTTGCTAGTCGGCCTTGATCCAGATTAATTTTATCGACTTTTTTACGATTCTTAAAGATTCTCAGCTTGCTTCCATCTTTTTGTCTAAAGTCAAGATAGAATGTCTCTTCTAATGTAATCCCTTTCTTTGTAAGGTTCTCTTTTTGTTTTGTCGTTAATGGCACAAACACCTGAAACTGTCCGTCTTCCAGTTTATGTTTCTTAGCCTGCTTTGCAGTTCCGTCAATAATCGTATCCGCTGCTCCGACTAAACTGATCACCAGATACATACTGATAATGATCAGAAAAGCAAGCGCAAGATAGCGGAATTTATTTTCTTTTAAATCCCTCCATGCCCTTTTTCTCAATACTTTTTCCATTTACAGATCCTCCAGTAATTTGGCAGGTACTCTTGTTTCATTTTCGTATTCTTCACTGATCTGGCCGTCTCTGATAATGATAAGTACCATGTCACGAATTGCGTTATTATGTGTTACGATCAGCATCGTTGTGCCGTATTGCTGGTTGATCTTCTCTAATAAGATCAAGATATCTTTGGATGTCTTAGAATCGAGTGCTCCTGTCGGTTCATCACAAAGAAGCAGTTTTGGATTCTTGATCAATGCCCTTGCGATTGCACAACGCTGCTGCTGTCCACCCGATAATTGTGCTGGAAATTTATCTTGATGTTCTGTCAATCCGAGCGTGTCTAACAATTCATCCATATCTAATGGATCTTCCGTTAAAAACTGACAGATTTCTATATTTTCTTTCACCGTAAGATTTGGTACCAGATTATAAAACTGGAAGATAAATCCTAGATTGGCTCTGCGGTATTCGGAGAGTTCATCGGCATTTAAGCCTGAGATTTCGTTTCCATCGACTTTAATGGAACCGGAATCCATGGTATCTAATCCTCCGATACAGTTTAGCATTGTAGATTTTCCTGAACCGCTGCTTCCTTGGATAACACACATCTGTCCTTGTTCGATGTTAGTTGTAATTCCTTGTAATACTTGATTGTAGCTTTCGCCTGATCCGAAGCTTTTTTTCATATCTTTTATCTCTAAATACATCTATTATTTCCTCTCATTTTTAAAGTTAGTTTTTGCTAACATTCAGTTAGTATCGTCTAACATCATTATAGCAAAAAAGAAAGCTGATTTCTATATTTGTGCTTTAAAAGTTGTAGTTTGCGACGATAGTCTTTGGTTAATGTGTCAGAAATAAGATAACAAGAAATATTTATAATATACCGGTGGCAACACGCAAATTTTAAGAACGTTTTTTACAAATCGCTTATCCGCGCCTGTTCCTTTGAAAACTCCCTCGCTGTGAGCCAAAATGCCCACAGCCATGGTCAAACATTCAACCACAGGGCGCTGCGAATTTGTAAAAAACGTACTTAAAATATGCTAATCGTTGCCACCGGTATATTATAAATATTTCTTGTTATCTTATTTCTGTCACATAAAGCGAAAGTCTATCGAAATCACTACAATATGTGTATGTTAAACGATATTAGCTGATAATCTTTGTGCTCGTTAACGGAAGCTGAAAGGAATTTATCAACATCGATTTGCAACTTGGCAAACTGAAGTTTGGAAGGATCAGAAACACACAACGCCTCCCGTCTATGAAAACAAAAATTTTCAGCCAATATCGTACAACATACACTCTCCGTAGTGATTTGAATAGCCGTCCGTGTATATGAGAAAAACGAAATAATAGCATAGCAGATCCAGAACCATTGAAATTTTGCCGTCGTTTTGAACGGTTCGCAGCAAACTTG
>ERZ1106941.2371-NODE-2371-length-14313-cov-5.646655_pt1 | contig 14313 bp, 14 predicted proteins | sample MGYA00403670_ERZ1106941 | MGnify/ENA primary metagenome ERZ1106941 (study PRJEB35170, sample SAMEA104062400) | human gut metagenome | biome: human gut; feature: human-associated habitat; material: faeces | place: Denmark | collected 2012-06-04 ...
CACAAAGGTAAAAGAGATTAGAGGTTGGGACAAGAGCCATACAGTGAGTGCTTACTAAACATATAGCGTTGTATAAAATATAACAACACATAATATAACATTATGCAACTAACAAATCATCCTCCGCCGAATAGAAGTACATTGTTTATATTATTTTGATAACCAAATAGTAAAGAACCAAGTATTGCCCATGCAAAAATAGTAGGATAAATACGGTTAATGCGTCGTTTATACCAATTATCAAATCGCCCCATTCTACCCAAGAATAGAGTGAAACCAGAACAAAAGAAAAAAAGAGCATCACCAATTGCACCACCAGTAGCTAATGCACCAAACTTTGGATAAAGTATATCCATATGCGAGTTGGTAATAATCAGTGCAGCAAAACATTTCAAAATATCAATGCTTATATTTCGTTGTTTCATAGGAGTTTTAAATGATATTCTCTCTCTTCTTCCTTTTCAAATCGATCACGAATCCTCTTCGCTGGTACTCCACCCCATATCTCACAAGGCGGTATATCCTTCGTTACCACCGATCCAGCAGCCACAATGCTCCCCTTCCCTATCGTAACTCCACTCATGATGATAGCGGCAGTACCAATCCACACATCATCCTCAATAATAGTAATACCATTATCTCCACGCTCACCACTCCATATTGTTTTGCCCGGAGTAGAAAATGTATGGTCTTGACGCCCCACAAAACATACACGACCTGCCATCAAAATATTATTCCCAAAATACACATTGGAAGCTACATTGCAGTAATCACCGAATTGCACATTATGTCCTATCCGTACATCCATATTCTGTGCAAAGCCCGTGCCTTTCATTACTCGTACAAAACCCTCATATTTCACCCATGGATAACGTATATGAAACATATACCACGTACGTAACTGATTGAAAATATAGCGCAATATAAAGTTTAGTTTGCTTGCCCCATTAGGCATATTACTACAATCAATCTTCATCGCTTATATACTTTTTCACAAGCCTCAAAGATGCGAGCCGCCGCCTTATCAGGCGTATAATTACTTTCTATTTCAATCGCCTTTTGTCCCATAGCCGACAAATCAGCTTGATGAAATTTTGCTAATATATCTATAATGGATTCAGGCTTCAGAGGATCGAACTTATACCCATTCACCCCATCTTGCACCAGTTCATAATGACCACCATTATAAATAGAGCAAGCCACAGGTTTACCACATGCCATTGCCTCCGGTATCACTAAACACCAATTATCTTCAAGTGTAGGCATGATAAACACATCACAGAGCGCATAGTATTTATAGAGTTCATCGTAGTCGATACCACCCATGATATGAATAGAATTATCCCCTGCATATAACTCTTTCAGTGACTTTTCCAAAATCCCCTTACCTATTACCAATAAGTTATCGTTTGGATATTTAGTAATATGCCGCCCCCATACTGCAAGTAATTCCTTGATACCCTTGCGTTCCACCATCTGACCCACGAAAAGGAAAGTCAGTCCATCTTTTAATTTTAATTCTTCGCACAGAGCGTCTTTGTCTGCCCTAGTTACTTTTTCCACTGCCTGTGATAAGCCAAAACTATCCGCACACATACAACCTTTTACTTTCGGAGTTCTCTTAAAATGCAAGCCCTCATTCAAATATTCCTCTGTAAGCGTACCATTAATTAGAAAATAATCCACTGGTATACCTACCAATCGGCGATACATCGACCGCCACGTAGGGGAATTACGTTCCACGTATGCTGTGCGTTCATAGAACATACATATTTTTTTTCTGTGCGTCACCGCATAACGAATGCCGGCAGGAGCCCAACCTCCAAACCCTTCGGTGATAATAACATCCGCCCCCACAGACTTTATAGCCTTGTATAGCCCTGGTTGTTTCTTTATCACCAATGCGCTATTGGCAAAGTCCGACTCATCACTCCCCATTGTCATACGTTGTTCACCACTCATCACAATAGCATGATTACCCAATACCGCTTTCAACTTCCCTCTTACCAGTTCTGAAGTATTCTCTTCTGAACAAATCAAGTAGAAATTACCACTACAAAGTTTATTTAAATTTTCATATACCGGTATTCGGTAATTACCGAACCACGGTGAAATCCAAAGTATTTTCATTGTTTTTTCTTTAATGAATGTATTTCCATCCATCCCTATATCCTTTTACATAAGTATTAAAATAGCGCATATCCCGTTTTACGACTCCTTTGAGTAAGGAGAAAAGAGAAGTAAAGAATATGCGTCGGACAATACACAGTATAGATAGCCATTTCTTATCCCTACATTTATAAATGAACCGATGCCAAAAGATTAAACCATTACGAGCCGAAGCATATATATTATTCAATTTTTTATTGTCATCCATTAGCGAAGAACCAGCATCAAGATGTACAAACTCCACTTCACGATTCATAGCAATCACATTACCCTTCAAATAAAGTTTATAGAACATCACCATATCGTCCGGTAATGCATACTTGGCATCTTGCAACCATAACTCTTCTTCAAAATGCAACTCTTTCAAGGCTTTTGTACGTCCGAACACACACGTACCATGACCACTTTGACTATAATACTGTTTATTATCTTCTACCGCACTATTCACTATAAATCCACCAGTACGCCATACTTTCACCATGAATGAATCTTTCAAACGTTTTCTAATAGAAACTCCCAATAGCCAATCTTTTATTTTATTAATTAGTGTATATCTACCCCCCGAAATATTTATTTCTTTTACCAACGGAGAAACAAAATCCGCTTTACACTTTTCCATAGTATCAAATAAAGAAGCCACAAAATTGGAGGAAAACTCTACATCATCGTCTAAGGCTAAAGTATATTCTGAAGAAGACTCATCAAAACACGCAACACGCTGATTGACCATACCCTTATCTACAAACACAAAACGTTCATACCCCAATTGCTCTTTAGGGCATTCATAACCATTAGCCAAAACAATAATTACTTCTTTAGGCTGAATGCTTTGTGTGGCAATACTATCCAATGTGCGTTGATATTTATCTTCGGCTGTTCCCAACGTACGAATAGTCACGCTATAATCTCTGTTAATCATATTTACTTATTCTTATAATCCTCTACCACTTCCTTATAATAAGCAATCTGCTGCTTTATAATCATATCCAAGCTGAAAGCATTTTTGATACGCTGCTTAGCGCTCAATGAGACATTGGCCTTCTCTCCTTCCGATAAATTAAATATCTGCCTTATTTTATCGGCTAAACATCGAGGATTACGAGGTTCTATCAGAAATCCACTTTTACCATCCTCAATAATTTCACTCATACCGCCCGAACTACTACCTAATACTATTCCTCCGCAAAGCATCGCTTCAATACATACCATAGGCATATTTTCCCACCATGAAGGAAAACAAATTACATCAGCGGTAGTATATCTTTCCATCAACTCCTCACGTTGTACCTTACCTACTAAATTAAACCAAGGTTCATCTCCATACTTAGCTTGTAATTGTTCTGCAAAAATTCCAGTTTTTCCCACTAGACTTAAACGAAACTGGCAAGAAGCATCCTCTTGATGAAGTATTCGGCAAGCTTCCGCTAAATCGCCACATCCTTTCCAATCACAAATAGTACCAGCAAAAAGAATCTCTTTCACCTCATGCAGTTCTTCTTTCCGCTGAAAATTCCTCCACGCATTCACGTCGATAGGATTATAAATCACCTGCACTCTGTCTTTCATTACTCCTACATGCTGCTCTGCCCATATTTTGAGCGAAGTACTGCATGATGACAAATAGGCAGCCTTTACCATCTCTTGGAGCTCCTTTTTTCCTTGCCAATAGTAATGCCAATTGTCCTTCGAGAAAGGCTGAAGAGAAAATTTATAATGATCGAGTAGTATTGGTGTATGCAATCGTACCACCACTGGAATATTCAGTTGATCTAAGAAAAAACCCTCTGCTCCATATTCAGGCACTTCTATTATATCCACATTACCTAACTGCTTTATAGCTAGCACAATGCGCTTACGGTAACAGAAAAAGCGATATAGAGGACGAAGCTTCTTCCATAAAGAAGGCTTCTCAACTTCAGGAATGAGAAAATCCCCCCCTCTAAGACGTATTACGTATACACCTTCATCATCATACATTGATTCTTGACGTGTATCATCCGATGCACAAATCACTGTAATTTGATGCCCAACTGCATATAGACCATGTGCTACTTCTTTAATATACGAAGCTATCCCCCCACCTCGTAGTGAAAGTGGATATTCACGACAGACAAAACAGATATGCATATTTACTATACCGTATAATAATTATCAAATAACAGCAATATCGGACTCTTAACAATAATATCCACTAAGGGGGCATAATCCCATATAATCAGTTCAAACTGATAGTAAAACCACAAAAACATCACTACTGCAATCATTTTAAGCAGCATATCCCTATTTCTAATATTACTAAGAGCAAAAGGATAAATAAAAGGCATAAAAGCAAACAACATCATAAAATAGCGATACTGTGCTAATGGTTGTCTAAACATGGCTATTATAGTAAGTAACAACAAAAGAATAATATTCAGAATAAAAGCATTACTATCAGAAAGTGTTTTACGTTCCAACCATAACTTTCGAAAGGCAATCAACGCCATGGGAAAAGCTATCACAAAGATTTGAGACCATACAAGGCCTGATTCAGTATCATTACGAATTTCACTAGTCGCAAGGCGAGATACACCATACGTCAAAGCAGAATTACTATCTGTTGCTATACTTGATGCTAAACTAGGGCCCATAATAATTAATATAACGAAAACTGATCCAATAAAGAGCAATCCTTTTCTCGTTAACCTACTATACAAAAATTTGAAAACTAAGAAAGGCACAAAGAGCAACGTTGCAGCATGAGTAAACACTGCACAAACGGCCACAATCCAATCCTTCTTTCGCATTTTACCGTAATAGGCATAATTTCCTAAAACGTACATCATAATGCTTTGCGCTAGAAACTGCTTTTGAATATGCAGAGTGTAATTAAAAAAAAGATAGAAGAATGATAAAGTAATCACACCACACACTATCGGTATATGTGGTTTCTTCATAGTTAAACAGAATTTATACAATCCTAAAAAAATAAGAAAATACTCTGCGAAAGTGAGCAAAGCTGCAAATAAAGGATAATAACCAAAGGTTAGATAATAACCAAAATAATTATATATGCCATTCAAAAACTCACCGGATATTTGAGTTCTTTCAGGATTATTGTAAAAGTCCACCCCATAGATATAAACTAAAGATTTCAAGAAACCAACTGTAGGCACATTCATATAAGCTACATAATATTGCACTTGATCCCCATTGGGTAATTTAGTCGCATTAATAGCTGAAAAGTAAGCTGCTATACAAGCAAAATACGTATAATATAGCGTTCTCGTAGCATTAGTTTGTGTAGCCAAAAAAGAAATAATTATAGGAATACTGATAAAGGGAGGAAGAAGTAAGAAAATAGAAAGTACGCCAATCACTTCTCCCCATTTCACCAAAGACCTCCGTTGTTCAATTCCATAAGATAAAGTTCTTTTTCTCATTCTAATCAAAGTTTATAGGAGAAATAAATTCCTATTCGTCCCATCAATCGCTTTATTTTAATAAATTGTACAATGAAGAAGTTTTCCTTTTTTATCAACCGTAAGTTATCGTCAATTTCTGAAATCATCTTTTTCATAAAAGCATTTTCTGTATTGGGGCTAAGATGTTCTTTAATCATCAATAAATCCTCTGAATAATCTTTAGTCCCTACTGTTACTGCACCGCAATGTTTTCGATAACCATAAACCGGATGGTTCAAATATACATTTCGATTGCTATGCAGTATATAACTTATCAAAAAATCCGCATCTTCCATCAATCTACAATGAGGTAGGAATTCTATTTTTCGATTACGGATAATATCCATTTTGAAAAGACAAGTCCACAGGAAATATTCTCCCATTATGATTTTATCCACAAAGTCTTCCTTGCCCCAGATTTGAATATCCTGCTTTCCACGAATCACGTACTTTTTGTTCACAAACAACTCTTCATCCATTTCACCGATAGCTTTATAATCAGCCTTCACCAAAGAGACATCCTCTTCTAAAGTTTTTGCAACTAACATTTTCAAAGCTTCAGGATATACTATATCATCCGCATCTACAAAATACACCCATTCACCTTTAGCTTGCTTCAATGCCATGTTCCGTGCGATAGAAACACCCTCATTCATTTTACTTATCACCCTTATTCGATCATCACGATAGGCATATTCTTCCAATATAGAAACACTATGGTCTTGGCTGCCATCATTTATCACTATCAATTCCCAATGGTTATATTGCTGTGCCAAGATACTCTCTAAACATGGGCGTAAAAAACGTTCCGCATTATATACAGGAATAATTATCGTTACTAGTGGAGTGTCCATATCAACACAGTTTCAACCTTCTTAAAATGCTGCGGTATAAATCAATCGTAGGAAGCAAATAACCACAAGGAAATGCAGCTTTAACACTACGATTTTTTTCACGCAAACGCGCTAGATTGTCATTACGATCTATATAAGGAAGAGGCTCAAATTTATTATTCTCTAAGTCATCAAAAAAAATTATCCAATCTTCAGCGACTTTTTCAAAAGCGAAATTTTCCTTCATAAAATGATAAAATCCCTCCAAATCATTCTCGTTCTTTTTCATTTGAGTCACTATGCTAGCAGCTAATTCATCAGTATGTTTGTACAATATTCCTGTACGATATACCGTATTTATAAATCCCCCGAAATCTATAGTTGCCACCAATGCACCCATTGCCTGCATCTCCAAAGCAGTAATACAGAATGTTTCACTAATTCCTGAAGGGTTGGGGACTCCTACCCTTGTCCGTTTTAACACATCATTCTTTTCTATGCCAAGTACACCCCAAAACTTTACTGAAGGGATAATCTTTCCTTCATCATCCGTCAGATAAGACATAAATTGCTTTTCATAATCCTTTTCGGCAATGCCATAGTCTCCCAATTGAGCTGTACGATCATAGAGCTTTCCACTTCCTATTACATTCAGCCGTGCATCCGGTATTTGCCTTAAAACCTCCGGCCATGCCTGCGCTAACAGATGGAATCCCTTATAATCAACTATGCTACCGATATAAGTGACCTCATGAGGACGTTCACTTAGTGGCGGTATCGTAACTTTCTCACTCTCCAAAAAAGTAACGGGCATACCGTTATTAATATAAACCGACTTCAAGAAAGCCTTATGATCACGATACATATTGAGTTGTTCACGGCTCACACAGATGATGCGTGCCACTTTATCATCATTCGCCAAAACTGTAAGATTTCTACGACTAATAAAGTTATGAGCCCAAGGCAACAAATAAGTTTTACGAGTTACAACAGCCTTATGGGCTTCCTGATATATCTCATTTACATACTTGAATATCACATAATCCGGATTAGTTTGTTCGATTAAATCTGTGATAGAACAAATTTTAACGATGGGATGTATTGAAACAGATATATTTGTATCATCCTCCACGCCCACAACAATATCAATACCTGCAGGTCTCAATTTACGTATATAGTGTACTGTGGATTGAATAATATACTCTGTACCTCCAATACCCGGATTACCCTTTTCAAGATTATGACAATCCACCTCCTTCAAGTTCTTATTAGGCAGATAAAATGCTATTTTCATTGTTTTATTTTTCCTAAAAATAAGTACGATAGAAATCTGTTCTTTTCAAATAAACAAGCAAACGACAATGTCAGAAGTATGATCAGAAAAGAGAAACAACATGCAGCAAGCATTTGCCATCCAATAGACAGATTATTAAAAGATTCACAAGTTAACGAGTAGATAATATAGTAATGAAAAATATATAAATGCAACGACTTTTTACCCCCTCCTATAACGTATCTACCTACTTTATGGTTACAAACCAGGTAAATGCATTTCAATAGAGAAAAGAATGCAAGACATAACAACACTTGCACTACCGTCATGGGCAAAGCTTTTACAAAAACACTATCATCCATGCAGTAGAAAAGCACAAACAGAATCAAACATATAGCTTGTACAAGCTCTTTAGACAACCAACTTTCCATCCATTTATATTTACCTATCATGTATCCTAGGATAAAGAAACGATAAAAAGCAAAAGTAAAAGAAAGTGAAAGTCCGTAAGGAGTGGAACCATCGAACAATTTTGAAATCAAAAAAGGAAGTAGCAACACCCCAATCTGTAGGACCCCATGCTTTATCCTCAGCCATTCAATAATCTTCAGCATAAGAGCGAACAGCAACCAACAGTGCCACAAACTCCAAAGAAACCAATAACCCGCATGAAAATCACTATATATGTAGGCTTGCATCTGCCCATTAAGCAAAGCAAAAAGAGAACCTCCAAAAACAAAAGGGAAAAGCAAACTAATCGTTTTCTTTTTAAAGAAATCCACATTTACTTTTGTACGTTGGGCAAAATAGCCGGACAAAAGAAAGAAGAAAGGCACATGAAAGATATAAATAAATTGAAATACCTGTCCGGTATCTTTAAAACAGAACTGATAGACGTGCCCCAATACAACCAAAAAGATTGCTATGCCTTTCATGAAGTCAATATATTCGATACATTCCATATTCATAAATCAGAAACCTTTTACAAACTTTTTTGTAATCGTATAATAGTCCACACATAAAAGGACTTGATGCAGGTGGGCAATAAAAAGGTTAAATTCCATAAGCGATAATATTTCGGAATAACCGAAGAATAGCAAGAAAAATAAGGAGAAGCAAAATGTAGCTTGTCCAATAAAAAGATGTGTTCTTTAATGCCTTCATATCCGTATTGTTCATTTGTCATTGTGTAGTATATTACAATTTGTCGCATCATTATATTATAGACATTAACATCCTTCCAAAGATAATTGCGCCTCTCAATCTCACGATGAAATATCTGTAATGCTATCACATTAGATTGATTGATATTCTCCGCTCGTTCTTTCGACATAATAGAACTCGCATTATCCCGATAAACGTATAAACTTTGCTTCACAAATGCAATAGATTGGGCATTTAAGCAAAGCTGAAAAGTCCACGGAGCATCTTCATTAATAATCCCTACCTTAAAAAACAATTGATATTGTTCTATAAATGAGCGTTTTATCAATTTACACCACGGGGCAACATTAAACCAAGATAGCGCAAAAGCTTTAATACAATCTTCATTCGTATTAATCATATCTACCGGTGCATTCAAGAATCCACCTCTTGTTTGAGCCTTTCCTTCAGAAGTATGATTACATACTACCATATCAGCCCCTGTACTTACTGCTTTTGCAAGTAATACAGTAATGCATTGCTCCATTAGTTTATCATCACTATCCAAACAAAAGATATAATCCCCTGTAGCAGCATGTATAGCTGTATTTCTTGCCGCAGATACGCCACAGTTACCTTCATGCCTCAAAATTTTATAAGAAAGGCCAGACTTTGTCGACTCTACAAGTAACTTTTCAGCTATGTTGATACTGTCATCCCCCCCACAGTCATCTACTAAGATAAATTCAATGTTATCATAGTCCTGATCAATTACAGACTGCACACACTCTGCAATATACTGCTCCACTTTATAAACAGGTGTGATTATAGATACCTTCTTCATTATCAATAAATATTAGGCAGCATTCTTTTAAACAACAAAAGTCGTAGTTTATCAAACAATAGTATACCTATCATAACAATGACACCACCAATCAGAAACGCAACAAAAGAGAAATTGTCCTTAGGGAACAAAGGAGAAAAAAAACGTTGCCCCCATCCACTTTCCGACAAAAGATAAACAGCCAACGTTCCTGATGTTAAATAATTGATGACTTTATTATAAAACTGCATTTTCTCTACTGATACAACCAAGAAACCAACAATCAACATATTCAAAGGGTTAGAATAAGATCCTAAATAAGGTAATCCTCCCAAATGATGGGATACATAAAATATATACAATAATATAAACTTAACAAGCAATAGAATTAAACATACTACCAAAGAGTGTTTACGCCAGAATTCCGGCAAATAAATCCGCATCCATCGAGCCGACAAATACAGACACAATAATGACATTCCCCCCCCAATTTGGCTTCCTTTATTTATGATCCCACTAAAAGTTACAAAATATAAGATAGCAATTAGTCCGAGCAAACGTTTATTTGACAATGATTCAATTTGTGAATTTATACCAGAACTAAGCAAATAAATTATAATATAAGCTGTCATAAACCACCAATAATTCAAAAACAAAAAACAGTTTTTCTCTATTACATGATAACAGATCAACGAACCTATGAATGAAATCAATGCATAAAAAATACACTGCAAAACCATTTCAATAAATCTATCTTGTTTAAATTTCATTCCATAATATCCAGAAATAAACATGAAACACGGAACACCTAATCCACCTATATGATAAAGTATTAATTCTGGCAATAAATCCGGCTGACTTATGCGATCATTGCCAATCACATATAGCCCAAAGTGACGTGCAAGGAAATGAAAAATAACAATGATCAGCATTGCCAATATTCTCAATAATTCTATACTACTATTACGTTGATTAATCATTGAACTTTATTTGCCTCCCTCACAAAATTATAATAATTATAGCTATATGCCCATTCATTCACCACGTGTCCGCTTTCTTTAAATTCAGACATATATTTTACCGATTTATATTTAGGATAAGGCTTACCAGTAAAACATATCTTATTTTTAAAAGGTAAAACATCAAAGCGACGAATTAAATCTTCAGTACACAAATCTGAATCCGAGAATTTCACAATCATATTTTTAGTATCAAGACGTTGCAAACGACGATACCACTTTTCACGTACTTCTTTTTCCGAATGATAATGCTTAAAGACGATTTCAATATCCGTACCCTCAAATACTCCAATAATAAAGTCTTTCACTAGATAATCGCTATACTTAGAATCTTTCCTACGTTTAAAAAGTAAAGGAGTAGCAGCCTTATTAAACATTGATCCCATCATCATAAAATAAAAGAGTATGATCATAATCAACATCTTTTTAGCACTCAATATTTCTATAATATAATTTAAACCTGATGAAAGCATATAAATGACAACATAAGCTAGAACAAACCACCAATTATTAAAAAAGAAAAGTTGCTGTATATTACAATACCCGCAAAAAGCATAACAACCGGCAAATGTCAATAATGTATAAAATAAACACTGGAATATAATATCAACAAAACGGCATTCTCTGAACTTTATACCATAATACCCAGAAACAAACATAAAACAAGGAACACCTAACATTCCGAGGTGATGTAAGACAGTGTGAAGAAATACTCCCTTTTCTTGAATACGTTCATTTCCCAAAACATACAAACTAAAGTCCCGTGCATGGAAATGAAAATACACGATAGTAACCATTGCAACAATGCGTAGCAACTCAATACTGCTATTGCGTTTTCTCAAATTCACTTCTACTGTATTCATTTATCATTTTTGCAATATTAATGTATAGATTTATCTTGTATATTACATCCCAAATGCATTAATAACCAGCGCAATTTTATCAATATAGAAGCATCCTTAGGTAACACTGGAAAATAATGTTTCCACAGAGAGTGCTTCGCATAATACCACCACTTATTACACATAGGATGGGTAGAATAGGTAGACCATGGTTTCTCCGTCTCTGTGAAATGGACAATAGCAGGGTTATTTATCGTTTCCTGGTAATCAGATGTATATTCTTCAGGAAAATGACTTTCAAATTCTGGATCGTAAAAATGCTTCTGAACATTATATTCCAATGGCATCACTTTGATTCTACCAGCTAAAGTTCCATTCAATACATCCTGATCATGAAACAACAATTTATCTCTATGATTCTGAAGAAACTTCAAGCATTCTATACCAATGTTATATTGCCTCCAGTAATCAAGATTTATAAGCATTACACCCGCATTTATATAACCAAGAGAGAAATTATACCCCAAACGATCAGATGGCCCGTGATCAAGAGTAGATATATCATAAACACCTGCAGCAGCCCAATTAATCATGTCAGTTTGATAAAAAGCATCAAGCCGTTTACACACTATCATATCTACATCAAGATAAAGTGCCCGATGTACTTCTGGAGACATATATTGAGCTACAAGTAGACGATAATAGGTTGCTAATGGTAAAGTTTTCCCTCCTTCTAAAGGACTATTTTCCAAAACGCTAACATCTATCTTATAAAAAAATATCGATTTATTAAAAATAGCCACTTGATTTCGTAACTTTTCTATGAGCTGCTTTGATAAATTGGCATACATAATATGGAAAGTAATATCGACATCGGAATGGTTCATGCATATCGAAGTTATAGTGACGCCACATTGAGGACCATAATTATCATCAATACAATGAATTATATCAAAATGTTTCGGTTTCATATATTTATATTGCAAGTAATTAAACGAATCAGTAAAATACTATAACAAAAAAGACTATATTCAAAGATTTATCCCTCTCTCAACAACTTGTTAACTTCTTTCACAAATTTGTAGTGACGATTACTATAAGCCCATTCATAAAGCACTCTCCCTTGATTCTTAAATTCTGGAAGATAAATTACAGATTTACTTTGAGGGTAAGGTTTGCAAGTAAAACACACCTTATGTTTGAAAGGTAAAGCCTCAAAACGCTTTAAGATTTCTTCATTAAAAAGCCCCTCATCCGTATCTGATAATTTTACAAGCATATTATTTCTATCTATTCGCTTAAGTCTCCTATTCCACTTTAACCTTATTTCGCTCTCTGAATGATAATGCATAAAAACTATTTCAATATCCGTACCCTCGAACATACCTATAATCCAATTTCCCTTTAAAAAATCTTTATATTTGGAATCTACAGTTCTTTTAAAGATTAGTGGACGATTTATAACTTCATCAAACCGTTCCAACAACTCAATATAACAGGGTGCAAGAATAAATAGTCCCACAAAAGGACTTTGATATTCAAGCTTACATGATTGATACATAAAACCACCCCAACAGTTATTACTAATTATTGTCACATTTTTATTCTTGATAGTATGGCTACGCCAGCATTTCAAGCACCAATAATATAGTTTTTTCACCATGATAATATTTTAAATATATAAACACTAATCATAGAAAGCCGAAATTTCATTTTTGTTTTCATAGATGCTATTCCGAGAATGGTAGCATCAAATTTTCGTCGATATGAATTATAATACGCTTCTTTAATCAAACGTTTACCTACAGATTGATCAGATTGAGGAAGTCGTTTCAAAAGTTGGCTCATTGATATCAATGTCATATAATATTGATTATACAATTCAAGCATCACCTCATGACCTATTTTCTCTGTAATACATAGATCGAGTAGCTTATCTATAGTCTTCAAATAATCTAATTTCTTCAGAGAAGGTGTACGTGTGATAGAATCATCAGCAATTCGATATTTATAAATAGCGCTACACAACGCGACCCTCATACTCTTTAAATATAGTAATCGAGTGATATACTCATCGCTATTGAATTTACTATATGAAGCAGCTTCTACTGTATAATATCGTTTTGCTAACGAAGTCTTTATCATCTGCCAACCATGTAATTTCCAAGGAATAGTCATGGCAAAAGCACTGTGTCCATCATTGATAATCATATCTGCAGAAAGATGATGTTGTGCAAACGCATTAGGTAATTTCGTTGTATTCCCATAACCAAATTCTACATCAGGAACTACAGAATCAGCATCTGTTTCTTCAGCTCTTTTCAGCATAAGTTCAATATAATTTGGAGCGTATGCATCATCTGAATCTAATATAGAAACATATTCTGTATCGACATTTTCGATAGCTCGAGCACGAGCTAGTGCCGGTCCAGCATTAGCTTGTTTTATCAAACTGATACGGCGGTCCTTGCTACAATATTCCTCTACTATTTTTGTCGAAGAATCGATAGAACCATCATCAATACATATCAACTTCCAATCCTTGGAAGTTTGACAAAGTAGGGACTCTATCGCATCACGTAAATATTTCTCCGCATTATATATAGGCATTAATACTGTTACTTGCATTACACTAAGTATTTTAAGAAAATAAATTTGTTCTTTAAAATCACTATCACATAAGCCATTAACATACACATAGCCACACAGAACAGTTAGCGTCCAATTTTGACGTGTACCCCAAGGAAAGCCGCCACAAGGCGGTTCCC
>ERZ1106941.2374-NODE-2374-length-14283-cov-2.551237_pt1 | contig 14283 bp, 1 predicted proteins | sample MGYA00403670_ERZ1106941 | MGnify/ENA primary metagenome ERZ1106941 (study PRJEB35170, sample SAMEA104062400) | human gut metagenome | biome: human gut; feature: human-associated habitat; material: faeces | place: Denmark | collected 2012-06-04 ...
TAAACTGTTCCATCAGCCTTTAGTGCAGCTGAATAGTTATCTCCAGCTGAAATTTGAATAATGTTACTCAAATGTTCATCTGTTGTTACAACGCCATTTTCATCAGTGTATGTTCCACTTGCCGATGTACCTTGTGTAACGTGTACAGGATATTTGTCAAAGTCACCGTCTACAGTTGATGATGCACCAAGTTGATCATATGTATTATCTCCCCATGCGTATACATGACCGTCTGCTGTTAATGCAAGACTGTGCTTATTACCTGCGGCAACAGCTACGATATTTTCCATAGGCTGATTATCGCCTATCATAACCATTTGTGCCGCACCTGAATTTTCAGTTGTGCCGTATCCAAGCTGACCCTTATCGTTTAGACCCCATGACCATACGTGACCGTCTGAGTCAACTGCCAAGCTGTGGTATCCGCCGGCTGCAACGTCAATTATGTTTTCAAGTAGAGTATACTGTGCATTTCCTTCAGCATCATATTCAACACTGTAAATCTGTACAGGTGTATTCATAATGCTGTTTTCACCGTCTTTTGTTGAAACCTGTCCGTAGTCATTTCTACCCCAAGCATAGACTGTACCGTCATACTTCAATGCTACAGAATGAAACAAGCGGTGATGCAGTTTCTTTTGTATATCCGCTACCATCTCTCGATGTTGAGTTTGGCGTCAACTTACCGCCGTATACACCAAGTATAAATGCACCTGTTGCACCTGTTGCAGTATTGACAACAGTAATTGTTGTCTGTCCGCCTTTGTGATATTCTGTATCTATTATAGGTGTAACTACCCACTTACCGTTTTCCTCTGCTACTGTTGCAACAGTTTCGTCTGAATAATCAGTATTATCAAGAGTATTCTCTGCGAAGAAGTTAAAGCCTTCGTAATATCTCTCGTTGATTTCTGACGGATCTATTGTTAGAATTTGTTCCTCTGTTACTCTTACAAGTGAAGGAATTACACCTGTGTATGTCTTGCCCGGTGTACCATAACCAACAGTATCTTCAGAAACTACCGCATTATTAATTTCAATAACACGTGCTTCTCTGTCACCTACTTGACGTGGTTCTGTTGCATTAACAAATGATGAATCGCCAAGTTGACCATAGTTGTTGCTACCCCAAGCATAGATATATGCCTTAGTTGCATCACTGTTTGCTCTGAATGCTGTTAAGTGACTCAAACCTGTTGATACGTACCAAACATTATCAATCACATCTTCATTACTGTCTGCCTCACCCTTGTTTACAAGTGCAGGTGTAGTATTAGATTTTGCGGCTGAACCCCATGTGTATACGTGACCGTCTGATGTCATTGCGGCACTTCCACTACCTAAAGCGTAAATATGTGATACTTGATTTTCTGCAAATGCAGTTACCTTTTCAGGATGGCGTAAATCTGTTGTAGTACCGTCGCCAAGCTGACTGTTTCCATTATAACCCCATGTATATACATAATTATCGTTAATTGCAACTGAATGATATGTACCTGCCGCAATATCCATAGCACCGTTGAAGTATTTATTTGCATAATCTGCTGTTTGCAATGTGTCTGCTATAAGTACCTTTGTCGGTCTTAGACGATTTTCATATGTATTAGTAGGATTAAAGCTATTTCTGTTTGTAAATCTGTGTCTTATAGAATAACCTGTACCAAGGTATCCGCCTAAATTAACTGTAGCATGATAGCCAACAGTAGCTGTTCCTGTTACATTTTGACCCCAAGCATAAACTTGTCCGTCACTTGTAAGGATAAGGCTTGTATTTGAAATTGCAGAAACCTTAACCGCGTCTTCTATAGGTTCTATACCGTTAGACTTCTGTACAAGTGTAGCAACATATACATTATCTGTTGTATTTATACCGACTTGTCCGTATGAGTTTGCACCCCAAGCATAGACTTGTCCGTTGCCCATTAGAACCAACATATGGTTTGCGCCGCCTGCGGCTGCAACTGCTCCGACAAGTTCTGTCTTTGTTACAGTTGTTTCTTTTACTACGTTGCCTTCGCCGTCGTCTGTTTCAATAACAGTTTCTTCATAGCTTGTAACAACAGGTGATGGAAGTAGAGATTCTTGCTTAGAACCAAGTCCGTTAGATGTTCCGCTACCCCAACCGTAAACTCTGCCGTCTTTATCAATAGCTACTGCTGACGAACCTCCGGCTGCTATATAAACAATGTTTTCAAGCAAACCTGTTCCGTCTGTATTCTTAACTCTTACAGGATATGAACGAGTTACCTTTGTACCGTCACCAAGTTGACCTGAACTATTTAGACCCCATGCCCAAACTGTTCCGTCTTCACGCAATGCCATTGTGAAGTTATTTCCTGATGCAACCATAGGAACTGCAACAGTGTCTGCACTACGTTTAACTCTTACAACTAACGTTCCGACAAAACCATCGTCTGTCTTAATTCTGATTGTTGTTTCACCAAGTTTAAATTCTGAAGGTACGCTTATTAAACCTGTACTGCTTACCACTGCGATTGATTCGTCAAGTGAAGTAAAGGTTAAGTTTTCTCCTGCTGTCAAAGCACCGCTTTGATCTTCATTATGATATTTTACGTTAAATCCACTTCTGTAATTTCTCTCGAAGTCTGATGTATTTAATTGGATTGTTTCATCTCTACCCATTGTTGTAACTACATCATAGTTATTTACAACAAGTGTCTTTGTTTCAAAGTCACCGACTTGAGTAGGTGTATTATCCATTGCATGGTATTCCAAACGAGTACCGTTATGAAGTGATACATAATTACCGTCTTTAGTATTTGTATCGTCACCTGTCTGACCCTTTGAGTTTGAACCCCAAGCATATACATATCCATCTTCATGAATTACATACATATTTATTCTGCCGGCTGAAATGTTCCAAATATTACTGATATAAGCAGTATCTGAACCTGTTACACCCTTTACGACTTGTGTAGGAACAGTCTTATTCATATATGTCGGATCATTCCAATGGTCATGACTATATGAATCATGATGATGTAAATAGAATGTATCATATCTATACGAGCCATCACCGATTTGACCATATTCATTCCAACCCCATGTATATACACTTCCGTCAGAAGTCATAGCCATACTGTTATAATAATTAGCTGAAATTGCCGCTACATTTGTGATATTAGAAACCTTTACAGGTTTTGTAGCAGTTGTTGTTGTATTATTACCAAGTTGTCCCCAGTTATTATAACCCCATGAATACATTGTTCCGTCTGTTGTAGCTACAAGGACGTGACCTTCACCTGCCGCAACAGCTGTTATATTCTTTAGGTATTTTTCTGTTGTTGATGACGCGCCTGCCAATACCTGAGTCGGAACAGGTCTTGTCATTGTATCGCCAATACCAAGTTGATAGCTTGTATTTAGACCCCATGTCCAAACTGTTCCGTCTGACATCAATGCTATTGAATTAAAGCTGTTCGACGCAACCATCGGTGCGGCTAATATATCTTTACCGAATTCCTCATCGTCACGCTTTGTCGCTCTGAATTCCAATTCAAATGTTTGTGCGATATTTCTTGTTCTGTCTTGAACAATAAGTGTTGTAACGGCATACTTGCTGTCAATAGCTTTTTGTGTAGGTGTAACAATCCAGTTATCGTCTACACTGAACAAGCTTGTATCAGCAGGTATCATATAGATGTCTTCTACCTTAAACTCATCATTACCTGTTTCAGAATCAGTATTTAGATAGAATCTCATTTCATCATATACTGCATTCTTATCAAGAACAAATTGCTGAATGTTGCCTGACGCATCATTTGTCAATGTAATTGTTCTCGGTACATAGTTTTCAGTATCATAATCTACACTTTCAAAGCTTTGTAGGCTAATATCATCGCCGGCAGAATATACTTCGTTCATTTCAACAATATCGCTTTCTTCAAGCATGCTGAACATTGCAAATTCTGCTGATGTTACGATTGAACCTGCCTGTGTATTAGTAACAATACCTGCTTTTCTTATTGTTAACTTAGAGTTTGCACCGACTGCAACCGGAACAAGTTGTTCATCGAACGTACTGTTACCGATTTGTCCTGAGTCGTTTTTACCCCAAGCATACATATTTCCGCTTGTTGTTTGAACAACTGTATATCCGTCACCTGCTGAAACTGCCTTTGCATTGTTAATATCACTCTGCATTACAGGATATAGTCTTTCAAAGTGAGTTGCGTCACCTATCTGACCATTATCGTTATTACCCCAGCTATAAACGTGACCGTCTTTGCTTATTGCTACAGCTGTCTTCGGTGATGCGGCTATTGCATAAATACCTTCAAGAGTACCGTCACCTGTTACTCCGGCTACGGCTACAGCTGATTTCTGTATACCGCCCTTTGTACCGTTGCCCATTACTCCGTATGTATTATCACCCCATGCGTAAACTATTCCGTCTGCCGTTAATGCAAGTGAATAGTTATCGGCTGCGGCAACTGCAACTGCATTTGTAATGCTTTCACCGTTTGATTTCTTAACAGCTTGTAATACTGCGCTTGATGAACCACTTGTGTTCTGACCAAGCTGACCGTATGTATTGTCACCCCAAGCATATACTTTACCGCTTTGACCGATAATTATAGCATGGTTTTCACCAACCGCAACGCTTAGAATATTTTCCATAGGTGTTGCAATTTCTTGTGCCGCATCGTTAACACTTGCGTAATATGAATCGATCTGTACCGGAATTGTAAGCATACTTTGCTTACTTCCTGTACCTGTCATGCCGTTTTCATTATTACCCCATGCCCACAATGTACCATCTTTCTTAAGGGCAACTGTGAAGTCTTTACCAAGCTGAATCTGTGCATACGTTATATCTTCAGTTACGATAATACGGCTGAATACAGTTTGTTGAGTAATTGTATTAGTTGCAACTACTCTTGTTTCACCTTCTGTAACGCCTGTTATGTTTGCAGTCTTAGGCTGCTGACTGTCAACAGTAACCTTTGCAATCGAGTCATCCAATACCTTCCATTCAAATGTACCTACACTTGAAGCAAGATCTGTATAAACTGAGAACATATCTGCGCCTGTAATCGTAATTGTTGTTTTACCGTCAACTGCCAACGTTGCTGTAGGAGGCATAATAGACATCTTTGCATTACCTGCAACCACCGGAACAACAGAAGTTTCCTGACTCTTATCGCCAAGTTGGAATCTATTGTTATAACCCCATGTATATACAACACCGTCACGAGAGATTGACGCAATGTGTTTATGATTGATGAAACTTGAACGATTGTATCAAGTCTATCACTTGATGTATCATCCTTATAAACAAGTCTTGCCTTATATTGATTAGCATTCTTAGTCTTATTTCCAAGTACACCTGTTTCAATTCCACCGTATACATTTGTACCCCACATATAAACGTTACTGCTATTTGTAACAGCACCACTGAAGTGGTCACCGGCGAATACGCTGTATACGCCACTCATAGGCTCAGCTACATCTCTTGTTAGCAAGTTGCCTGATTCGTCAACATATGTTTCAGACTTCCAAGCCTGAACTCTTGCAATGCTCTTATCAGTTGGGAATACAACTGTTTTCTTAACTTCGTTACCAAGAGCATCTTCTGTTACAGTCGTTCCGTTTTCATCAGAGAATGTACCGTTTGTATATGCTACACCGTTTCCAAGAACACCGTTCTTATTATTACCATAAGCATATACTTCGTTTGCAAAGTCTGATGTATCGTTGCCTTCTGCATCAGCAGATTTCTTGTATTGATACAAGTTCAATATTGCATGTTCAGGGCCTAATGCTCCATTCACAACGCCTGTAAGTGCTTTCATATCTGTATCAAGTACAGGAAGAGGTATTGTTCTGTTGTATCCGTTATTTGCACTGCCTGTACTCCAAACTTCGCCGTTTCCAAGAACACCTGTTTCGTTGCTACCTGTAATATAAACTGTACCGTCACGATTTATAATCGCAATATTCTTTTCACCGATTACTACATCAACAGCATCGTCAATACCATACATTCTATACGGTATATTCTTATTTGAGCTTGCTGAACTTTCTGTTATAGCATCATGTCCGATACCAAGTTGACCGTATCTGTTGCTACCCCATACATATACAGTGCCTTCTTCTGTGATTGCCGCCGCTGTTGAACCGGATGCAAAGACTTTAACTACCTTACCTGTATTTTCACCGCCAAGATATGTACTTCCCATTGATCCGTTTGAAGGAGTCGGTGCAACGTCATATACCTTTCTCGGTGAATATACGCTTGTTCCCGATGATAGCTTTCTACCAAGCTGTCCTACACCGGCGTCATTTCTACCCCATGACCATACGTTTCCGTCTTTGTCAACTGCAAGTGAGAAGTTATCACCTGCCGCAACAGAAACTATATTTTCCATAGGTTTACCGTTTACAAGAACTTCTGTAGGTTCGTTAATTGTCTTTTTAGTTGTATTAAATCCTGCTTGTCCTCTTGAGTTATCGCCCCATGTATATACATGACCGTTACTTGCAAGAGCAAGAGTAAATTGATTTCCTGTCACAACCATTGGTTGAACTGATGTTGTTACATCAGTAACATTAGGAAGTACATTTACATCGAACAATGAGTATTTTCCTGAATTTTCTTCGTATACAACCATTCTTGCAGAACCGACTGACTTATAAGTAATGTTACCGTCATTATCTATCTCCGCAACGTCAGGATTTGTTGATGTTGCTTTGAAGTTTGTATTTGTAACACGCTTGTCGAATACATTAAACTGATTCATTGTAAGATATACTCGACCAGGAGCCGCTCCGGCATTTGCAAGTACAGCATTATTGCTGTCCACGCCGTCTACATTGATAATTCCCGAATATACTTCAACAGGATATAATTCATTATCAAGAATTGCATCACCTAATTGTCCACGTTCATTATTACCTACTGTTCTGATTGAACCGTCCTGCATAATGAATGCTGACATACCGCCGTTACTGCTTACTGCAGCCGCCAATACACCGGTAAAGTCTGTGCCGTCTGTAATCTTAGCCGCAACAATTTCATTTACACTATTATTGTTTCCGACTGCAAGTTTACCGTTTGTATTGTCACCGATTACATTTACTGTACCTGTACCCTTCTGTACCATCATTGATGCGTTGCCGCTTGTTATATCAATAGTTTGGCTCATATCAGTATTCTTTACAGGAGTGCTTATAGGTAGAGTATTTGTAGTGATACCTGTCTGATAATTGTCATTATTACCCCATACATAATATTCGTATGAGTTATTTGTTGTATTTTCTGTAAGGGCAGCTGCGTTACCGTTACCGGCTGCAACTTCAAGCACACGGATATTTTCAAGTCCGCCACCGCTTACTATTGCCTGTCCTGTAACGCTGTCTATCACACCTTCGCCCATTTCTGAGTTTTCGTTACTACCCCATGCAAGAACTTTACCAAGTTCCTGAACACCATAGCTTGTTGTAAATTCATCTCCTTTACCTGCAGCTATTGATGTCATTCTTGATACAGGAACATAAACAGGTGTTGAAACGATTTCGTTATCAGAATTTTCTACTTGCTTAAACTTATTTGAACCCCATGCAAATACGTCACCGTTTGATGATAATGCCATTGCATAACTGTTGCCTACGCTTCCGCCGGCACTTATGTCTTGCATTACTACATTATAATCAGTGAAGTATGCAACCATTTGAGGTGATGGAACAAGTGTTTCCTTGTTTGATACCTCTGATGGATTCTTTTCGTCTATAAAGTCAGAAGTATCTGTACCGTTACCAATCTGACCGTTATTGTTTCTGCCCCATGTATACAAGTTACCGTCAACGTCTATAGCCATTGCGAAGTCAGGACCTGCGGCAATCTTTGTGAACTTAACAGGAACTTCTCTTGATGTAACAACGTCTTCGCCGTCTGCACCTGTTGTTATTTCAGTTACAGTCTTTGTTACATTAAGTTTCTGAGGTTTCATATCGATACTGCCGACACGACCTAATCCAAGACCAAGTTGACCATAAGTATTATCGCCCCATGCGTACAAATCACCGTTTGCACGAAGTGCAAGGATAAAGTTATCTCCGGCTGAAATCTGCGGATAAGCAATATATTCTTCATCTGCATTTTCTGCCTTAACTTCTGTATCGTCAGGAAGAGATATAATATGTACATACATTCTCTTTTCGGCATTATCATCGCCTCTTGCAGAGATTTCTACATATGTCTTTCCTGTGCTTTCTGCACTTACCTGACCATATCCATCTACTGATGCTATGTCACTGTCAAGGACTCTGTATGTTGTGCTGACATTTACAGGCTGTTCATCTTCATATAGATTAAAGCCTTGATGTGCTGTCATACCTATACGTTTTGATTCTTGATTCTTCTTAACAAGTATTTCGTTTGAATCAAGAGTTATAATCAAGTCAGAGCCAACCATTGATGCTGTTGTAAAGTCTGATGTTACATCTTGATTTGCAATCTGACCCTTGTCATTCTTACCGAATGCCCATACATAACCGTCACTGTCAGCATAAGCTGAATGTACGCCGCCAACAGATGATGTCATACTAAGTACATTTGATGCGATTTGTCCGTCTGTTCTTACAACATTGGATTTACCCGATAGAGTATAAACATCACTTGACAATCCGCCTACACCAAGCTGACCGCTTGAAGCGAGTCCGCCCATAATAGGTGTTCCGTTTGAATCCACGATATACAAGCTTTCGCCACCGCCGATAAGCACTGCATTTGAAATTTCTGCAAGCTTTGTCGGTTTAGTAACGTCAAGTTTCATTTCGCCGAATTCACCGTTCTTATTTGCACCCCATACCCAAACACTGCCTGTTACGTCTGTATCAACAGTTATGTCTTGTGCAAGAGCATATGTAATTGCCATTACATTTTCGCTACCGGCTGCAATCGCCATTACACGATTTTCCATTTCAGCAGTTCCGGCTCTGAAATCAACGTTATCTGTGTTTTCACCTGTACCGTACTCATATCTTGTACCTTTACCTTGTGAATATACAGAACCGTCAAATTTAAGCATATGAGATGTTGCACTGTTTCCGATAGCAACTTGTGCAACTGAATCAGTTACTCTTATCGGTGCTTGATAGTTATTGACGCCGCTTTCCATACTTATTTGATTATAAGCATTATTACCACTGCCATATACAACGCCGCCGTCCTCTACAAACAATGCAAACATTGCATCATTTGTAAGTCCGCCGATTGCTATATCGACAATGTTTGACATATAGCCGGCTTGGGACAATGCGTCATCACCATAAGACGGTTGTTCACCAATCTTAACACGTTCAGGTGTACTTACCTTAACTGACGTACTGTTTATACCAAGCTGACCACTATCATTTCTTCCCCATGCCCATACATGACCTGTTGTATCTATAGCAAGAGCACTGTCGCCTGCGGCTGCAATCTTAACTATTCTTACGTTATCGCCGTTTTCATCTTTTATGCTTACCTGTTGAGGATAAATTGCTGTACCGAAGATTTGTCCGCTACCAAGCTGACCATACTCGTTACCGCCCCATGCCCAAACAGTTCCGTTTGGTTTTAGTGCGTACGTTGTATTTGTACCGGATACAACCTGTGGATAAGCAACACTATCCATATAGCTGTCAGTATCCGATCCTCCGATTCTTGAATCTTTCGGACGAACTTCTACCTTAAATGTACCAACTGTCAATGAATCATCGGCAAGTGATACGATTACATATGTTGTTCCTTCCTTCTTACCTGTAAGCTTACCTGTTGAAGAATCTACTTCAACGATGTCACTGCTACCATCCCATGTCTGCCACTTCAATTCAACTTCTTCTGTTGAAGTACCTTCTGCACCGCTCAACAAGTTGAATGAAGATATTGTAGGACGTTTTGGTTCTTCTACGTCATCAACTCTTAGTGAATATGTATACTTATCAAACAAGAAGTATGCAGTTCCGACACGAGCCGGTTCATATCTGTCAACCGTTGTTCCGTCACCGATTATTCCGTTTTCATTAATACCATATGCCCATACGGCACCATTATCTGTTGTAATTACAGATATATCACTGTTTGTTCTGCCGTTTGATACAAGAATTACATTCTTAACGTATCCGCTAACGTCTGTCTTTCCTGCAAGAACTCTGCCTATCGGAAGAATTTCGTTATCATGTTCTGTGCCACGTCCAAGCATAGCTCCATACATACCTGCTGACCACAAGTTTTCACTGCTGTAAGAACCATCATCGTTCTGACCACCGTTTGCATAGATTACCTGAACATACTCAGATATATCACCGCTAAGTGGGAATGCACCTCTTTGAGCCCATTCAAAGTTGTATGCTCTTACCGGTGTCTTTTCTACTGTCAAATACTCAGGACTGTCGCTGCCATATCCAAGTTGACCTTGTCTTAGGTCACCCCACATAGCTACGCCACCGTCCATAAGTATAGCCATAATATTATTTGTACCGCCAAATGCAGCTATTGCTTTTTCAGGAAGTGATGCACGGCTTGGTGATGTCGAAATATTTTCGCCTATACCGTAGATGCCGTTTGAATTATCACCCCATGTAATAATCTGACCGTCAGCCTTTAAGATGTGCATTGTATCTCCGAGTTTATCAGGGATAAGCTTTCTTGCACTCTTTAGAATTGTATTTCTGGTTGTGATGTTTCTCGGAAGAGTCATCTTCGCATTATATGTATCCTGCGGTGAAACAACTCCCTTATAGTTATAACCCCAACCAAAGATATTACCGTCTGCATCGATTGCATATGAGTACTGTTTTGTACCTTCTTTTGAATCTACGCCAGTACCTGCGGCTGCAATATCAATAATTCTTGAGCCATAAATTGATTCAGCAACTGTACCTGTAGCACTGTCACCAAGATAATAATCTCTTGTAGTTCCGTAAACTCTTACTGCGTACTTCTGAACGTTAAATTCAGTTTGTGAACCGTTACCAAGAGCACCCTTAACACCAGTACCCCATGAGTATACATGTCCGTCACTTGTAAGAGCCATGCTGTGGTTTCCACCTGTCGCTATCTTGATTACGTTTGTCAATGCACTTGGGCTTGCAGTAGCATTTTCACGTTTCATTACCTGTACAGGAATTGTAGTATATGAAGACTTGCTACCGTTACCTGATTGACCGTATGAGTTATTACCCCATGACCAAACTGTTCCGTCTGAACGAAGTGCAATAGTATGATTTTCACCTACTGCAATCATCGGCATAACGTTGCTTCTGTCATTTCCTGCCGGAATAACATTAAGTTTAATTGTACCTGTATTACCTCTCGAATCCTTTGCAACAAGATATGTTACACCTGTCTTCTGCTTAACGTACAATTTACCTGTTGTGTTATTTCCGCCGTTTGGATTAGCCTCAAACTCTGCCACTTCAGTATTTAGTGACTCGAATGTCAATCCTGTCGGTTTATAAGCAGACTCACCGAATAGTGTAAAGCCTATAACGCCTACTACATTGTCAAGATCAATCTGGATTACATCGTTTTGTCTTACTGCTGTTTCAAGAGTACCATTATCACGCATAATAGTATCATAGAACATATGAATTGGTATGTCTGATATATCATTTCGTGTCAATGTTGCCTCTGCGAAGTCAATATAAGCTCCGCCACCGTCTATAAGTACAGCCGCCGGATATTCACGATTATCCTGTGTACCGTCACCAATCTGACCTCTTGTGTTATCACCCCAAGCATAGATTTTACCTATACTATCGAAGATAACGCCATTCGCACCGTTTGCTGCCGCCGCAATAGATTTTGCACCGTTGAACGGTTCATAATGATGATCCGGATCACTGTCACCTGCGTGCAATAATACAACTGCATTATCTTTTACGTCAGGATAATATGCGTTTCCGTCTGCATCATTTACTGTATCTATACCAAGTTGACCACCGTTCTTGTCGTCAATTTGGTTATTACCACGAACTCTTGAATGTCCGTTTGTATAAGTTACGAATGCACTTTCACCGGCTGTTACACCGTTCGGAGTCCAATCTTCACCTTCAACAGTTTCATTATATACATCTGAAAGAGTTGGATTTTCAACAACAGTTTCATATGTATTATCGTCTTTTAGATACATACCAAGTTGGTTATGGTTATTACTGCCCCATGCCCATACATGGCTTGTTTCTGACAATGCAAGTACACTGTTTGTTGACGCAGACAATGTAACGGCTTTTTCAGCTATATCTGCATATGCTATACCATTACCATAGTAATCGCCGTCACCAAACTTATACGATGTATTTTCGCCCCATGCAATTATGTCACCGTTTCTTGTAAGTGCATAACTTGTATTATTGTCAGCATATACTGCCGCAATTTCCAAAGAACTCTTAATATGTAGTTTTTGCGGTATCAAAGCTGTTTCTGTTAATTCAGGAATTACCTGATGGTTGCTTCCGTCACCGAACGCATATATATCGCCTGTGTTTGTAAGCAATAATGTATGATTCAAGCCAACTGCAATGTCTACTACGTTATCAATTCCTTCTACTCTTACAGGAGAAATTGAGTTATCCTTTGTACCGTTTCCAAGTTGACCGTTATCATTTCTACCCCAAGCATATACTTCACCGTTTATTGTAACGGCTACCATAAATCCGTCACCTACAACGACCTTCTTAACGTTACCGTTTATTGCAACTGTTGGTGTTGTTGAATATGGTGTTGCGTCGCTTGTAAGTCCTATACCAAGCTGACCGTATGTATTGTCACCCCATGTATATAGTACACCGCCGTCTGTAACGGCTGCCATTGTCTTACCACCTACAGCTACATATGGGTAAACTTTACTGTCATCTCTTATAACTGTTTCGCCTTGTTCAAACTGAACATCCATTGGCATAACATTAATCTTGATAATTCCTGTTGCGCCTGTTTCGTTACCCTTTACAACAATATATGTTGTTCCAAGAGCTATTGCACTTGTTTGATCTGCCGGTGTAACTACACCATCATTTGAAACAATTGCTACACTTTCGTCAAGTGACTTGAATGTATAACCGTTATCTCTAACCTTAAACGAACCTGTTATCAAGTTAAAGCTTGGATCTCTTTCAACGAATATTTCATTCATATCTATTGAAAGGATTTCACTTCTAAGAATATTTACCTCGTAAGGCATTGGATCATCGTCTGTGTACTGCTTTGTAATATCAGTATAATCACCGTTTGCGTCACGTCTGATTATTGCTCCGCTATTCATCATAACAGTATCAGCACTTCTGCCTATACCAACAAGGACAGGAATATCCTTATCAACAGCTGTACCGTCGCCAAGTTGACCGTTTGCATTATTACCGATAGAGTAAACGTCACCGTTACTTCTTAGTATTGCAGATGTGTTATCACCCGACGCAATCATAATTGTATCTGTAACAACACTGTTATTATCAAGGTCATCAAGCAACTCTACTGCCATCTTATTTGTTTGAATACCACTTGCTGAAGTGATTGTATTCAAATTTTTACCCCATGTAACAACGTTCTTTTCTGAACGTGTCAATGCGTTCATATGTTCTTTTCCGACAGAGATTTGTCTGATGTCTGTTAGAAGTACACCGACATGATTTTCCTTGTCGTACTCATACATAACCTGAGCCGGAACAGCTACTACATCAGCTGTACTGTTATTACCCACCTGACTGTAACTGTTATCGCCCCATGCCCATACACTGCCATTCTTATCAAGAGCAAGCATATGGTGTGCACCTGCCGCGATAGATACGATATTTTCAAGATACATTGTTGTACTCTTGCTCTTACCTGCAAGAACTCTTTGAGGATATTTCTGAATATCATCTGTCTTACTTATTCCAAGCAAGCCCGATGCATTATTACCGAACATCCATACACGACCCTTGTTATCAAGAGCTGCTGTAAAGTCGTCGCCGGCTGTTATATCAACAATGTCTGTCAAATATTGTGCATCTTCTGTTTCAGAAGTTGATGCGCCTGTTACTACTGCAACCGGAATTAGGCTATCTGATGTATTGCCTGTACCAAGCTGACCGTCTGCACCGTGACCCCATGTGTAAACCTTACCGTCTGATGTAAGTGCTACACTGTGGTACTTACCCTGTGCAACCTTAACTATTCCGTCAAGGTATCCGTCACTTATAGGGTTACGAACTTGAACCGGCATTGAAGAAGGAGTTACTGAGTTATTACCAAGTTGTCCGTATGTATTATCTCCCCATGTCCAAACTGTTCCGTCTGAC
>ERZ1106941.2391-NODE-2391-length-14150-cov-7.103086_pt1 | contig 14150 bp, 11 predicted proteins | sample MGYA00403670_ERZ1106941 | MGnify/ENA primary metagenome ERZ1106941 (study PRJEB35170, sample SAMEA104062400) | human gut metagenome | biome: human gut; feature: human-associated habitat; material: faeces | place: Denmark | collected 2012-06-04 ...
CTATACTATGATTTCATTTAAGAGCGCTTTTGATATGGGCTCGATATAAATATTTCCTTCTTCAACAAATGCAATCTGTGCTTCCATCGGTTGATTATCACTGTTCTTGGATCTTCCAAAGAATTTTTTCTTCTTCTCCGGTTCTCCATCTGCACTTCTTGCTATATGCTTTCCAATGCGTATCTGCATGGGCTGCATGTCCAATGCCGCAACAAATGCATGATCATCTCCACCGCTTCCTGCACTTAGATATCCCTTAGCACAACCAAGAACAACAACATTTCCTTTCGCGCTGACTGATGCTCCAGGATTAACATCTCCGACAACAACAACACTTCCATCAGATTCAAGACTCTGTCCAGACCTTAAGGTTCCTCGGTAAAACTGTCCATCTCCCTTTCTTCTCTCATCGATCAGAGATTGCGATCTTTTCTGTTCCTTCTCCTCAAGTTTCTTTAATGCCTCTTTAAATGATGTCTCCATGATTTTATCATCTTCTATGACATATGCGATCGTCAATGTTGTCTTTTCGGCAATAATCCCTAAAACTTCTTCAAGCTGTTGGGATGTGAGTTTCCGACCTTCGATCTTCAATGCGATCTGGGTCTGTCCGTTAAAGAAATCTTTTGCCTGTATAAACTTCTCACAAATAGCAGCTTTGAGCTGTTCAAACTTCATCTCAGGATCAAGCACCATGGTAAGCCCAATGCTGTTTCCTTTTAACAATACCGGATGATTCATACGATTCCTCTCTTCTTTTCTTAGTCTCCCGCAGTACCTACATTGGTTTCTGTGACTGATTTATTATTCTTCTCCATCTTCGCCTTTGTCTTATCATTTGCAAAATAATACTCATAAATATCCTTTGCCGTAGATGCAGCATTGGATGAAGTATATCCAAACGGAATAACTACTGTCGTCGTGATCTCTGGTTTCTCATATGGTCCATAAGAAATAAACAGTGCATGGTTTGGACGTTTCTTATTCTCCTGTGCAGTACCAGTCTTTCCTGCAACCTTTACTTTCATTCCTTTGAAAATACTACTTACAGAACTGTCATTTCCATTCACTACACCTCTCATTCCTGTCTGTACCGCATTCCAGTACTTCGTATCATAATGGAGCTGTCTGACTTTCTTGACACCATACTTCTTAATCGTCTTTCCATTATCGTCTGTGATCTTATCCATGATACTAAGATTATATACTGTACCTCTGTTTGATAACGTTGTCACATAATTAGAAATCTGACTTGGTGTGAAACTGTTACGTCCCTGTCCAATGGCAGAACGTACAGAAGTCTCATCAGAAACCTGTGGAGATGACTCATCAAGTTCAATTCCAGACTTCTTATTCAGTCCAAGATCTGTTGCGTATTTTTCCAGATATTTTAATCCTTCCTTACTGCTGTATGAACCTGATTTGTTTCCTAATCTATATCCTACTTCATAAAAGAAATAATTACAAGATGCTTCTATCGCTGTAGATACAGTTCTTGGTCCATGACGATCCGGATACTTCCAGCATTTTGCTGGTGGTGTGATCTTATCATACAAACCTGTACAGTTGATCACTGTGCTCATTGTAATAACTTTTTCATTCAGACCTGCTAGTGCTGATAATGGTTTAAATGTAGATCCTGGTGCTGTTTTGTGTTTTAATGCCTGGTCATATAACGGCGTTGATGCTGAATTAGCCAGCTGTCTGTAATATCCGGAATCTGTTCCATTTGATAAACGATTACTATCATATCCTGGATAACTTACCAATGCTTTTACCTTTCCAGTCTTAGAGTCTGTAATAACAACAGAGCCAGAACATGGATCCATTCCAAGCTGTGCCGGTGTGATCTGCAAACTTTTTAATTTCTTACGGATAAAATCATAACTGTTTAAAGATCCAGATTTCAAGGCAGAATAATCACTGTCGCCTTTCTTCTTAAGGACTCCCTGTTCATAAAGCAGAATACATACTTCTCTTCCACTTAATTTACCCTTCATGATACTCTGTTCACAAACCGTCATATCGAAATCATCTGCCTCAATCAATGCATCTTCAACATATGCTGCCAGTGCTTTCATGATCTCTTCTGTATCATTATACTTACTGTTGATATTCAAAGATGAAATATCTATCCATTCTTTATTCACCGCATATCTTAAGAATTCGCTTAAACTGATTTTCTCATCTTTCCATCTCTGGTATGTTTTATCTGTCGTATCAATAGAGCTGCTTAAGAGAATCTTCTTACTTGATAACAAACTATATACATAAGATGAATATGCCTGTTTCTCATCACTTTCATCCTTATAAGCTTTCTTTTCATTCAATACCAGATTCTTTGATGTTTTGATCGCGGCATCTTCAAGCCTCTGAATCTTTTTGTACATCTTCTTTTCGTAAGATGTTGCATCATTACCATTCAGATCCTCAAGATCGATCACACTATTTCCAATAAATGAATAATATACTTTCTTGATCGGTATCATAATATTCTCACGGTCATTTCCTGCACTGTCAGAACTTGTGAGCTTGGATAATACGATTCCTGCGATCTTTTTCTCAAGAAGATTGTATACATATTCCTGCAGATCACTGTCTATAGATAATGTAATATTATTTCCTGTCCCGGATTTCACTGTCTTCGTAGTTTCTACGATTTTTCCCACATTATTGACAACCAATGTCTTGCTTCCGCTGTCTCCGTGCAGATACTTCTCAAACTGTTTTTCTATACCTGCTTTTCCAACTGTTTCATCACTGGAATAATAATCTTTATCTTCTTCTTTTTTACCTTTGTTATAAGTTTCTAATTCGTCTGTGTTGACTGTTCCTGTGTATCCAATAATATGAGCCATTGCCTCGCTTTTATTATATACACGAATAGACTTTGTATCAATATCGATTCCTGGAAGTTCTGAACTTCTTTCTTTGATCTCCGCAATACTCTTGCTATTGATCTCATTTGCGATCGTAACCTTCATATACTGTGAATATCTACTCAAAAATGCACTGTATCTTACTGACATGATCTTTAATGCATCTTCTTTGGAATATTTTTTATCAATATCAAACATCTTTCCAGTTCCTGATGATCCCATCGTTCCATCTCTTAAATACTGAAAGACTTCTTCTGCTGTCGCATTAAGCTGTTTGTTTCTTAATTCCTTCTCTGACTGTGAAAGATCAGAAGTATCACTTCCGATTCCAAAAACATCTCTCTTAAATTTCTTAAGTCTTGATCCTGTCTCTGTAAATCTTAGTTTACCGCTTCCTGTATATTCAATTGGAATATCATTGATAAATGAATCTCCATTACGTTCAAGAATCTTGATTACTTTGTAGATTACTTCATTCTTCTCATAACTCTCTGATGTCCCATTTTGCTTAGCAAGTGTCTGGAATGCACTGTCATTTTGGAAATTTACGGTGTAAACCAGCTTATTATATGCTAATAATTTTCCATTGACATCATAAATATTTCCTCGTGTACCTGATGTCTTGACTGTCTTTTGTACTTTGTATGTAAAATCCTGCCTATGAGACTGTCCTTCCACGATCTGAAGCACAAATACCCTTCCGATCAAAACACAATAAAGTACTGCGATCAGTACGATCAGTGCAAGCAGTCTGTTTGCTAATAATTTTTCTGCTTTATCGTAAATTTTTCGTAACACTAGAACATACTCCTTTTTTCACCATCTCTGATCCTAATATCTACTTCCAACAATATCTTATAAATGATCAATGCTGTGATTCCTGTATAAACAGCCTCTGGAATCATTACTTTAAACAAATAAGAAAAGAACTGAAGTCTTCCTCTTAATGCAAAAAAGAAGAAAAAGATCACAAAGCTGTATACAAGAGAATTTGCTGTCAAAAGGCCGATTGGAAGTAAAATATCATCTTCATAAAAATATGCATGAAACCATCCATTTACATATCCAAACATGAGATATACAAATGCATATTGCCCTAGCACACTTCCTGAAAAAATATCAATCAACAACCCACAGACAAACCCTACCACGATCCCTGCTTTCTTTCCTCTGATAAATGCTATTGTAACTGTTAAGATCAGTAAGATATTCGGCATAACATCTGCAAGTTTTAAAAACTCAAACACTGATGTCTGCAATAGAAAGCAAACAAGTACAGATATTACATAAAACAAAATTCTCTTAATCTTCATATCTTCACCTGCTATTCCTTAGTTCCTGTATCGAGGTTCTCTGTTTTCTTAAGATCTGTGATAACTAATACTTCTTTTAAATGCTTAAAGTCAACGATCGGTGTAACCTTAGCTGTCTTTGTAAGTTTTGTAGAATCAAGCTTGATATCGGATACCTTTCCAATCGTGATTCCTTCATTAAATTTAGAACTTACATAAGATGTTACCAACTCATCTCCGTTCTTAACTTTCGCATCCTTACTGATATATACAACTTCCAGATATCCGTCTTCCATTGTATCAAGACTTCCATTTACAATGCAAGAATCATTCGTCTTTAAGAACATTGCACTGACCATGCTTGTGTCATTGATGATCGTTCGCACTTTTGCTGTATGTGCAGATACATCATAAACGATTCCTACCAGACCATTTCCTGCAATAACATTCATATCTTTTTTGAGGCCATCTTTGCTTCCTTTGTCGATCATAAATATATCAAACCAGTTTCCTGATCCTTTACTGATAACTCTAGCTCCGACTGTATGATATTTTTTGTATTTTTTCTTCAATTTCAGCAGATCCTGAAGTCGTTCTAATTCTACCTGATTCTGTTCAAGCACACGATTCTGCATCTTTAATGCATCAACTTTCTCCTGAAGCTTCTCATTCTCTGCTTTCAGTGCTTTCTTACTTTTTGCCTTCTCATTCCATGAAAAAACAAAATTTCCGATGGAATTAGTGCCTTCCTGCATCGGTGATAAAACCGTAAAGAATACATTCTTTACCGGTGAGAGCACCCCTCCTGCAAAAACACTAATCCCTGCTAACAATCCACATATAACGATAAAGATTGCCAGCAGATGATTTGAATTAAATTTTTTCTTTTGCAATTTCATACATCTGTCCTCATTTCATCATTTACTTTATTTTAAATATGACTGCATTCCTAAAATTACATGATCTTGTGGTTCTGGTTTGATATGAACCGTTACCTTCAGTTCTTCTTTGATCCATTCTTCTGTCTTTGTAAATCCACAAGCTCCTCCAGATATATAGATTCCTTCATTCACAATATCAGTCGCAAGTTCCGGAGTGACAACCTCCAGTACCGCTTTTGCCTGCATACAGATCTCTCGAATCTGATCTCTTGCTTTCTCTTCCACAATTGCTGCCGGAATCTTTACTTCTTTTGGAAGTCCACTTACAATATCTCTTCCTTTTACAGAAATATCCTGCTGCGTCTCATTCTCGGCATATGCCATCTTTAATCGTCTTGCATTCTTCATACCGATCTCTAATTTGTAATTCTTCTTTACATAATCTTTGATCCACTCATCGATCTGATCCCCACCATATGGCAGTAATCTGCTTTCTACAATTCCGCCTAAGGAAATCACAGAAATTTCTGTTGTACCCGCCCCGATATCAATGATCATATTACCACATGGGGCTTCTACATCAATTCCGCTTCCAATCGCTGCAAGAATTGGTTTCTCTATCAGTTTGATATCCTTTACCTTTCCTGCGGCTTCCCATGCAAGATCATCAAATGCTCTCTTCTCTACATTTGTAATATCCACAGGTACAGCTATCACCAGCTCTGGCTTGTGTACTCTCTTAAAGTATCTATCAAGCACTGTTCCTAATAAATACCTCATATTTGTGTAATCTGAAATAACCCCATGTTCCATAGGTTTTATAACCCTCACACTATATGGCTGTTTCTCATACATATCAAATGCTTCATCTCCGATTGCTTTGACTTTATCATCTTCATCAAAAGCAATCATATTCTTAATCTTTAAAAATTCTTTCTTCTTTGTTGCAGCAATTCTTAAATGTCTGCTTCCTAGTTCAATTCCTAACTGTGTCGTTTTCATATTTCTGCTCCTTATATCATGTGTTCTTCCCGAAAACTTATATATGTTCTGTCTCCAATGATAATATGGTCACACAGTGGTATTCCAAGAAACTCTCCTGCTTCTTTCATGCGCTTTGTTGTGAGAATATCCTGCCTGCTTGGTGTTGGATCACCCGATGGATGATTATGGATCATTAGAACTGATACCGCTTCACACCGCAATGCCTCAAGAAATAGTTCTCTTGGCGAAGCCACTGTCTGATTTACCGTTCCTACAGAAACTTTAAGTTCTTTGATAACTTTATTTTTCCCATTAAAAAAGATTAAAATCATCTCTTCCCTGTTTAAATGCCGCATCTGTTCCATATAATAATCTGCAATCGATGACGGATCATGAAAACTTATCTTATCTTCTACTTTTGCCTGTGCTAATCGTTTGGATAATTCAGCAATGCATAAAATCTGCATTGCTTTTACTTTCCCGATTCCAGGTATCTTTTGTAATTCTTCTCTGGAAGTGTGACAGATTCCAAGAAGCCCTTCATAAAAAGGATTCATTGATAAAATCTGCTTAGAAAGATCCACCACTGTCAGATCTTTCGTTCCACTTCTTAAGACTACTGCCAGCAATTCTGCATCTGACAAAGCCTCTACTCCACTTTTTTCACACTTTTCATAGGGCCTTTCTGAAATTGGTAATTCCTTTAATGTCTGATGTTTTTTCTCCATATCTGATCCTTTCTACCGAAAAAATCCCAAAGATCAAAAACATTTCCCATTTATAAATTTTATCATAACTTTTCTTTTATGTATAGAAATCAAACCGTTGTTTTCCTTAAATTTTTCTTATTTCTTATACTTCTGGAATTTCAACTAACCCTTTTTCTTCCATTCTCTGTAGTGACATGATAATTCCGTATTTTGCATGAGGGTAAGTAAGCCCTCCCTGGAAATAAACCGCATATGGTTCTTTCATCGGTCCATCTGCACTTAATTCAATGGATGCACCAGATACAAATGTTCCTGCTGCCATAATGACCTGACTATCATATCCTGGCATATCCCATGGAATTGGCGTTACATGGCTGTCAATCGGAGATGCTTTCTGAATTCCCTCACAAAATGCAACCAGTTTCTCTGGATCATGAAATTCTACTGCCTGAATGATATCATGGCGTTCTTCTTTTCCATCTGGAATGACTTTAAATCCTAATTTCTCATAAAGGTTTGCTGCAAAGATTGCTCCTTTAACCGCTGCATTAACAACCGTTGGTGCCATAAAGAACCCTTGGATAAACTGACGGTTTACCCCTAGACTTGCTCCTACTTCCTTTCCAAGTCCCGGTGTTGTAAGTCTGTATGCACACTGTTCGATCAGGTCACTTCTTCCACAGATATAACCACCGATTGGTGCTAGTCCCCCACCCGGATTCTTGATCAGAGAACCAACAATCATATCGGCTCCAACTTCTGATGGTTCCTTTTCCTCCACAAATTCACCATAGCAGTTATCAACCATAACGATCAGATCTTTGTTGATTTCTTTTACAAATGCGATCGCTTCCCCGATCACATCAACCGATAATGTTGGTCTTGTAGCATATCCTTTGGATCTCTGGATATGAATCAGTTTCGTTTTGTCATTGATCGCATCTTTGATTCCTTCAAAATCAAAACTTCCATCTTCTAACAGATCTACCTGTGCATATGTAATCCCATATTCTTTCAGGGATCCTTTGGATTCACGGATTCCGATCACTTCTTCTAGTGTATCATATGGTTTTCCTGAAATAGCAAGAATTTCGTCTCCTGGACGTAAATTTGCGGATAATGCCAGACCTAATGCATGAGTTCCACATGTGATCTGTGGTCTTACAAGTGCATCTTCTGTTCCAAAAACATCGGCATACAAAGCTTCCACTGCTTCTCTTCCAGAATCATTATATCCATATCCTGTTGTACCACCCAAATGCATCTCTGCGATCTGGTGTTTCTGCATCGCATTTAATACCTTGATCTGATTTAACTGTGCGATCGCATCTAATTTTTCAAAACGGTCTTTTAACCCTTTTTCTACTTCTTGTGCGTAGTCGAAGACTTTCTCTTCGACTCCCATTTCCTTATAATAGTTCTTTAACTGATTCATCATAGATCCCCTTTTCTTTTAATATTGTAAGCATATATGTTAAAATCTCATCTTCTGATCCAAATTTTGACTTATCTACCATGACAACTTCTTTTTCTCTTCCAAACCAAGTCAGCTGGCGCTTTGCAAAATGTCTGGTGTCTTTCTTGATCAGATCGATCGTATCTTCTAGAGATAAATTTCCTTCCAGGTATTCAAATACCTGACGATATCCAATTCCCTGCATGGAAACCATCGTCTTTTCATAGCCTTCTTCTTTTAATCGTTTTACTTCATCGATCAAGCCTTGTTCTGCCATGATATCAACTCTTTTGTTGATTCTGTCATATAAGATATCTCTTTTATGATTTAATACAAAATAAGCAAAATTATATGGTGATGTCTTTGCTGCTTCTTTCTCATTGTGTTCTGAGATCGGATATCCATTTAATTTATAAAATTCTAATGCGCGGATCACTCGTTTGACATTATTTTTATGAATTTTTTCTGTAGACTTTGGATCAACTTGTTTTAACATCTCATACAGACTGTCATTTCCTTCTGTTTTTGCCTTTTCTTCCAATTGTCTTCTATATTCCTGATCTCCGTCTTCCTTTGTAAAATCAATATCATAAAGAAGACTTTGAATATAGAATCCTGTTCCACCGACGATCAGTGGAATCTTTCCTTTTGCATAGATTTCTTCTAATGCATCTTTTGCCATCTGCTGAAATCTTGCCACATGGAATTCTTCCCTTGGGTCAAGTTCATCCACAAGATAATGTTTGACCCCTTCCATCTCTTCTGGACGGATCTTCGCGGTTCCAATATCCATTTTCTTATAGACTTGCATGGAGTCTGCGGAAATGATCTCTGCATTTAAGATTTTTGCTAATCGGATCGATAACTCTGTTTTTCCAACCGCTGTCGGTCCTGTTAAAATTACCATTGGTTTCATCTATTTAAAATCCTTTCGGCATAAGTTCTGATAATCGATAAGTTTCAAATCCATCTGGACTTTGACAGATCACTTTGAGTTCTGGATTAAATTCATGCAGAAACTGTCGGCAGATCCCGCATGGATACACAGTTTCTTTGTCACTTCCATTGGATGCGATCGCAATCACTTCAAAATCATGGTATCCTTCGCTAACTGCTTTGACTGCTGCCGTTCTTTCTGCACAGATAGCCGCTCCATAAGAAGAATTCTCCACATTACATCCTGTAAATACTTTTCCTTCCTTTGTAAGAATTGCTGCTCCTACCTGAAATTTTGAATATGGTACATATGCTTTTTGTTTTGCTTTATCCGCAAGATTTAATAATTCCTGATCTGTCATGATATTTCCTCCTTATCTGGCTTCCTATACGATTCTTTTAAACTTCTTATCTATCTCATATTTACTCATTTTAATGATCGTCGGTCTTCCGTGTGGACACTGGTATGGATTCTCAAGTTTCATCAGTTCATCTAAGAGATGTTCCACTTCCATCAACGATACCCTCTGGTTTCCTTTGATCGACATCTTACATGCCATCGTTGCGATCTTACTTGCGATCACTTCAGTATCCATTGTCCCGTTTTCCTGGCTCACTGCATCTAAAAGTTCCATAAATAAATCTCTTTCCCCAATTCCATAAAGATTTGCGGGAACTTCACGGATACAATATTCATTTCCACCAAAGGATTCTATCGTAAATCCTAAACCTGCGAATGCATCTTTGTATCTTTCTAATGCTTCTGCTTCCATCATGGAAACCGTTACTACCATTGGCGGCTCTAATCTCTGACTGTAGATTTCTTTTTCTTTAAAATTCTTCATCAGTCTTTCATAGTTCACCTTCTCATGTGCCGCATGCTGGTCCATAATGAATAACTGGTCTTCGTATTCGATCAGCCAGTAGGTCTTAAAGAGCTGTCCTAAGATCTTGCGGTCAGGTCTTGCCTGTACAGAAAAGACCGGATCTTCTCTTAATGTCATCTGGTTACTGCTTAATTCATCGGTCTTGTATTGCGGGAATTCTTTTTTCTGTGTGTTGTAGTTTAAGCCTGCGTAGGTTGGTTTCTTTGCGGTTTGAGATGATTCGCTCTTTAAACGATCTTGTTTCATACCCTCAGGCTTTGCCCTATGTCCTTGCTGATTCGTCTGACTTTGTCGCATATTTGCAAAGTCTTTCATCGTCTGGTCCATCTTCTGAGTCTCTTCTTTCCTTCGATTTACCTCAAATGGCTCAGGCTTTTTCACTTCTTTTGTTTTCGGCTGCTCTTTCTTCTTCGGTGTTTCTCTTAATACATCCTGCACCAGATCTTTCTGAAGTAACGCCTCCTTGACTGTATCCACAACCAGTTCATAAATCTCTCTTCCATTGCGAAATCGTATCTCCATCTTCGTCGGATGGACATTGACATCCAATAATTCCTGATTAATCTTAAAATCAAGACACACAAACGGATATCTATGTTTCATCGTAAAAGTACGATATCCTTCTTCAATCGCCTTGTAAATGATCGAGCTTTTGATATATCTTCCATTGATAAAATAGCTCTCATAATTTCTGTTGCCTCTGGAAACATAAGGTTTTGCGACAAATCCTGTCACTTTGACATCTTCACTTTGTGCTTGTACAGGAATTAACGCTCCTGCCACATCTCTTCCATAGATATGATAAATGATATCTTTAACTTTTCCATTTCCAGAAGTATAAATCTTATTCTTGTTATTATGAATAAATTTGAAGGAGATTTCGGGATGGCTTAGGGCAATGTGCACCATCATCTGTTCCACATATCCTGCTTCGGTTGTCGCACTCTTTAAGAACTTTCTTCTTGCTGGTGTATTATAAAACAGATTCTTTACAAGAAATGTCGTTCCATCGGGTGCTCCGATGTCATCAAAAGCTTCTTCCTCTCCTCCATAGATCTTATAGGATACTCCACTAAAACTTTCTGCTGTCTTTGTTACTAGTTCAACCTGTGCAACCGCACTGATACTTGATAATGCCTCTCCTCGAAATCCAAGAGAAGATACACTTAACAGATCTTCAACCGAACGGATCTTACTTGTTGCATGACGCAAAAATGCAGTCTTTACCTGATCTTTTGGAATTCCGATTCCATTATCTGTAACTCTTATTAACGTCATTCCGCCATCTTTGATCTCAACCGTGATCGCATTGGCATTGGCATCAACTGCATTTTCCACAAGTTCCTTTACAACAGAAGCTGGTCTCTCAATGACTTCTCCTGCTGCGATATTATCGATTGTCTTTTGATCCAGTAATTGTATCTTCGCCATAAATTACTCCTCGTTCTTTAACTTTTCCTGTAATACATACAGGTAATTTAATGCTTCCAGTGGTGTCATATCGGAAAGATCTTTTTCTCTTAGTTCTGCCATAAATGGATGTTCCATTGTTGGCTCATCACTTTCCCTGAAGAAGCTTAACTGTTCGGCCTCTCCATATGGCATGATGTCTTTAGCACCTGATGTCAGATCGTGTTCTTCCAGCTCTCTTGCGATCTCTTTTGCACGGTTGATCACTGCATCTGGTACTCCTGCAAGTTTCGCTACCTGAACTCCATAACTCTTGTCTGCACCGCCTTTTACGATCTTACGAAGGAATACGATATCGTCTCCCTGTTCTTTGACCGCAATACAGTAGTTATGTACACTGTCGATCTTACCTTCTAACTCTGTCAGTTCATGGTAATGTGTCGCAAACAGAGTTTTTGCACCAAGAAGCTTGGAATTACTGATATATTCCACAACTGCCCATGCAATAGACAGTCCGTCAAATGTACTGGTTCCGCGTCCAATCTCATCTAAGATCAGCAAGCTGTTTTTTGTCGCATTTCTTAAAATATTGGCAACTTCACTCATCTCAACCATAAATGTACTCTGTCCGGAAGCAAGATCATCAGATGCCCCGACTCTTGTAAAGATACGATCTACGATACCAATATTAGCTTTTGCCGCTGGTACAAAAGAACCAATCTGTGCCATTAACACGATCAGGGCAACCTGCCTCATATAGGTTGATTTACCTGCCATGTTTGGTCCCGTGATGATCGCGACACGATTCTTCTTATTGTCAAGGTATGTGTCATTAGAAATGAACATATCATTTGGAATCACCTGTTCTACAACCGGGTGTCTTCCATCTTTGATATCAATTGTTCCTCTTACATTTAATTTTGGACGCACAAAATGATTGCGTTCTGCGACATATGCAAAAGAGGCCATTGCATCAATCTGTGCGATCACATTGGCTGTTCTTGAGATTCTCTCCATCTCTCCTGCTAATGTTTCACGGATCGTAACATAAGTTTCATATTCTAACGCATACAGACGATCTTCAGATCCTAAGATCGTATCTGCCAGCTGGTTTAATTCTTCTGTTGTATATCGCTCAGAATTTGCCAGTGTCTGCTTACGAATATAATAATTGGGCACAAGATCTTTGTAAGAATTTGTTACATCCAAATAATACCCAAAAACTTTATTATATTTAATCTTCAGATTCTTGATTCCAGTTTTCTCTCGTTCTCTTTCCTCAAGTTCCATCAACCACTGTTTTCCTTCTGTTTTCGCACGTTTTAATTGATCAATATCATCTTTAAACCCTTCTTTGATGATTCCGCCTTCTTTGATCGCAAGCGGTGGTTCTTCAATAATGGAATCTTCTAACAGATCATGAATATCTTCTAATGGGTCTAAATCTTCTCTTAACCCTGATAATAGCGGATCTTTACATTCTTCAAGAATCGTTTTGATCGCTGGTAAAAGTTCCAATGATGTCTTAAATGCGATCATATCTCTTGGATTTGCTGTCTTATAACTTACTTTTGTCATCAGACGTTCCAGATCATAGATTGGATTTAAGTATTCTCTTAATTCTTCTCTCACGATCGTCTGATTCGTAAGTGTTGTGATTGCATCGTATCTCTCTTCGATCTTTTTCTTGTCAACCAATGGCTGCTCTACCATATTTCTTAACATTCTGGCTCCCATGGCTGTCTTTGTCTTATCTAATACCCATAAAAGGGAACCTTTTTTCTGTTTATCTCTTAATGTCTCGCACAGTTCTAAATTTCTGCGGCTGGAACTGTCAATGATCATAAATTCACTTGTCTCATATGCCTCAATATGCATCAAATGATCTAAGGAACTTTTCTGTGTCTCATGCAGATATCCAAGTAATGCACCAGTTGCGATCACTCCCATTGGATAATCCACAAGTCCAAGACCTTCTAAATTTCCTACTTTAAACTGACGTTTGATCCGTTCTTCTGCCTGTTCTTCATCAAAATGATATGGCTCAATGCTTGAGATCACGATGGACATCTTATCTTTTAAATAATCAAAATCCATACCACTGATCAGGAATGCATCATTGCAAATGATCTCTGCCGGCTCGAATTTAAAGATCTCATCTCGTACCTTTGCTAAACTGTCCATGGAGGTTGTTCTGAAATCTCCTGTTGTGATATCAACAAATGAGATTCCATAGCTTCCATCACTTGCAAAGATACACATCAGATAATTATTCTTCTCATCATCAAGACTCTGCTGTGAAATATTCGTTCCAGGTGTTACGATACGCACGATCTCTCTCTTTACGATCCCTTTTGCCTGGCTTGGGTCTTCCACCTGCTCACAGATTCCGACTTTGTATCCTTTTTCTACTAATTTATTTAAATAAGAATCTACAGCGTGATAAGGAACGCCACACATTGGTGCGCGCTCCTCAAGTCCACAGTTCTTTCCTGTTAATGTAATCTCTAATTCTTTGGATGCCGTCAGTGCATCATCAAAGAACATCTCGTAGAAATCTCCGAGGCGGTAGAATAAGATACAATCCTTATTCTCTTCTTTGATCTGCATATACTGCTGCATCATCGGTGTAAGTTTTCCTTTTTTAGCCATGGATCTGTTCTCCCATATAATAGAAACCTTTTTCCTCAACTAATTTGACATCGGCCATTGTAC
>ERZ1106941.2397-NODE-2397-length-14097-cov-2.792195_pt1 | contig 14097 bp, 12 predicted proteins | sample MGYA00403670_ERZ1106941 | MGnify/ENA primary metagenome ERZ1106941 (study PRJEB35170, sample SAMEA104062400) | human gut metagenome | biome: human gut; feature: human-associated habitat; material: faeces | place: Denmark | collected 2012-06-04 ...
TCTCTATGCCGGCGGTCCCTACCTCTATCATGCCCGCAAGCTGCCGGCCGCCGGGCTGTCCCCCGATTACCAATTGGATCTTGAACAAGTTTTGACGGCCATGGAACAGGGACAAATCAGTGAATTTGCGCATGCCGTTTATCACAGCTTCCAACGTCTGCTCGATTCGTCGCTGGACTATCTGATCCAACAAGGCGTCGGTGAAGCGAAGCGGCTGCGGCTGCCGGACGTCCTGCCCCGCGTCTTCTTGGAGGAGGAAAGCGAAAGTCACTCCCGCAGCGCTGAAGAATCATTTCCTATTTCCTTTCCAGATGGTAAAATAAGACGAAGGAGTTGATCGCATGAAACAACCATTAGCCTTTCGGATGCGGCCGGAAACCTTAGACGAGGTGATCGGGCAGCAGCATCTCATCGGTCCGGGACAGGTGATCCGGCGCTGCATCGAGCAGGGCCGGTTGTTTTCCATGATCTTTTACGGCCCGCCGGGGACGGGCAAAACAACGCTGGCCTCGGTGCTGGCCAACGAGCTGCATCTGCCTTATCGCCTGTTCAACGCCGTGACCGGGAATAAAAAGGAACTCGACACCATCTTTGAGGAAGCTAAATTTTACGATGGACTCGTTCTGATCATCGACGAAGTTCATCGTTTAAATAAGGATAAACAGGATTTGCTTCTGCCGCATGTGGAAAACGGACGAATCATCCTGATCGGTGCGACAACCTCCAATCCGACGATGGCGATCAATCCGGCAATCCGTTCCCGGTGTCATCTGTTCGCGATCAAGCCCTTGGAAACCGCGGATATTATCGCAGCGCTTAACCGGGCGGCCGCCAGTGAAAAAGGCTTAAACGGTCAGGTTCAGCTGGATCCCAAAGCGGCTGAGCTGATCGCCGGTTACTGCGGCGGAGATATCCGCTATGCCTTGAACGTCCTCGAGCTGTGCGCGATCGCCAGCGATGAACCGGTCATCAGTCCGGAGCTGGTGCGGCAGTATGTCCAGCGCCCGGTACGGGGAATCGACAAGGACGGCGACGGACATTACGACGCCGTCAGCGCGTTTCAGAAAGCAATCCGCGGTAGCGATGTGGACGCTTCCTTATATTATCTGGCCCGTCTGATTCAGGCCGGCGACATGGATTCCATCGAACGGCGGCTTCTGGTGATTGCCTACGAGGATATCGGGCTGGGCAATCCGGCCGCGGTAGCACGCACCATCTCGGCGATCGACGCCGCCAAGCGCGTCGGTTTTCCGGAAGGCATGATTCCCCTGGGCGTCGCGGTGATCGATCTGGCGCTGTCGCCGAAATCCAAGTCCGGCGAGCTGGCGATCCAGGCCGCGATGGCGGAAGCGGAAGCCAGCGATCCGCCGGTACCGGCTTATCTGCGCTTCACCCCGGTCGGGATGAAGGAAGAAGATAAGTATCCGTATGACCGACCGGACTTGTGGCACAAAATCCAATACCTGCCCGACGCGATCCGGACTAAACGGTTTTACCAGCCGCAAGCAACTTCGGCGTATGAAAAACAGCTGGCCGCCAACTATGAATCCTTAAAACGCTATGCCCGTTCTAAAAACCTGGCTGAGCTGAAGCGGGGAAAATAACCCGCGCGCATTCCAACCTACCCATCCCCTTTACAAGTCTGGACGTCCTGATGACGATCCAGGCTTGTTTGATTTCGGCATGTGTCCTGCGAACAATTCCCATCTCGGCACTTCTGATTTTTGCCGCACAGACAGAATTGCCATGAATTTTTGAGTCCCAATATCTCCTTTTTCACCTTGATAATGCAAGCGGTGTCATTGGAAAAATTGAAGATTAATAAACAGAATAATTTTACCTATTTAGATCTCTTCCCACGCAGAAAGCCAAAAAGAGAAACCTGACAAAAACGTCATTTTGTCTGTCCAATAACTCAAAAAAGCAGTGCTTTTTTAGTCATTTTTGAAGAAGTGTCTACGGAATTCTTAAATTTTTATGAATTTCTAAGAAAGAAAAACCAAGGAATTTTCTCCCATTTTTAACAAAAAGGCCTTCAAATGTGGGAATTTCATGTGAATTCTGTGAAAATTTCCTTATTCAATTTGCCATCGAAATTATTTCATTATACAATAATCATGGTCGTGAACCGAAGGAGGAAATTATGACTCAAAAACATAAAGCTCTTTCCAGTTCATTAACGATCGTTACCTTGCTTACATGCTTTACCACTGCGGCGATCACTTCTCCGATCCGAGCCGAGGGTGAATCCGAAGCAGACGTCAAGCCAACGATCCGTCTGGAAATTAACGACCTGAATGCCGCTGATAAAATTAAAACAGCGTTATTTCAGGAAGCCGCTGTCAGTGTCCCGGCCGAAGAAACGACATTGATGGCCCCGGCCGCTGATCTGACGAATGCCGAAATTAAAATCGATCAGTTAGACTTGAGCAAAATTGGACAACAGGACGTCATGGTTCATTTGACGCTGAACAACAACGCTGCGCAGAACAGCCTGCTGCAGACAACCTTGTCGCGCGAAGTGACCCTGGACATTCAGGATACAACCGCTCCGGTCATTGAATTAAAGTATCCGCACATCCGTCTTGAATACGAAGAGGAATGGAATCCGCTCGATTGGGTGGAATCTGTTTCTGACAACAGTCTGGAATCGCTCGATATCCAGCAGCTGTGGGTTGAAAACTATGTCGACGCTTCTCAAAGCGGCGAATATGAAGTTTACTTCTCGATCGCTGACGCTTCCGGCAACGTGGGTTCCGCCACGCTGGGCGTTCAGGTCAAAGAAAAACCGAAACCGAAGTCCAGCGGCGTGGTCGCGGGCGACGCGATTACATCGATGTTGAATCTGATTAACAACGCCCGGGCTGACGCCGGATTGGATCCGCTGTCCCTGGGAGATGAAAGCGCGCAGGCGGCGATCGGTGTCCGTGCCTCGGAAGCGGCTGGTTATGTTTCCCACAAACGCCCGGATGGTTCCCATTATAAAACGGCGTTTGACGAATACGGGGTTTCTTACAGTCATCCGCTGGAAATTCTGACGTATGCCGGCAGCACCGTTCAGGACAAGTTCAACTGGTGGATGAATTCTTCAGGCCATCGTTCAATCATCCTGAGCAGCAGCTCGACAAAAATCGCGATTGGCTACTCCGGCAAGATGTGGGCCGCCATCGCCTATCAGTAATCAGTCTGGAATCCGACGTTCTTCATTGCAGGAGAGCGTCGGTTTTTTTCATTTTGCGATGAGAACGCGATATAATGAAAGCAGAAAAGGGGCGTGATCGGTATGAAAGTTTTGATGTTGAACGGCAGTCCGCATGCGAAGGGCTGCACCTATACAGCATTGCATGAAATGGAAAAGATCTTCCGCCAAGAAGGAATCAGCTGCGAATTGATTCAGGTGGGACAGGAAGCGGTCCGGGGCTGTATTGCCTGCGGTCAATGCCGGAAATTAGGACGCTGTGTCTTCACCACGGATTCCGTGAATCTGGTTTTGGAAAAATGGGAAAACGCCGATGCGCTGATCCTGGGATCGCCTGTCTATTACGCTTCCGCCAATGGAACGTTTACCGCGTTTCTCGACCGCCTGTTCTATGCCGCAGCGTTTGACAAACGGTACAAGCTGGGAGCTGCCGTCGTCAGCTGCCGGCGCGGCGGCGCGAGCGCCACGTTCGATCAGCTGAATAAATATTTTACGATATCGTCGATGCCCATCGTCAGTTCCCAATATTGGAACAGCGTGCACGGCAATACGCCGGAAGAAGTCCTGCAGGATAAGGAAGGCTTGCAGACAATGCGGACGCTGGCCCGCAACATGAGCTATCTTCTGAAGTGCCTGGAACTGGGGAAGGCTCAGCTGCCGATGCCGGAAAAGGAACCCAAGACTGCGACGAATTTCATCCGCTGACCGACAAAAAAATCTGGAACCCCAGATTTTTTTACGTTTGCTTTTCTCAGACAAGCTCAAGCTTTATCCCTTTATTTCCCGGGCTAAAGCCAAAGCCTGCGCCACCGACGCGACGCTGCGGGAAGCCGCGGCCTGAATGGCGGGCGCCGCATGATCGATGCAATAGCTTGCCGGGATGACCCTGAACATTGACAAATCGTTTTCATTATCGCCGACTACCGCGATTTCATCCTTGTTCAGGCCCAGCGCCTGCGCCAGTTCCAGAATACCGCTGCCTTTATTGATTCCCACCGGACTTACATCCAGCATATCTACATCGGAGGCCGCGATCTCAAACCGGCCGTCAAACTGTGCGTGCAAGAGCCGTGAAGCTTCGCTGTGCTGGCCAGGCTCCACAAACAAACTGATTTTTGAGCAGCGCCCTGACCGGTAAGCGAAATCGGCGAATTCCAAACGCCAGTTCTGGCGGATTGCCGGACTTCCGGGCGTTAAGCGCTGCGGATAGGTTTCCTCTCCGCCATAGCCGTAAGCGCCGTTATCGTCGCCGCGGGTGATCAGCGATCCGTTGATCTGATGTTTCTGAATGCATTCAACCAGCTCGGCAAAGTCGGCGAAGTCCATCCAATGCTCGCTGATTTTTTCCCCCTCTTCATCTAAGACAATAAATCCATTCATGCCGATCGCCGCGACCGGTACTCCCAATAAGCCGCTGATCATCGTCTGGGCATCTGGGCCCCGCGAGCTGGCAATCGCCACATGCCCGCCTTCCCTGACAAACCCTGTCAGCGCTTCGCGGTTTTCATCGCTAATCCCGGCGGACAGCTCGTTTCCAATTTTCAGCAAGGTTCCATCCAGATCGGTTACCAACAATTTCAGCATTTTCTGTCCCCTCTTACTCTTTCTGTTCCAATATCCTTCTCTTTGATGATCATTGTACCTGAATTTCCCAAAAAGAAAAAGAGGTTTTCCTCTTTCCCTGATTTATGAACGCCTGCGATTCATCCGGCCCAGGGCCGCGATCAAAAACAAGCCCATAAAGAGAACGAACACACCGACGCTGAACAGATCCAATCCCTTCTGAATGATCGGCCAGGTCGTTGCCTTAAAGCTGATATCGTTGACTTCCAGTTCCTTTTCCATCGCCTGCCGGGCAATCTCCGCTCCGTTTTTATTTAAAATCGCATAAGCCTGAACGGTATCCGGATCCTTCTCATTCTCAACGATCACGCTGGCGGTGTACTGACTTTCATCATCGTTGGTCTTCGCCAGAATCTTGAAGTCGTAGCTCATCTTAAACTTCGCCGTCGCCCACAGCTGGCCGCGTTTCTTGATTTCAATTGTCTTTTCTTCAAACGAAGAAGCCGGAATGGTAATCTGCTTGTAATTCGCAAAGCCATAATCAAACAGTGCCCGGGTGTCGGTATAGCGAGCGTTCTTGTTGGAGTTTTTCAGCACGACCGCGATCAGATTCACGCCGTCCTTGGAAGCTGTGGTCACGATGGTATACCCGGCGTCCTCCGTCCAGCCGATTTTGCCGCCGGTGGCATATTCATAGAAGAACTCGCCCTTCTTCAGCATATCGTTGCCGGAAGCGAAATAGCGCACATCCTTCTGTTTGTTCGTCGGCTGCATTTCATATTTAACCGTGCCGAAGACCTCCGCAAACGCGGCGTTCTTCATCGCCATTCGCGTAATCATCGCCATATCGTAGGCTGTCGTATAGTGATCCTCATCGGGCAGGCCGTGCGCGTTGGCAAAATGCGTGTTCTTTGCCCCGGCTGCCGCCGCGGCTTCGTTCATCAGCCCGGCAAATTCCTCCTGCGAGCCGCCGATCGCTTCCGCCAGGACGTTGCTCGCGTCGTTCGCGCTCGCCATAACCGCAGCGTAACAGGCGTCTTTCAGTGATAATTCTTCGCCATAATCCAGCCAGATATGACTGGATTTGCGGTCGATATTATCAATTGCCGTATCGGTCGCCGTCAGCATCTGATCGGGATTGCCCTGGCTTAAGGCAAGATAGACCGTCATGATTTTTGTAATACTGGCGGGATAATGGCGGTCGTCCGCGTTTTTCTCATACAAGACCGCGCCGCTGTCGGCGTCGATCAGGACCGCCGATTCCCCGTCCAGATTCAATTCTTCTTCCGCTTTGATGGATAGGGCCGGCATCATGTTGATCGCCAGCGCCAGCGCCGCCAGTCCTTTAAACCATTTCCTCACGATCCTCCCACCTTCCGTTTCGTTTAAAATAGACTTCTTTATTTTACACCATAACCGCCTCTGTGGCGATACGAAAATAACCGCGAGCGCGGTTATTGGCAGAGCTGTTCAAATAAGCTTTCTGCTTGTGTTCCTTCGTTTTTGAGCACCCGGATAAACAATAGCCGGTCGACGCCGGACGTGCCGGCCACAGTCAGCGCCAGATCCGATTCTTTTCCCTGCGGTTTTCCGGATCCCGCATCCGCCTGAATCCACCCGGCATTCAGAAACCGCTGCACCTTGCGGATCTGCGTCCGCAGGATACTCAAGGTTTGTTCCCCCTCAATCAATAAGTCATTGTCTGTAATCGTCAGAACGGCGGTTTGCGAATTCATTTTTGAGTCGTCCATTACTTCGACGTAGAAGCGGCTGACCTCTCGGCTTGCGTTTTTCATTTTCTCCTCCTTTTTAGCGACGCGATTTTCATTTTCCCATTCAAACGTGTCTTTCCTCTATCTCTATTATTGCAGAAGAAAGACAAAAAGTGAAATTATTTATGGCTTAAACTTAATCCCTTTGATTTTTCCGATACTGTCATTGCCACAAACGTTCTTGAACGAAGCTCCAAATTGAAAAAAGCCGGCTTCTTCGCAGAAGTCAGCTTTCTCATTTAACCTGAGAGTTAGTTTTTCTGACTGCGGCCTAAGATCCGCAGAACATACAGGAAAATATTGATGAAGTCGAGATACAAATCCAATGCGGAATAGATGGAAATCTTATCCAGCATCGCCGGTTCTGATTCGCAGGCGTAGTACATCGCTCTCATCTTCTGCATGTCATAGGCGGTCAAGCCCAGGAAAATTCCGATCATGATATAGTTCATCACCATCGAAATGGCGTCCAGATTGATGAACCAGCCGACGATCGTGATCACGATCATCGTGATCAGACCGGCCATCAGAATCGGACCTAAACCGCTTAAATCTTTCTTCGTGGTCATGCCAATAACAGCCATGCTTCCAAACATCAGCGCGGTAAAGCCGAAAGCGATAAACATCGTGCCGAAGCCATAGGCCAGCGGCAGAATCGAGAACGTAATGCCCGTCAGTGCCGAATAGGCGAGAAACAACAGCTTCGCGGTGGACGGCTGCATTTTAGCCAGCTTGCCGGTCAGAAAAATAACCACGCCCAGCTGCGCGACTAACAACACAAGCGGCGCTAATGAAAATGAATAAATCGTCATCCACAGTCCGCTGAACAGCGTAAGAAAAGCGACAATCGCCGTGACGGCCAACCCGGCAGTCATCCATAAAAACGAATGGGTGAGGTGCTGAGAAAGGCTGACGCCGCCTAAGGACGAAACAACTTCCTGATGATCCATAATAAATCCTCCTTTATTTCATAGTGAGCGAAGACAACGCGGTCTCCGTTCCGTTGTTAATAGAATACCACTCAATGACGCCGCGATCAATATCCAATACCGCGCGGTATTTCGCCGAAGTCCGGTCCAGGCCTTCGTTTTCATCGTCATTCACATACTTCAAATCATTTTCGTCAAAGAACATCAGTTCTTCTGACGCGATCTGCGAAAGCACATTGGAATAATATTCCGCCATGCAGATTTCCTCCACATTGTCCTCATTTAAGTCTTCCGACGCCAACAGAATATCAATCCAGCTGGTAGTCTCATCGCCATCATTCATGTATTGATAACGAACAGAAGCAGCCGCGTAACTCAGAGAATAGAATTCCATGGTTGTATACTCATAGCCGTCAGCCCCCGGTCCCACTGTGCCAATAGCCAAACAGTAATCATACGGTTTCGCCAATGGAATTTCTACGGTTCCTAATTTCTTGCCTTCCGCATCCCGGATAACAGCTTCGCCATAGAAGAAATAAGGCGTACCATTGTAAATAACAAATGATGTTTGATTCTCTTCTTCTGAAGCAACAAACCAGCTTAATTGATCTACATCGCCATCCGTTTCCACGATCAATCCTTGCGCGATCTGCTGGAACTGATCGTCGTTAATCGTTGCGATATACGCGTCAACCTGGCGGTCGTTGGACTTTGGCTTCGACGACTGACCCACGATATTAGGCGTCGTTTTCGGCGCCGAAGTGCGGGCTGGAAGCAGATTATAAATCACGGAGAACACGACGACCATCCCGACAACCCCTAAGATCGCCGCAATGGTTTTCTTACCATTCTGACCTTGTTCCTGCCGCAGAATCCGATCCCGGCGAGCCTGACGATCTTCTTCAGCCGGATCCCAGGCTTTTTCACCCGCTTGATCTTCGGCCGCTGCCGGTGTATCTATTGGCGGAAACCATTGATCCAGCGCATCCGTAACCCGCTCAAAATCGCCCTTGCGGCTGCAGATAATCTTATACTTTTTCTTCGGTCCAGTAAACAGCACGATCATCGGATAGCTGACACCTATTTGAGAATAGGTTGCTTCCTCGACATGATCGATACTGCGGCGATGCAGCGCAAAATTAGAACCGTATGCACTGCTGACGATCCAGTTCTTACTCATTGAAATTTCTTTGGTTACGAACTCAAAATCTTCCTCTTCATTTAACTCGATCCCCAGATCCTCGCACTGACGCTTGACCATTTTGCCAACGCTCCGATACGAAATATTGCCAAACAGCAGGATAATCAGCAGGATCACGCTCGACATCAGCACCTGTTCAGCGCCTTCGCCAAGCATAATCAGCCCCAGAACGAAAGTGACAGCAAACAAGATCGTTGCTAAAAGGACAAAGATCCGCGCCATCCCCCGGCGGGCCAGTTTCTTGATTTGCTTCATAAAATACCCCCTCAACGGTGGTATTATATCGAAAACTGTCGGTGTTGAGTACTTTTATTTCAGTAATTTCATCTTTCTTTCGTAAAATTTAATGATTTTGTAAAAGAAGGAACTAAATTTTCTGTTTTCATTCAATTTATTATTCTCGCTTTGTTCGATTTCAAAAACAAAAAAAGCAGCGGATCACTCCTGCTGCATATTTTTTTACGTTCTGTCCGTTCAATTTCATTGACGATCGCCCGCTTAATATTAAAATAAAATTTGCAATAATCTTGAGCCTGATCTTAATTCGAAAATGTCATACACAAAGCATTAAAAGCAGTCATTGGATTATTTGCATATTGTAAATGATTTTTCACCTCATGAATGAGGTATAATAACAGTAAATAGATTTCTAAAAATAAAGAAAGGAGAATATTGGATGATCGTTTATCATGGAGGTAAACAAGAGATTAAAAAGCCTAGGATTTTAGTAAATGGATTTAATAAAGATTTTGGGTATGGATTTTATTGTTCTGAAATCGAAAAACAGGCCAAGAAGTGGGCAATGACTAAATCTCTGACGCATCCGATCGTCAGCGTGTTTCAGGTTGAAATAAACGGTGATCTGAATATCAAAAAGTTTGACACGATGACAGATAAATGGCTGGAATTCATTGCACGATGCAGAGCCGGAGAAACACATTCCTTCGATATTGTTGAAGGGCCGATGGCGGATGACACAGTCTGGGATTATGTTAATGATTTTATCGCGGGTCGGATCAGTAAAGAACTTTTTTTTGAATTTGCTAAGTTTAAATATCCCACGCATCAAATTACATTTTGCACAGAACGGGCGCTTCAGTGTTTGAAGTTTGAAAGGAGTTTTATAGCGAATGATCAATAAATTTTCTGAAGAAGTGACAATGGATGATGTAAAATTCACTTGTTTTATAATTGAGAAGACGGCTCGATTGCTCAATCAACTGAACGAATATGTTGTTGACAGTTTAGGTTATGACGGTATTGAACATTTACTTAATTTTGCCACGATGCTGCACAATCAAAATTTTGATCAAACCTGTTCTGAGCTAATTCAAAAATATACGATGTTAAAATCATCAAAGAAGCAACAGCGAAATACAGCTCTATCGGAAATGTATATGGCAAGGCTCTATTCATCGCTAATATGGGAAATCAATGACGGAGATTTAGTTCAATCGGTCATCGATGTATATCATAGTCCAATCTGTAAAATCATTGACGATCCAAGAACATCGGCTCATTATGAACCCTTGCCGGTCATCGTAAGAGCTTATTATGAGGGAACATTTTAACTAAGCCAAATTATCTTGGCTTTTTAATTTTATTCCTAGCCGTAGAGCTACGTCTTGTGCAATCAGGAATGATAATGAACCCTCTTTTTTCGATCTCATTTGAGAGTTCTGAAGGACAAACACAATCATCATTCAATTTTTACTGGATAAGTTAAAAGGATGGAATGTATTTTGTTCGCATTCCATCCTTATTTCACATGAATTAACGACGGTGATCGGTCATAACCCATCACCGTTTCTTTCCTTATTTTATGATCTTCAATCCTTCTTCTCGGACACTTTATTTTCCTCGATCAATGCCTGAAACACCACCGAAGCGCAGGTCAGCCCGGCGCCGGCCGGCACAAAGATCGTGCTGGCCGGCGGATATTTCTGCTTCAAGGCCTGTCCTTCGGCATTGACCAGCTGATTCTGCGTGCGCGGCAGCTCCCTGGACCAGACAACCGGAATCTTCGCAGTGAATCCCCGCTTGCGCACCATCTGGCGAAGGGCCCGGGCAAGCGGATCATTGCAGGTCTTATCCAGCGTCGTGACGGTCAGCTGAGTTGGATCAAAGCGATTTGCCATTCCCAGCGAGCTGATGCACGGCACAGAATGACGCTGCGCCATTTCAATCAGCGCCAGCTTGCTTGACAGCGTGTCGATCGCGTCGATCACGTAGTCGATCTTCTGATCGAACAGGCTCTCGCTCTGTTCGTTAAAGAACGCGTTCACCGCCCGGACTTCGCATTCCGGGGCAAAGCTGCGGATGCGCGCGGCCATAACTTCGGTTTTCGACTGGTTCAGGGTCTGTAGCGTGGCGATGATCTGCCGGTTAAGATTGCTGGGGGCGACCGTGTCCGCGTCGACCAGGATTAATTTCCCGATCCCGCTGCGGCCCAGCGCCTCCGCGGCATACCCGCCGACCCCGCCGATGCCGACGATCAACACGCACGCCTGCTTCAGCCGTTCGATCGCCGCCGGACCGACTAACAATTCCAGTCTTTGTAGCGGTGTTTCCACGAGCATTCCTCCTTCAGCCAGTCGGCGATTTCCTCCACTGCCTGTTCTTTCTCGCCCGGCTGATCGACCGCCGCCCAGCGAATCGGCGTCTGCCGGGTAAACCAGGTCATCTGACGGCGGGAAAATTGCCGGGTATGCGTTAAAATCTGTTCCCGCGCCTGATCGATCGTTTCCCGCCCTTCAAAGTAGCCGCGCCATTCCTTGTAGCCGATGCCCTGCATCGACTGATCGTCAAAGCTGACGCCCTGCCGCAATAAGCCGCGGATTTCCTCGATCAGCCCGGCGGCGATCATTCCGTCGACCCGCTTTTCAATCCGCTCCACCAGCGCCTGCCGTTGGCAAGTCAGACCGCAAATGAACGTGTCGTAAATCATTCTGTGCTCCTGCCGGCTTTCCAGCTCGCTTTTCGGCGTCTGCGCCAGCTCATGAATCACCAGCGCACGGACAATCCGGCGCTTATTATGAGGATGAATCTGATCCGCGGTTTGCGGATCGACCTGTTTCAGCCAGGCATACATCTCGGCTTCATCGCGTTGTTCCAATTCTTCGCTCAAGCTTTGCGCGCGCGGGTCTTCAGGTTGAAACTGATAATCATACAATGCCGCTTTGATATACAAACCCGTGCCGCCGACGATCATCGGCAGCTTGCCCCGGGCGCTGATCGCTTCAATCGCCGCGCGGGCCTCCCGCTGGAAATCCGCGACGCTTGTTTTTTCTTTCGGATCCCGTGTGTCGATATTGTAATGCGGCACGCCCTGTTTTTCTGCTTCGGTAATCTCCCCCGAGCCGATATCCAGTCCGCGGTAGACCTGGATCGAATCGCCGCTGATGATCTCTCCGTGAAATCGCTGCGCCAGTTCAATCGAAAACGCCGTCTTGCCGACGGCGGTCGGGCCGACGAGTACCAGTACTTTCTTCATCGCTGAAACTCCTTGATCAGCTGCTTTTCCGTGATAGTGATGAACGTCGGACGGCCGTGCGGACAGTGATACGGCTGTTCACAATGAGCCAGCTGTTCGATCACCTCCTGCATTTCACCTAACGACAATACACGGTTGAACCGGATTGAATGATGACACGCGATCGTTGCCAGCCAGTGCCGCTGCAGATCCTCAGCACGGACTTCGCGGCCGTCTTTCCACAGATCCAGCACATCCTGTAAGAACGCCTGTTCGTCAATTTCACTCATCCAGGCCGGCAGCTGACGGCAGATCAAACTGTTCTGACCGAAGTTTTCCAAACGGATGTGCATCGGTTCCAGCAGTTCGTTCATTTCCTGCAGCCGGGCCGCCACCGACGCGCTGCCTTCCAAAATGATCGGCACAAGCAGCTCCTGCATCAAAGGCTCCTGATCCAGGAAGCGCTGCTGGACTTCTTCAAAATGGACGCGTTCCTGCGCGGCATGCTGATCCACAATGTAAAGCGCGTGTTCGTCCTGAGCGAGAATGTATTTGCCATGCATCTGCGCCAGCACCTGCATCTGCGGGAAGGTTTGTTTCGGAACCGAGCACAGCGCTTCGGCCGAAGCTTCCGTCTGCTGAACCCGGGGATCCAGCGGTTCCGGCTCCGGCAGCTGATCGGAAAAGCTGTCCGCGGATGAGATCTTTGCGGTTGGCTTCGGCGTTGTTAGCGACGAACCTTCCTGGTTTTCCACCGCTGTTTTTTTAATCAGAGCTTCAGGCTCCGCAGGTAAGACTGAGGATGCTTCTGCTTTTCCAGTGACTTCCGGATCCTGCGGTATTTCCCGGGAAAGCGACGCGGCGATCTGTTCCCGTTCGCGCTGTTCGCTCATCAGGGCCGCCTGTCTGCGCCATTCGTTGGCTTCGACAGAATCCTCACGCACCTGGTTGGCAGGAATAACCGCGGGCGTTTCAAACAACTGCGGCATTTCCACTTTCTCCCGCGGCGTTTCCACGCGCATCACCTCCGGCGCCTGCATGTGCTCGCGCAGGGTGCGGGTCAGCGTATCGCGGATTAAAAATTCCAGCTGTTGCTCCTTGGAAAGCCGGATTTCCCATTTGGATGGATGGACGTTCACATCGCACAGATGGCTGTCCATCTCGATATCCAGCACGACAATCGGATAGCGGTCCTGCGGAATATAGTTCTTATAGGCTTCCAGAATCGCTTTCTGAATCCGGTAGGAGCGGATCATCCGGCGGTTGATGAAGACGGTCATGTAATTGCGGCTGGCGCGGGTCTGCGCCGGCAGCGCCATTAAACCGCGGACCGTGTAATCGAAGTCCTGTCCTTCCACCTCGATGCACTGACGGGCCAGATCGCGGCCATAGATGATCGCCATGACTTCCAGCAGACTGCCGTTGCCGGCGCTGCGGAACACTTCCTTGCCGTCATGGACAAGCCGGAACGCAACGTCCGGATAGCTCAGCGCAAACTTCTGGATGACGTCGAGGATCAGCGAGGTTTCATACGGAATCGACTTGAGATGCTTCAGCCGGGCCGGTGTTTTCTGAAACAAGCCGCTGACCGTGATCTGCGTTCCCTGGTTGCAGGGGTAAGGCCGCGCGGACTGGCGCTGACCGTAGCGGATTTCCACACGCGTGGAATCTTCGCCGTTGTTGGTCAAAAGCGTCAGATTGGAGACGGAAGCGATCGAAGGCAGCGCCTCGCCGCGGAAACCCAGCGTGTGAATCGCCCACAGATCTTCCGTCGTCTTGATTTTACTGGTGGCATGCCGTTCAAAGCACAGACATGCGTCTTCCCGATCCATCCCGACGCCATTGTCAATCACTTCCATCAGCTCGGTGCCGCCCTGGTTGATGTTGACTTCAATCCGGGTCGCTTTCGCGTCCAGCGCGTTTTCGACCAGTTCTTTGATGACGCCCATCGGCCGTTCGAC
>ERZ1106941.2399-NODE-2399-length-14077-cov-3.855655_pt1 | contig 14077 bp, 9 predicted proteins | sample MGYA00403670_ERZ1106941 | MGnify/ENA primary metagenome ERZ1106941 (study PRJEB35170, sample SAMEA104062400) | human gut metagenome | biome: human gut; feature: human-associated habitat; material: faeces | place: Denmark | collected 2012-06-04 ...
TGTCTGCGGGGGCAATGCGCTCCCGGGGGAAGAGCTGCTCGGCGCGGAACATGCGGGGAATGGGCACGTCGGCCAGCAGACGGGAGACGACGCCCCCCTGTTTGATTTCCATACCAAACCGACCTTTCTCTTGTCAGGTAATAGGCGCGGGATTGAAGATGCACAGGTCGTTGTGGAAGCCGTACTGGTCGGAGTAGGGCTTCTTCACGCCGCTGGCCACGTCCAGAATCAGGTGGAACAGCTCGGCGCCCACGTCGGCGATGGTCTTCTCGCCGGTGGCGATGGGGCCGGCGTTGACGTCGATGAGGTCAAACCAGTGCTCCTTCATCTCGTTGCGGGAGCAGACCTTGATGACCGGGGCGGCGGCCAGCCCGTAGGGGGTGCCCCGGCCGGTCATAAAGACCTGAAGCCCGATGCCGCTGGCCAACTGGCAGGGCCCGCAGACGATGTCGCTGGCGGGAGTGGCGGCGTAGATCAGGCCGTGCTTATGGGGCTTCTCTGCCGGGGAGAGCACCTCCTCGATGGGGGCGGTGCCCGACTTGGCGATGGAGCCCATGGCCTTCTCTACGATGTTGGCCAGGCCGCCCTTCTTGTTGCCGGGGGTGGGGTTGGCGTCCCGGTCCACGCCGCCGGCGTCCAGGTAGTCGTCGTACCACTTCATCTCGGCGGCCAGCTTGTCCCGGGCGGCCGCGTCGCGGCAGCGGGCGGCCAGCAGATGCACTCCGTCGCGCACCTCGGTGACCTCGCTGAACAGCACGGTGGCGCCGCCCTTCACCAGCATGTCGGCGGCGTAGCCGGCGCTGGGGTTGGCGGTGAGGCCGGAGAAGGCGTCAGAGCCGCCGCACTGCATGCCGATGAGCAGCTCGCTGAGGGGCAGCTCCTCCCGGCGGCGCTCGTTGAGCCGTTTCAGCTTCCGCTCGGCCATCTCCATCAGGGCCTGCATCATGGCGTCGTGGCCCCGGTAGTTCTGGAGGGTGAGGGTGTTCTCCGGGGTGATGTCCTCCGGGGGGAGCACCATGTCGTAGGTGAGCTTTTCACAGCCCAGGCCCACCACCATCAATTCGCCGCCGAAGTTGGGGTGGCGGATGAGGTTGGTGACCGCCCGGATGGGGATGTGGGCCTCCCGGGCCTTAATGGCCACGCCGCAGCCGTAGGGGTGGTTCACTGCCACCACGCCGTCCACATTGGGGTACTTGGGCAGCAGCTCCCGCTTGATGCGCTCCACCGCCACGTTGACCACACCGGCGGCGCACTGGACGGTGGTGACAATGCCCAGCAGGTTGCGGGTGCCGGCGGGGCCGGTTTTGTTGCGGTAGCCCATCCAGGTTCTGCGGGGCGGATCGGGCAGCTCTTCCATTGGGACGACGCTGGTCCCGTAGGGCATGTCGTCCAGGCCGGGGGACTGAGGCAGATCCAGCATGTGCTCGTTGATCCAGGCCCCAACGGGGATGGGGGCCTTGGCGCAGCCCAGCACCACGCCGTAGCGGACCACCTCTCCCCCCTTGGGAATGTCAGTCAGGGCGATTTTGTGGGCCTGGGGGATGTCCTCCCGGGTGACGACGCCGGGCATGACCCCGGTGCCGCGGGGGATGTCGTGGACCGCGATGGCTACGTTGTCCGCGTCCTTGACCTTGATGTAAAGCGGTGCGCTCATAGACGAATTACTCCCTTTTGGCCGATGTCATTCCACCGGACGCGGGGCGCGCCGGACGGAATGACATCGAGGTGTTATGATGATTACTGCTTGCCGGAGAGCTCCTTCTCCTGGCGCTTGGCCTTGCGGTTGTCCAGAACGGCGTAGACCACGGACAGGATGATCAGCGCCCAGATAACCCAGCCCATGGGACGCACGAACAGGCCGGTCAGGGAGCCGTTATAAGCGGTGAGCACCTGAATGAAGTAGTCCTCCAGGTCGCCGCCCAGAATGAAGCCGATGAGGAAGCAGGACACGGGGAAGTGGAACTTCTTGATCAGAAGGCCCACAATGCCGAAGAGCAGCAGGCACCACACGTCGAACATGCGGCCGTTGAGGGTGGCGTAGGCGCCCACGGTGCACATCATGAGCACCACGGGGTACAAGCGCTCCTGGGGAATGAGGACGATCTTCGCCAGCAGCTTTACCGGGAAGAACATGACCAGGTACATCAGGATATTGCAGCACAGCAGGGCCACCAGAATGGTGTTCCAGATCACCGGATTGTTGGTGATGAACAGGGGGCCCACCTGAATGCCCTGGAGCATGAAGGCGCCGATCAGGACGGCGGTGGTGGAGTCGCCGGGAATACCCAGGCTCAGCAGGGGCACCAGGGCGCCGCCGGTCAGGCCGTTGTTGGAAGTCTCAGAGGCGATCAGGCCCTCGGGCACGCCGGTGCCCAGCAGCTCGGGGTGCTTGGACCAGCTCTTGGCCTGGGAGTAGGCGATCAGGGAGGCCGCGGAGCCGCCCACACCGGGCAGGATGCCCATGAAGGTGCCCAGCAGGGCGGAGCGGAACACATTGATGATCTGCCCCTTGAAGTCGTGGAGAAGGCTGAACTTGACGTTGTTCTTGACCTCCAGCGTATCATCCTTGCTGTAGGAGGCGTGCATGCCAGTCTCACACTGCTGGAGCATCTCGGAGACGGCGAACAGGCCGATGAGCACGGGGAAGAGCTGGAAGCCGCTCTGCATCTGGCTCTCCAGGAACTCAGGGACCATGCGGTATTCATTGTTGACGGAGAACTGGTTCATCATGGCTACCAGCACGCCCAGCATACCGATCCACAGGCCGCGGAGCATCTGGCCCCGGGACAGGGCGGCGATGACGGTGAGGGCGAAGAGGATGATGAGGAACTTCTCCACGGCGGAGAACTTGATGGCCCAGCCGGCCAGGATGGGAGTGAAGAGGGCCAGCACCACCAGGGAGATCATGCCGCCCATGAAGGAGGAGGTGACGCCGATTTTCAGGGCGCGTTCTCCCTCGCCCCGCAAGGCCATTGGGTGTCCGTCGAAGGTCGTACACACCGACGACGGGGTGCCGGGAATGTTGATGAGGATGGCGGGGACCAAGCCGCCGGAGATGCCGCCCACATAGAGGCCCAGCAGCAGATAGAGGGCCATCTCCATGGAGTAGGCGTAGGTCAAGGGGAGGAACACGGCCACGGCCATGGTGGCCGTCATGCCGGGGATGGCGCCGAAGATGATGCCGATGACGACGCCGAACAGGGCCACGGCGATGTACTCCGGGCCGATCACGAAGGGCAGTTCAAATCCCATGAATCACACCAGCCTTTCTTTAGTAGAGAATGAAGCCCAGGGACGGAATCTCAATGGTGAGGAGACCGGAGGGCAGGGTGATGGCGAACGCGGTGCCGAACACAACGCTGATGATCAGGCAGGCCACCACGGAGATGATCAGGCTGGTGATGTGGTACCTGGGGTTTTTCAGCTGCGCCTTGTTGGCAAACAGGGTGTTGAACAGGAACAGGCAGATGATGGACCAGAAGGTGAAGCCCAGCTTGTCCAGCAGGAAGAAGTAGACCACCATCAGGGCGATCGTACCCCAGAATTTGAACTTGTCGTAGTGTTCCACGAAGAAGCGGCCGGGCTTGACAAAAAAGCCCTTGCCCGCCTTGATCCGGGCCCGCCCCTCCAGGGCGATCAGCAGGACGCCCAGAATCACCAGAATTCCAATGGTGATGATGGGGAAAATCCAGTGCTGGGTTGAATACTCCACATTGATACGCATCTTATTACCTCTCTTTCGCAGGGTGGTATCACAGAATATCACCCCGCTGAAGCGCCAACCGCCGGCTGGGCTTCAACGGGGTGACACTCCAACAGATATTAGGTCAGCTCGTCCAGGCCGGGGGCCACGTCGATGATCTCCTGGCCGATGTCCCGCTTGTCGCTGATGAACTGGCGGGAGGCCTCCAGATCCGCCTCCTCGGCGGTGACGGCGCTGTAGAGCAGGCCGGCCATCTCAGCCTGGAAATCGGGGTTCTCACAGACCTTCTGCATGGCGGCGGCGATCTCATTCAGAATGCCCTCGTCCATGTCCTTGGGGAAGAGCATGAAGAAGTCCTTGTTGAAGTCGAAGGGCTCGCCGTTGAAGGTGATGCCGTCGTCGGCCATGGAGATAACGCCGCTGCCCTCCAGGTTGCCGCAGGTGTCAAAGAGCTTCATGGCCAGCTGGGCGTCCACGCCCTCCTTGGTGAACTCCACGCAGGAGGAGTAGTCGGCGTAGATGATGTCGGTGTTGCCGTCCCAGAGGCGCTGCTTCTTCTCGTCGGTGGTGCCGCCCACCAGGGCCTTGATGCGGCTGGCCACCTCGTCGCCGTACTGCTCCTGAACCCACATATACCACACCACAAAGTCCAGGTGGGAGGCGGAGCCGGACTCAATGTTCACCCGCAGCTCCTCGCCGGGGTTATCGGCCAGCCACTGGGCGGCCTCATTCAGGTTGTTGTAGGGGGCGTCGGCCTTGGCCACAAAGCAGCCGCCAGGGTTGACGCCGATGCGGGGGCCGACGGTCAGGTTCTCCAGGGCGTAGTCCTCACTGACCGCGCCGAAGAGTACGCTCAGGAACGCCATGTCGTGGAACATCATGATGGTGGTGCCGTCGCCCTTGGCCTTGGAGATGGTGTCCAGCGCCTGGGCGTTGCCGATGGCGTCCACCTTGCCGTTGAAGCCCATCTCCTCGCCCAGATAGCGGGTGACCATGTCGGCGATCATGTAGGAGTCGCCGCCGGTGGAGGTGGAGCCGATGACCACGCGGACACGCTTGCCCTTCAGGCTGCTCTCGCCGGAGGCGGCGCTGCCGGTCGCCTCGGTGCCGGGATCGCCGGTGGAGGGGGTGCCGGTTTCCGTGTTAGAGGGGGTGCCGCCGCAGCCGGCCAGCAGGCCGACTGCCATGGAGGCGGAAAGGAGCAGAGCCGTCAATTTCCTGAACTTCATTGTTCAATTCCTTCCTTTCGTTCGGTTCATTCACTGGGGATGTTCCGTGCTTGCTTGCGGGGGATGGGGGCGCTTCACTACCGTGGCACTATGATAGCAGGCCGCGGCGCGGGTTTTCCATTCGCAAAAGGCAATGAAATGGGAGAGTAAATTTGTAAACTCTGTGTGGGTTTCAGAAAAATGAATTTAAGATTTCAAAAATACCCGTTCTGCGTTTCAAATATGGAAGATTTGTTTCGCTTAAAACTGTAAATTTATAGAAATCATCGGTTGATTTTTATAGTTTGTCAGAAAAAAACAAGTAAAATTTGTGCAAAACAGATAAGAGCAGGCGCGGTTCACCCTCCGCCTGCTGCTCCTTGTGCGGAACAAAAATCTCTGTTACACTGAACATGAATACAAAGTTTTTGTACCGTTCTGGTCAAAAGGAGTGTCACACCATGAAATCAGAATCTGCGGAGCTGGTAAGCGGCCTCATCCGCCAATACCGCCGCCTGCGCCTGCTCTACCTGGGTTATCTGGCGGCGGCCGTCCTGGCGCTGGTCTTCTTCTTTGTGGACAAGCGCGTTACCCTGGCGCTGGTGGCGGCCAGCCTGGTCTACCACCTGGTGGTGGTACGGAGGGCGGGGAAGGCCTACCAGCGGGCCTTTGTCCACGCCTGCGGCCAGTGTACCCTGGCCCGGCGCCTTCAGGACGCCCGCCACACCGAAGCGCCCACCCTGGAGGAGGGGGAGCTGCGCCGCGCCCGCCTGGTCGCCGCCAACGACGCCAAGGGCTCCGTCCTGGTGCGGGAGGGCGGCTCCGGTACCTACCACGGCCGCCGTGTGCGCCTGGGTGACGCCGGGTTTACCCATTCCTTCTCCATGGAGGGGAAAACCCACCACGAGTTCGTGGTGGGCACCTGGGTGACGGTGGGGAAGGACACTGGGCTGGACTGGCGGCTCATCCACGAGCGGGTGATGATGAAGCCGTCCCGGGACGCCATGCTGCGCCGGGAGAGCGGGCTGCGGCGGGCGGTGGGCTTCGGCCCCGGCTGGATGGAGGACGGCACCTGGTTTGCCCTCCGGCCGGAGGGCAAACCCGACGTGCCCGGTGACGCCTTCCTCGCCGCCCTGCGCCGGCTGTCCGCCGCCACCGACAAGCCCCTGGCCGTCTGCGTCCAGGGAGACCGCCTCCATGTCTTTGTCACCAACCGTATCCTGGGCCAAAAGGTATCCAGCCGCGTCCCGCCGAGCGCCGCCGTGGCCGAGGTGGATTTTCTCCCCGAGCTGGACGGAATTCTCAAGGCCTCGGACGCCCTGGTATAAAACTTCATGCGCCAAGAGCGTACCACGAAAACGGGCAAAGGCTTGTGGCGCATGAAGTTTATGCGCATATGGGCCGTCCAGGCCCATGCGCTTTGATTTCATGGCCGTGCCGATGAAAGCGGCACATGGCCAATTTTGCTATACTTTTGCAAAGCAAAGAGCAGACAGGGTGCGCCCCCCGGTATCGCCGGGGGACGCACCCTGTCTGCTGTTGGGTCAGCCCTCGAATCGGTCGCGGATGCCATACTGCTTCATCCGCCGCCAGAGGGTGGTTTTGCTGATGCCAAGCTCGGCGGCGGCCGCGGCCCGGCTGCCGCCGTTGCGGGAGAGCACCTCCGCCAGCCGGGCGGCCTCGGGGGAGACGGCGGCGGGGAGGGCCTGCCCCTGGGCGCGGACCACCGGGAGGGGATAGAGCTCCTCCAGCAGGGAGCGCACATAGCCGTCGTTTACCGTGCGGGCGGGGGCGGTGAGCACCATGCGCTCCAGAAAGGCGCGGAGCTGGATGTAGTTGCCCGGCCAGGGGTAGTCCATGAGCAGCCGCTCTTCCGATCTGCTGGCGGGCAAACAGCTGATTCTCACCTCGGACAAGCCGCCGGGCCTCCCTGGTGAGCACCACATAGCGGTTGAACTTCACCACGCAGTCGTCCAGGCACATGTCGATGGCCTGGTTCAGATCGTCCGGGCGGGTGCGCAGGGGCGGCAGGCTCAGCCGCAGGGGGGTGAGCAGATAGTAGAGCTCGGGCTGAAAGACGCCGGCCTCCAGCTTGGGGGCCAGGTCCCCGGTCAGGGAACCGATGACCCGCGCCGCCACCGGGGTGGGGGTGTTCTCGCCCTGCACATGCACCACGCCCTCGCGGAGCAGACGGCAGAGCACCCGCTGCCCGCCGGGCGTGAGCTGGTCCAGGTTGTCCAGATAGAGCGTTCCGGTGTCCGCCGCCTTGCCCGCCCGGGACAGGGCGGCTTCCTGCTCAGGGGAGTGGGCCGCGCAGTCGAAGGTCACGAAGGGGCCCTTGGAGCAGGGGCTGGCGTTGTGGATGCTCTGGGCAAAGAGGGACTTGCCGCTGCCCACCTCGCCGTAGACCAGGATGGGCTGCCCGGTTTCGGCAAAGGTGCGGGCCAGCTTTACCAGGCGGGACATCTCCCGGCTGGTGTGGTTCACGTCTTCAAACCGGCCGTGAGCCAGATAGCGCTGAAGCCGGTAGCGCTCCCGCAGAGCCCGCTCTCCCTGGCGCTCCATCTTCTGCATCTCATAGAAGGAAAATACCATGCCCTCCCCGGCGTCCCAGTCCGCCACGGGGGCGGCATTGGCCACCACGTGCACCCCCGCCACGTTGAGCACGGAGAAGTAGAGCTCCCGCCGCTGGGCCAGCGCGTCGGCCCAGAACTCGGCGTCCTCCCGGGGCATCAGCGTGGAAAGAGGGAGTCCCACCAGCTTCTCCCGCTCCTGCTCCAGGATCTTACAGGCCACGTCGTTGCTCTGGACGATGATTCCCCGGGCGTCCAGCTCCAGAATCCCGTTGAAGGAGTAGTCCAGCAGAACTTGTAGGTGGGCCGTGTTGCGGCGCTCGGCGTCGGCGACCTGCCCCACGTTGCGGGCGTGGAGCAGGCTGGTGCGCAGGGAGTCCTCCGTCCCGTCGAAAAAGAGGGTGCGCTTGCCCAGCCGGCGGCAGTAGGCATTGACAAAGTCGCCGCCCAGAATGACATCCATCCCGTCGGCCACCGCCTGCTCCGCCCCGCGCTCCATCTCCGACAGGCCGGAGATAAAATAGGTGTGCAGCTCTATGTCGAAAATCTCCTCAAAGCCCTGAATATTGCCCACCATGTTGGGGATGGTCACCACGCCGATCTTCGGCCGCTCCAGATGGGAGACCAGGCTGCGGGCCCGGTGGAGCAGCCGGGCGATCTCCAGGCCGGTGAGCTGGATCTCCACCACCGGGAAGTCGGTGTGCTCCTTGAGAATGGACGCCTGGCGGCCTCGGGCCACCAGGATGTCGGCGCCTGTGCGCCGACAATCCTCCATGAGGTCTAGAATCCGCTCGGTGGGGACGGACTGGTTGAGCACCACATCCATCTCCAGCTCCCGGGCGATCCGCCCGGCGGGCTCCACCATCTCCTCACGGGGGAGCAGGAGCGCAAATCTCGCCATGTCGATTCCTCCTTCTGCTTCGTTCTCATCTTACCCCAAGGAAAGGCCGGTTGTAAAGATTGTAAAGCGGGAGATGGCGCGGCTGAAAAATCTCATTGGCGTGGGATCAAACGGCGCGGCCGGGATAGAGAAAATCCGTCCCGGCCGCGCCGTGTCTCTGAAACGATATGTGGAATCGCAGGGAAACCGGAAATCAGCGAACCAGGCAGGGGCGCTTGGGATTGAAGGTCCAGCCGGGGATCAGGTACTGCATGCCAACGGCGTCGTCCCGGCCGCCCAGGCAGTTGTCCAGGTAGAGCTGGTGGGCCTTCTGGAGCTGCTCCCGGTCCAGCTCCACGCCCAGGCCGGGCCGCTCCGGCAGATTGATGCAGCCGTCCACAATCTGCAGCGGCGCCCTGGTCAGGCGCTCCAGCCCCTCCTGCCAGATCCAGTGGGTGTCGATGCCGTTGAGCTTACCGGGCACCGCCGCGGCGCACTGGGTCATCATGGCCAGGGAGACATCGAAGTGGTTGTTGGAGTGGCAGCCCCACATCAGGCCGAAATCATTGCACATCTGGCCCACCCGGACGGAGCCCGCCATGGTCCAGAAGTGAGGGTCGGCCAGGGGGATATCCACACTGCGCAGGGCGATGCAGTGGCGCATCTCCCGCCAGTCGGTGTCAATCATGTTGGTGGCGGTGGGCATGCCGCTCTCCTGGCGGAACTCCGCCATAATTTCGCGGCCGGAGAAGCGGCCTTCGGCGCCGCAGGGATCCTCACAGTAGGCCAGAACCTTCTTCAGCTCAGGGGCAAGGGCCAGCGCGTCCTTCAGCAGCCAGCCGCCGTTGGGGTCCAGGGTGATGCGGGCCTTGGGGAAGGCCTCCTTCAGAGCCTGGACGGCCTTCAGCTCCTCCCTGCCGTCCAGCACGCCGCCCTTGAGCTTGAAGTCCTCAAAGCCGTACTTCTCGTAGGTGGCCCTGGCCAGCGCCACGATGGCGTCGGGGGTCAGCGCCCCCTCATGGCGCAGGCGGTACCAGTCGCAGTCGGAGTCGGGCTCGGAGTGATAGGGCAGATCGGTCTTTTTGCGGTCGCCCACGTAGAACAGATAGCTCAGAAAGCGAACCCTGTCCCTCTGGATGCCGTCGCCCAGCAGGGCGGCCATGGGCACCTCCAGATATTGGCCCAGCAGGTCCAGCAGGGGAGTCTCCACCGCGGTGACCACGTGCACGCCGGTGCGCAGGTCAAAGGTCTGCTGGCCCCGCACGTCGTCCTTAATATTGGCCGTGAGCCACTCGTTGAGCTTCCGCAGGGTCATCTTGTAGTCGGCCACGCTGGTGCCCTCCACCAGGTGCTTCACGTTCTCCAGGGCGCGGGTAATTTTCTGGCCGCCGGGGACCTCGCCAATGCCGGTATTGCCCCGGTCGTCAGTGAGCACCACAATGTTGCGGGTGAAGTAGGGGGCGTGGGCGCCGGAGAGGTTGAGCTCCATACAGTCCTTGCCGGCCACGGGATAGACCTCCATGGCGGCCACTTTGGGGGTATTGGCCATTACAATGCACTCCTTTGTTCCAATTCAGGTGAGTTGGCGGATACGCCTCGGTAGTGAGCGGCCCGGCCCTCCCTTCAGGACGGAATACATTCCTGACACTGTGGCTGCATTTTATCACGGCCCTCCCAAGAAGGCAAACGGATTAAACTGATCGCTCAATTAGGAAAACTAATTTATTTTGATATTTTGCCATAGTGTTTCTAATTCTGCTGTCCCTGCGGCATCGAACCCCACCACAGGCGCGCTTATCCGCTTTTTTTGTTAAAGTGATTAAAAAAACGAATTTGAGTGCCGAATAGTTTGGTGGTAAGATCCAAATATGCTGCTGGTGTTTCCAATGCTTTAGCTTCACGACCGAACGCCATCCACAAGAAAAAAGGAGGAATCTCTGTATGAAGCACCGCATTCAAATGAGAGCCGCTGCCTCGGCGCTGGCCGCATGCATATGCCTTTCGGTTCTGCCCGGCGCGCTGGCCGTAGAACCCGGACGGGTCAAGGCCCCCGGCAGGACGGAGATGGAGCACGGGCCAGTGAGCACCGAGTTTGCCAGTACTCGCCTTGCTTTTGCGGTCTCTGATCCGGTGACCAACGCCGACGATACCGTTACGCTGGACGTAGCCTACGCCGACAGCCAGGGCACCAAGCACGAGAGGGTCACCCCCACCGGCATGACCGAGACCGACGTGGCGCTCATTACGGTGGCGGACAATCCGGTGGCTGCCGGCTCCACCATTGAACTGTGCTACAACGAACAGGGTGAGCTGATCAACATCAAAAATATCTACTCGGCGTACATGTCCGACCTGGGCACCGTCTATTTCGATACCATGAAGTACGGCGCCGAGCTCTCCCCGGTGAACGGCGAACCCGGCGCCATGCTGGCCACCGGCTGGCTCACCGCCAAGTCGGGCAATCAGATCACCGTGGGCGACCTGGATCTCTTTGACGAGACCTGCACCCTGGCCCCGGACGTGAAGGTCTACGAGTTCAACACCGACACCAGCACCCTCACGGCTAGGCGGCTCAGCGACGTACCCGTCACTCAGAAAACCGACGGCGAATTCTACAAGACCGCCAACCGTCAGCAGGTCATGGTGGTCTTTGACCAGAACTACCGCAATGCCGACGAGGCCAAGGTAGCGGAGCTGTACTACATCACCCCCCAGCCCACCATTGACGAGAAGTACCTGTACCCCGCTGACCACATGCCCATCGACAGCTTTATGACCGAGAACGACGGCAAAACTGTGGCCAAGCCCACGGCGGCCGCATGGCTCACCGCCACGGAGTCCTTCGCCATCATCCCTGACCGGCTGTACTACGTGGGCGACAACGAGGTGGCCATCTATCTGACCCAGGCCGACGACGGTACCCTCATCCTCCTGGACGCGGGCTGGCCCGCCAGTGGGTACCAGTACTGGCGGAACATAGAGGCCATGGGCTTCGACCCCAGAGACATTGACTATATCCTCCTGACTCACGGCCACGGCGATCAGTACGGCACCGGCGCCGAGCTGGACACCATGATCAAAAACGCCGGCGGAGACCCCGTGGTCTACGAGTGCTACGAGGACACCTACGGTTACGATATCTACGGCTTCCCTGAGATCACCGGTATCATTAAGGATACCCCGGTACTCAACGCCGTGGACAAGTTCTACATCAATGATACGTGGATGGAGTTTGACGGCAGCGTGCGCATCAAACCCGTTCTTACCGCCGGCCACACCAACGGTACTGACTCATTTATCTTCGAGCTGACCGACCCTGCCACCAACGAGACGCTCACTATCTCCTACCTGGGCGGCTACGGCGTCAACGGCAACACCAAGTACGACCCCGACGACGACCCGGAGAACCGGGGTTATCTGCGCCTGTCCTTCCAGTACGGCCTGCGCTACCTGCAGCAAACTGTGGAGCCGGACTACATGATTCCTCAGCACACCAACCAGTACCCCATGCTGGAGATCAACAAGGCCGCCGAGGAGAAGGGCATCCCCTTCCTGGAGGCCGTGAACCGCGGCAGCTATGAGTGGGTAAACTTCCTGGAAAAGCGCCAGGCGGTTATCACCTACGAGGATTACTACCAGAACTGGAAGGCAGATCCCAAGGACGAGTTCGGCACGGAAATCACCGTTACCGACGCGGAGCTCCAGACCATTGAGGCCGCAGGTCCCTACCGCCGCGAGGGAGGCACCTACCAGATCACCCTCACCGATGGCGGTAGGATCATCCAGGGCTTTAACCGCTATATGAACCAGACCGACAAGCTCTCCGGCGTGGAAAACGCCCAGGGCCAGGACGTGGGCGACGGCATCTTCATCCTGAAGGATTCCTTTACCCACGATCCCCACGCCTGGTATGTCCAGGTGGGCGCCCGCGTCAGCGACGGCTATGATGGAAGCTGCGCCGGAGGCCCCATTGAGAGCGTCCACGACAACTGGTTTGAGATCCTCCGTACCGAGCGCCTGGACAGCCGGGAGGAGGCCGAGGCTCTGCTGGCCCAGCTTCAGTCCGGCGCTACCTACACTGTGACCCTGGACCAGTCCAGTGAGATTCAGCTGGCTGACAATCTGACCGATACCTTCCAGCCTGCCGCCGGCGGAACCTTCACCGATGTGCCGGCCACCCATTGGGCGGCCGGGGCCGTGGAGTTCGTCACCAGCCAGGGGCTGCTGCAGGGCACCGGCACCTCCACCTTCGCCCCCGGGCAGCCCATGACCCGCGCCATGCTGGTGACGGTTCTGCACCGCGCCGCGGGCAGCCCGTCCGCTGCCACGGGAACGGCCTTCTCTGATGTTCCTTCGGGCGCCTACTACATGGGTGCGGTGGCATGGGCGAGCGCCAACGGCATCGTGACCGGCTATGGCAATGGACGCTTCGGCTCCAACGATCCCGTCAGCCGCGCCCAGATCGCCGCGATCCTCTGGCGCTACGCCGGTTCTCCCAGTGCGGAAGCCGGACAGGATTTTGCCGACGAGAGCAGCATCCCCGCTTACGCTTCTGCCGCCGTGGATTGGGCGAGGGCGAACGGCGTGGTGAATGGCACCACCGGCAACCGCTTTGACCCGAACGGCAACGCGACCCGCGCACAGGTGGCTACGATCCTTCGCAACTACCTGACGATGGCGCCCGTCACCCCGCAGCCCGACCCCAGCACTGGCAACAAAATTCTGGTGGCTTATTTCTCCGGCTCTGGAAACACGGAGCGCGTGGCACAGGACATTGCGGATGAACTGGACGCGGATATTTTCGAGATCACACCTGTCACGCCCTATACCTCCGCTGATCTGGACTGGACGGTGGACGGCAGCCGTGTCAACCAGGAGCATGACAACGAGGCTCTGCGGGACATTGCCCTGACCCAAACCACCCCCGCAAACTGGGATGAGTATGACACCGTGTTCATTGGCTATCCCATCTGGTGGGGCATTGCGGCGTGGCCTGTCAACAACTTCGTAAAGGACAATGACTTCTCCGGCAAGACCGTCATTCCGTTTGCCACCTCTTCCTCCTCCGGCATGGGTCAAAGCGGCACGTTGCTGGAAGAAATGGCTAACGGCGGTACTTGGCAGAGCGGTCAGCGCTTTTCCTCCGGCGCGTCCAGCAGCACCGTCCGCGATTGGGCCGCAGCCCTTGGGCTGTAATGAGTAAAAGGCCAATCGCAGCAATTTTGATTGCCATGTTTGCAGGCGTAATGCTGACTGCCTGTGGGCAGGAGCCTTCCGAGGCTCCTGCCCCTGATCTTGAAAATGGCATTTCTGCCATCGAGGATGCTATGACAAAGCAAAATGAGAATTATCCCGCAAATCCTAATATGACCGACGATCTGCGTGACGGTTCCTCGGAGGACACCGTAGCCACGCCGGGCGATTTTCCAGAGGCATATAACTATGGAAGCGGCAAAATTGCAGACTATTCCCGTACCGCCATGCTGCAAAAGCTGCCGGAGCCTGCTGGTAATGAAACCATTCTGAACACGGCAGCAGATCCATCAAACATTCAGGTGCTTTATCTCTGGGAGAAAAACAATGTCCCCGCCAAGACAGAATTCACGCAGGACATGACTGGCTATTTCGACGACTATGACTTCCGCCCCTATGTCACCGCCATTCCTGTCCGGGACGGCGTAGAGCCGAAAGGCGCGGTGGTGCTGATGGCAGG
>ERZ1106941.2414-NODE-2414-length-13985-cov-4.656497_pt1 | contig 13985 bp, 12 predicted proteins | sample MGYA00403670_ERZ1106941 | MGnify/ENA primary metagenome ERZ1106941 (study PRJEB35170, sample SAMEA104062400) | human gut metagenome | biome: human gut; feature: human-associated habitat; material: faeces | place: Denmark | collected 2012-06-04 ...
GCCGGGGATTTTGACAAGCTGCTGCAGGGATTTACCTATGATGAACAGATGCAGAAGGCATCCTCGCAGCTGCAGGCTTCGCTGGAACCTTCGCTGAAGCAGCTGGGGGCATTAAAAGAAATACAGACCGCCAATGAAATCCAGCAAGGCGGCTATATCATCGTTCAGGTTCCGGTGCTGTTTGAAAATCAGAACCTGTGCGTGAACGTCGTGTTTGACGATCAGGATCAGATCGCGGACTGGGCGCTGCCCGCCATTCGTGCGGCCTATGCAAACGGGTATCTCAATGGCAGCGCCACCGGCGGCCAGCTTCTGGCAAAGCCCACGGGCTCCATCTCCCGTCAGGAGGCCATGACCATTCTGGGCAGGAGCCAGCAGCTTGGCGAGGCACGCGATGACCTGTCGGCCTTCTCCGACAGCGCGCAGGTGGCCGACTGGGCCAGAGATTATGTCTCGGCCATGGTGGCCAATGGCGTCATCAACGGCTCCAACGGCAAGCTGAATCCCACCGGCATGGTGACGCGCGCCCAGGTGGCCAAGATGCTCTACACCATGCAGACACTGGAGCAGCCCCAACTGCCCCCGGAAGAAACCGCAGAGCAACCGGTGGAACAATCTCCAGAGCAGCCGCCCACTGAGACGGCAGAGGGATCCATAGAGAACCTGTGAAAAAAGCCCGCCGCATTCCTCTGTGCGGCGGGCTTTTCTGATTGACAAGCAAGCCTTTTGGTTGCAAAATAGGAACATATGGAAACAAGGGGATGGCGGAAGATGCCAATGGGAGAAAATGGGCGCTGGGAATACCGGCCGGGCATGCGCCGCCGCAACCTGCGTGTGCGGCGAGAGCTGCACGAGCCGCAGCAGCTCCCCTGGCAGGCAGATGACGGGGAGATTCTGGAAGAGGAATACGACGCGTTTATGGAAGAACTGGGGGAATCCCAGCAGGAGCCGGAGAGCGAAAGCTTTCATCTGCTCTACTGGATTCTGGGCATGCTGGGCGGCGTTGTGCTTTTGCTGGCGCTGTGCACGCTGTTTTTGTGAGAAGCGGAGGAACAGAATTGGATCGGGTATTGGAGCTGCTGCAGGCTGCAGACGGCTATCTGTCCGGGCAGGCGATCTCGGAGCAGTTGGGGGTTTCACGGGCGGCGGTCTGGAAGCATATCAAGGCATTACAGCAGACGGGATATGAGATTGACTCCCGCACCAACCGGGGGTACCGGCTGATACAGTCGCCGGACCTTTTGACGGAACAGACTGTCCGGCAGGCCTTGGGAGAGCACCCCTGGGCTGGACAGATTCAGGTGTTGGCAGAGGTGGATTCCACCAACAACCGGGCAAAACAGCTGGGAAGCGCCGGCGCGCCGGCGGGAACAGTAGTTCTGGCGGACAGGCAGAGTGCCGGACGGGGGCGGCTTGGGAAAAGCTTCCGTTCAGATGGCGGAATGGGGGTATACCTCTCGGCACTGCTGCGGCCCAACCTGCGGCCAGATGAACTGCCGCCGGTGACGGCGCTGGTGGCGGTGGCCGTCTGCGATGCGGTGCAGGCGGTCTGCGGGCAGCGGCCCCAGATCAAGTGGACCAATGACATCATTCTGCAGCAGCGCAAAATCTGCGGTATTTTGACGGAACTGTCTGTGGAGGCGGAGTTGGGGGTGGTATCCTATCTGGTGGTCGGCGCGGGCGTCAATGTCCGGCAGCGAGAGGCGGATTTCCCGCCGGAGCTGCAAGCTGTGGCAGGTTCTTTGTATGCGTTGACCGGGATCATGGTTCCGCGGGCCAGATTGGCGGCAGAGATGATTCGGGCGTTTTCCCGCATGGAACAGGCGCTCTGCGGCGACTGGCACAGCTGGATGGACCAATACCGGGCGGACTGTTTGACGGTAGGGAAGGATATCCAAATTCTCCGCAATGGAACAGCGCAGCGCGCCCATTGTGACGATTTGGATGAGACCGGCGCGCTGCTTGTGACCTATCCAGATGGGACAAAAGAACGCATTTTTTCCGGCGAGGTCTCGGTGCGTGGACTCTATGGCTATCTGCCGGAAGCGGAATTATAACAGGAGGTGAAAACGGTGCAGGGATTGATCTTGGTGCTGCAGATGCTGGCAGTTTTGGGGCTGGTGTGTGCAGGCGTTGGCATTTTTTATCGTGCAAAACTGCAAAAGCGTGAGATGCCAAAACTACCATTTCCACGTCATCGAGATTTTTGAGCCGTTCGGCCAACAAAGCCTGCTCTTCTTCGCTTGGCAACTCAATAGTGAAAGAGGGCCAACGCCAAACTTCCGTATGCGAAAGTTGCTTCGTTTCGATCATGTCAGCGAGCAAATTATTCGCTTCGCCAGGACGCGTCAAAATAATCGGTATGTTAGAAGTAGCCATAGCTCTAGACATCCTGTAGTACAAGAAAAGGAGAGTTGCCTCTCCTTTCCCAGAAAAGTTCTATTCGCTCTTCACCAGTTAAGTGAGCACTAATTAACCTAAAACTGCTTTGAGAATAGCATCTGCACCTTGTGCCTTCAAGCTCTGAACCACTTCCTCTGCAAGTTGAAGAGCTTGAGACTTCGAACCACGGACTTCAGCGCGAATCGCTTCGCCTGTGTGGTGGTTACCCACTAAAGCTCGCATCCATATTTCGCCATTCTCAATAATCGCATAAGCCGCGAGCGGCACCTGACACGAGCCACCTAAAGCACGAGACACCGCACGTTCCGCCAAGCAACAAACACGCGTGTCGTCATCATTGATGAAATGAAGAGTTTCTTTCAGGGCTTCATTACCAGACAAAATTTCAATCCCTAAGGCGCCTTGTCCAGGAGACGGTAAACTCACCGTATCAGGAATAATCATGCGGATTCTCTCACCCAATTCCAAACGTTTTAGGCCAGCAGTAGCCATCACAAGGGCATCGAATTCGCCAGCGTCAAGCTTACGTAAACGAGTACCCACATTGCCACGAATAGGACGCACGTCTAAGTGCGGGTAGTTCATACGAAGCATCAATTCGCGACGCAAACTAGCTGTCCCGACAACAGCACCAGCTGGCATCTCGTCAAGAGAGTTGTACTTCGGGGAAACGAATGCATCGCGCGGATCTTCTCGTTCGCTCACAGCGACCAGTTCAAACCCTTCGGGCAATTCCATCGGAACATCTTTTAAGGAGTGCACTGCCAAATCTGCTTCACCTTGTTGCATGGCTGCTTCGAGTTCTTTCACAAAGAGTCCCTTTCCGCCAACTTTGGACAAAGTCTTATCCAAAATCTGGTCGCCGCGGGTGGTCATCCCGAGTAAATCAACTTGCATACCAGGATAGCGTTCACGTAAAACACGCTGAATATGAAGGGCCTGCCACATGGCAAGGGGACTTTCTCGTGTCGCAATGACACAACGTTCTAAAGACGTCATAAAAAACTCTCTTGGAAGAATAAGAGGGGGCAAAAAGAAATTTGAGCCTTCTACTCAAAAAATATCTTTGATTTTAGCAAGGCTACATGTCGATTCGCTTAAGGGTTATCACGAGAGGGAAAAATTTCGTAGATCATCTAGACCAAATTTCTTAAGTCTACACTTGCAAGTTGTTGAGCTATCTGGGATAATCCTTCCTTTCCCAGTTGGCACGTGGGATGGCATGCCTGTTGTCAGACCCGAAAATTCGGGCAAACTCGCAAGGCCGCCAGGGCGACCGACATCATAACTAGGAATTTTTTTAAAATGAAAAAAGACATTCACCCGGAATACCGCGAAGTCGCTTTCGTCGACTTGTCCATCAACAAGACCTTCATCATCCGTTCTGCTGTTCAGACGAAAGAAACGGTTGAAATCGACGGTGTGACTTACCCGCTCTACAAGTTGGATACCTCCTCTGAAAGCCACCCCTTCTACACCGGCGCTCAGACCCGTATCGTTGAAGCTGGTCGCGTTGAAAAATTCCGCGCCAAGTTTGCTGCTAAGAAGCAGGCTCTCGACGCTGCTGCCGAAGCTGCCAAGGCCAAGTAATACTGGTTGCATATTTCCGACTGATGGGAAGTTAATTTTGTTCTTCCCATATCATCGGCTGAAGGACAGTTTCCGACCCCGTCGGACTGTCCTTTTTCTTGTTTTATAGATCGTCTTTTTCGAGGCTCTACTCAAAGTGCTATCTCAACGCTCTACCCCCATCAAACTCTCGCAAGAAGCAGCGCTTAAACTTCCACGCGCGGGTCTCTGGCTCGTCTTGGTGTGCTTTGCGTTCATTGGCTTTTTCGCCGATGATCTCTGGACTCCTCGAGACATTGATAGCTTTGGCGCTGCCTGGCTTCTCGCCCAACAACCACTTTCCGCTTGGTTGATGCCGATGGGGTTTGGAGAAATGTTGACGGAAGCTGGCCCTCTTACGACATGGCTCTCTGCTACGTTTATGCTCACGGTTGGTGAACAGGGTTTAGGTCTTCTCTCTAATATTTTGTGTTTGCGCCTTGCATCAGTTTTCTGGTTTACTCTCTCGACCTTCGCGATTTGGGAAAGCGCCTACCGCCTTGCCGTTCGCCCAGAGGCACAGCCTATTGCCTTTGCCTTTGGTGGCGAAGCAAGACCGAAAGATTTTGCTCGTGCAATTGCCGACTCGGCTGTTCTTCTATTCTTAGCTACCTTCGGCATTTTGACGCGTCAGCACGAAGCTGTACCTGATACTGCCTTACTAGCCATCACAGCACTTAACCTCTTTAGTCTCACAATCGCCGTGAAACGCCCGTTGATAGGGAGTATTTTGGCAGGTATTTCTGTCACCGCCTCTATCCTCGCTTCCACGCTATTTGCTGGTGTTTGGCTACTCGCACAATCTTTAATAGTGATTGCAACGCTCTCTCAATCGCCGAGAAAGCGTGACCTCTGCTTAGTTGCCCTGCTGCTCTCCACTGGGCTACTCTTTTTGATTTGGCCTGCTCTTTCTTGGTGTATCGACTCTGAGCTCGCAAACCGTTGGTTTACACAGTGGGTACTCACCCAGACAGACTATTTTGGTCCAGCAGGACTATCGACTTACCTCTGGTTTGCAAAGCACTCTCTTTGGTTCTTATTGCCGCTCTGGCCACTTGTCTTAACAGGGCTATTCCGCTGGGGACGTCGTTTAGGGCAACCTTTCCTTTTTTTGCCATTGGTTGTTGTCGCAGTAACACTCTTAGGGGTGATTTTCTCCTCTAAGCAATCAACCGACAGTGTGTTCTTAGCCTGTATTCCTGCACTCACCGTACTTGCGGCTTTCAGTCTTCTAACCATTAAAAACGGCTGGGAAAACATTCTCGATTGGTTTGGCCTGACAATCTTTAGTTTAGGCGGTCTAACCATTTGGCTTTATTGGTGTGCTTGGTTGACTGGCTTCCCACCTAAAATGCATCAGTCCATTATCAATCTGGCACCAACGGTACGCCCTGAACTCGATCTCGGGTTCTTCTGTGCTGTGCTCGCAACGTTTGGGTGGATTGCTCTTGTCATCTGGCGCTTAACACACCGTCCAGTCATCATTTGGCGTGGTCCCTGGATTAATGCTACAGGTATTACGATGGCGCTCGTGGTAGGCTTTGGATTATTCCATGCTCCAACGACCGAATTTCGTTCTTTGGTTCCGATTGCCCAAACTCTAGATCGGCTACTGCTTCAATCGGGGTGGCAACGTGGTCAATGTGTTCAAGCGATTAACACCCGTCCAGAAATGATGGCTGTTCTGCAGCACTATGGTGCTGAACCGCTCAATACACTTACGCATGAAACAGGCTGCCCGCTTGCGATTGTTCGCCAATCCTCTTCTTCGCATGTTGAGTTGCCTGACTATGCTCCTTCCGCAGGACGTGCACGTTCTAGCGAAGTGTTCTACGTTGTCGACACGAATGCGCTAGCACGCAAACCAATCTTTACGAGAAAATAACGGCTCTTGACTTTTATGACTCAGCAGCACTTACCGCCACCAGATACGTCGTTCAAGGCGTTGTTTAAGCTGGGAGGCCCTATCTTTATCGCCAATATTTCGATCATTGGGTCTGGAACCATTGATACGATCATGGCTGGCCGTCTAGGAACGGAGCACTTGGCCGCGATTGCCTTAGGACTTGCCGCAACCATCTGCGTCAATATGGCCATTATTGGCATTTTACAGAGCCTCTCCCCCATCTGCGGACACCATTTCGGTGCTCGCGAATACCCCAAGATCGGCGAAGCCCTGCAACAAAATATTTGGCTAGGAATTTTCCTCGCCTGCATTGGTGTACCCCTACTACTGTGGACAGACCTCTGGTTGGGTTTAGGTAAGCCCACAGAGACGGTTGCAGAGATGGCCGCAGGCTACTTATTCTTTACCGCCTTGAGTCAACCTTTTGCCCTTTTTGCACGCACTTTTGTGTCGCTCAATGCAGCCCTCTCCAGACCTAACATCACCATGTGGATTTCTCTTGCTACCTTGGTGTTAAAAGCACCAGTAAATGGCGTTTTCATGTACGGTTGGTTAGGTTTCCCCGCAATGGGTGGGGCTGGTGCTGGGCTCTCCTTTGCACTCATGAATGTTTTGAGCTTTGTGCTCTTTTACATCATTTGGCGGACTGATTCTTTCTACGACAAATTCCGAGCACCCAAACTAAGCCTCCCAAATTGGGCTCTGATTAAAGAGCAGCTCCACATTGGGATCCCTATTGGGCTTTCCACCTTCTTTGAAGTCTCAAGCTTCACTGGTATGGCAATTCTTGTTTCGCGTTTGGGGGCAGAAACGATTTCTGCTCACCAAATCGTGGCAAACGTCACGTCCATGTGCTACATGATGCCACTATCGCTTGGGATTGCAACAACAGTATTGATTTCTCAGTCTCTTGGTGCACGTTGGCAGTCTGTTGCGTATTCCGTCTTAAAACGTAGTCTGAAGCTCGCGCTAATTCTCTCCATAGGAGTGATTACGATACTTTACTTTGCCCGTGAACAGATTTTGAACTTCTACTCCACTGATCCCAAAGTGGTGGCATTAGGCGTTTCCATCTTGATGTTTGGGTGTTTCTACCACGTCTTTGACGCTTTGCAATGCGTTGGATCCTTTGCTATGCGAGGTTACCGTGTCACCACGATGCCAATGATTATCTATGGCATCATGCTTTGGGGGGTTGGCTTTATCGGCGGCTACTACATGTGCTTCCATGGCGAAGCTTTTGGCGGTCCTTATGGCGTCTACGGCTTCTGGGGTGCAACCACTTTAGGTTTGATCCTCACAGGTATCTGTCTCTCAATTATGGCCCTCTTGATCGGACGCCATATTGCTAAGAACGATGAACACTCTGCCGAGGAAATTGCTCGCGCTCTCGAAGAATCTGTTCATGGTGTGCTAACAGCCAAGTAACCTTAGAGAAGTTGGTCTATATCGATAAGTGCCCAGACGTTAAGCTTTCCTGGGCACTTTTTGTTTTAAGATTAAGCTCTATAAGGAGAATTCAACCAACCTCCTTGGTTGATTAAAGAAGGAACATCATGCCTACCATACTTTTCGCCAGTCCGATTTTCGGACCTGTTGTTAGTCGTCGTTTAGGGATTTCTCTCGGAGTCAACCTGTTGCCAGCCGATGGAAAGCTCTGTAACTTCGACTGCATTTATTGCGAGTGTGGATTTAATGAAGAGCGTCGCCCAGATTCCCGTATGCCGAGCAAAACGCTCGTCTTGACCATGCTTGAAGATAAACTCAAGGTCATGGAAGCAAAAGGCGAACTTCCCGATACCATTACCTTCGCTGGCAATGGCGAGCCAACGCTTCATCCAGACTTTCCAGTAATTATTGATGAGACGATTGCTCTACGTGACAAATATGCCCCTAAGTGCAATATAAGCGTGCTCACGAACGCGACGCATATCGACCGACCCAAAGTATTCGCTGCGCTAGCAAAAGTTGATAGCCCACTACTCAAGCTCGATACAGTCGATACTGACTACATTGATGAAGTCGACCGCCCTACAAGTCGCTATGACTTGCCAAAACTCATCAAATGTATGAAGCGTCTAGGCAGAAAAGCGGTCATTCAAACGATGTTCTTACATGGAGTTTCTAATGGAAAAGATGTGAGTAACGTAAGCGATAAGTTTGTCACTCCATGGTTTGAAGTCGTCAAAGAAATTGGTCCACACTTGGTGACGATCTACACAATTGATCGAGAAACGCCGCGACATAACCTCCAGAAAGCCACTAAAGAAGAGCTCGATCACATTGCGAATCGTATTCGTGAGGCGGGGTTAGAAGTGACTGTTAGTTATTAATTCTCTTTTTTTGTGGAGAATTCTTCTAGGAATCCTCTAAATTCATTAGTCCTGATAACGGTTTTCCTGCAAAGCGCGGATACGATCTTCAAGAGGTGGATGAGACGCAAAGAGCGAACCAATACCTCCAGAAATGCCGAAGCCCTTCACCGTCCCAGGCAATTCGTTCGGCTGGATCGAGCCTAAACGCTTCAAAGCATTAACCATCGGCTGCGGGCTACCCAAGATCTGAGCTGCTCCAGCGTCAGCATGGTATTCACGCCAACGAGAGAAGTAAGCCACAACCATCGAAGCCAAAAAGCCTAAGCAGATATCCAAGACCAGGGCTGTGATGTAGTAACCAGCGCCTGGTGCATCATCTTCGTTACGAAGAATTTGACGGTCGACTACCCAACCAATCACACGAGCAAAAAAGAACACAAAGGTATTCACCACACCCTGCAAGAGAGTCATCGTGACCATGTCACCGTTCTTGACATGAGAGAGTTCGTGACCAATCACGGCCTCCACTTCTTCTCGGTTCATCAAGTTAAGCAAGCCCGTTGAAACCGCAACTAAAGAGTTGGAACGAGAGGCGCCCGTTGCAAAAGCATTCGGTTCGCCATCATAGACGGCAACTTCAGGCATCGGGATACCCGCTCGTTCAGACTGACGACGCACCACATCAACCAAGTAAGCTTCAAGACCTGGTTGCGGACGATTCGTATCGATCATTTGCAATCCCATGGTCATCTTTGCCATGGTTTTGCTCATAAAAAGAGAGATAAGCGAACCAGTAAAACCTACCACCATAGAAAAGATGAAGAGGGTCGAGAGGTTCAGCTGTGCGCCAGCCATCGTACCGAAGTTCACGCCCAAAACGGCCTGAACAATCGTCAACACGATCGAAAGCACAACGAAAACAGCCAAGTTGGCCAAAATCAGAAGACCGATACGTTTAAACATACAGTCAAATATCCTTTGTCTTTGTAATTGTTAAGTGAAAAACCACTTGGAGTAAGAGAGAATCTTTTCCTTGGGGTCATACAGAAAATTGTATTGAACAATTTGGTCTAACTCAAATGTCGAAAGAGCCATCATTGTAACAATTCACATTGGAGGAAAAACACGTTCTTACACATTATCCTGCCCTATTGAACCACATACAAGCGGTATGAGGCTCCATTACATGATGTTTTCATACACTTTTTGTTTTTTAGGGTCCGTCACGCGGTACGGTGGAAAACTATCCCAGCTCCCACAGCCCAAACAGTGCCAAGAAAAGCCCGAGGCCATAAAGCCACATTTTGCACACTGGTAACGCGACTCTTTTCGGGCTTGTTTCTCAAGCAACGTTAATAGTAGTTTAGATTCCTCGTCTTGAGGAGTCCCCTCTTGGCGAAGGGCGATCATTTGTGCAAAAGTGGAAAGAGATGGGCTCTTCTTCAAAAGTTCTACAACCTTTGTCAAAACAACTTCTTGACCTTCCCATTGAGCAAGACGATTAATCGACGCTTGAATTACATCAGTTTGCGTGCTGGAGGCAAGGGCACTGTGTAAAAGCTTAACCGCTTCAATACGCTCTCCTCGCTTATAGAGTAAATCGGCAATTTGACCAATCACCAAAGGCAAATAGTCGGGCGTTTCTTTTGCTACTCCTTCCCAACGCTCAAGCACCTCTTCCTCCTCACCTTGCAACAGTAACAAAGCTCCCATAGCAATGTTAGCTCTCGGAGATGTCGGCCACTTTTCCAGGGCTCGAGTTAAATGCTCTTTGGCAAGTGGGAGGTCCTTTTGACGAATTGCCAGCTCGGAAAGCTCACAATAGTAGTGGGAAATCTCATGCGAGAGATTCAACCCAGCTTGCACCTCTAAGCGATGCGAAATATCAATCGCAGAAGTCCATTCGTGTTCAATGCAGTAAATGATCAAGAGAGTCTTTAAAGCGGTTAAATGTTCGGAAGGGTTTTCCATTAACTGGCGATAAGTTGCCTCGGCTCGATCGAAAAGCCCTGCACGCATGTAATCTTCACCCAACTCTTTGAGTGCGCGAACGCGTTCAGCTTCTGGGATATCTTCCCGATGCACTAAATGGCTGTGTAGACGAATCGCTCTGTCAAACTCTCCACGACGGCGAAAAAGAGCCCCTAACACATGATGCAATTCAATCAAATCGGGGTCCAAGCGGACTGCCTCAATAAGAGAATCCACAGCACGTTCTGGATGTTCGCCAGCCAGTAAAGCAATCGAGCGTGCATAAACCTCGGGAAGATTCATTGCCGAGCGATCACGCTCACGAACATCAAGCCCTTTTGCCCACCAACCAGCTGCAAAAAGAATTGGAATAAAAACGAGATACCAGAGTTCGGATTCCATAAGGTGGAGTTCCATCAAATCTTATTTTTGTATTGTGCGCCTTTTTAGCATGAATAAAAAGACCTTTTTTCATGCTAAAAAGGCTGCGAGCACTTTCATGTCGCAGCCTTACGCTAGAAATCACTCACTAACCAGAGACAGTGATTAGGGAGTTTCGTTAGCCTCAGATGCCAATCGATGGAAATCCACCGATTCGCGCATGGACTTACCAGGGCGAAATTGGACCGTATAACGGGCTGGCACCAGCACTGATTTACCACTGCTCGGATTGCGCCCTATGCGACCCGGACGATACCTTGGCATAAACACACCAAAACCGCGAATTTCAACACGCCCCCCCTGTTCGAGGGTCTTTTGAATGTTATTCACGATCAGCGTGACAACTTCTTGTGCAACTCGATCGCGCACTTGAAATTTAGTTGCCAAAGCACCCGTGAGTTGCGATCTCATTACGACAACGTCATCCATGGGTTACCTCAGGCGTCCAATTACTTCTGTTCAAGTTTTGCCTTGAGCAAAGCACCCAGGCTGGTCGTACCAGCGGAAGCATCTTCTTCGCTATTCAAGCGATCGAGAGCGTCACGGGCTTCCACAGCATCCTTAGCCTTGATGGAGAGCTGGATATTGCGGTTCTTACGATCAACGCTAAGAACCAATGCTTCAACTTCCTGACCTTCGGACAAACGAGTGGAGGCATCTTCAACACGTTCAGAAGCAATTTCGCTCACGCGCAAGTAACCTTCAACGTCGTTACCCAAATCGATCACAGCGCCCTTGGCGTCGACGGACTTAACAGTACCGTTGACAACGCTGCCCTTGTCGTGTTCGCTCACAAAATTGGAGAACGGATCACCAGAGAGCTGCTTAATGCCCAAGGAGATGCGTTCGCGTTCGGTATCGATACCGAGCACGACAGCTTCAACTTCATCACCCTTCTTGTACTGGCGAACGGCGTCTTCTCCAGATTCGTTCCAGGAAAGGTCAGAGAGGTGAACGAGACCATCGATGCCACCAGGCAAGCCAATGAACACACCGAAATCGGTGATGGACTTGATCTGGCCGCTAACCTTTTCTCCTTTCTTATGGGACTGAGCGAAATCTTCCCAAGGATTCGGCTTGCACTGCTTCATGCCGAGAGAGATGCGACGACGATCTTCATCGATGTCGAGAACCATGACTTCCACTTCTTCGTTCAACTGAACGATCTTGCGAGGATCAACATTCTTGTTGGTCCAATCCATTTCAGAAACGTGGACGAGACCTTCGATGCCAGCTTCAACTTCAACGAAGGCACCGTAGTCGGTGATGTTCGTGACCTTGCCGAAGAGGCGAGTACCCTGCGGGTAGCGGCGAGCAATACCGAGCCACGGATCTTCACCCAACTGCTTGAGACCCAAGCTGACGCGATTCTTTTCCTTGTCGAACTTAAGCACTTTGGCTTCGAGTTCCTGGCCAACCTGCACAACTTCGCCAGGATGGCGCACACGGCGCCATGCTAGGTCGGTGATGTGTAACAAGCCATCAATACCGCCCAAATCAACGAAAGCACCGTAGTCAGTGATGTTCTTGACGATACCCTTGACGATAGCGCCTTCCTGCAACGTTTCGAGCAACTTGGCGCGTTCTTCGCCCATATTAGCTTCGATAACAGCACGACGGGAAACGACAACGTTGTTGCGCTTGCGGTCAAGCTTGATAACTTTGAATTCGAAGGCCTTGCCTTCATACGGCGTCGTATCCTTGACGGGACGGGTATCCACGAGGGAACCCGGCAAGAAGGCGCGGATGCCGTTGGTCATGACGGTCAAACCGCCCTTGACCTTGCCCGTAACCGTACCGGTAACGAGTTCACCGGATTCGAGAGCCTGTTCGAGGTTCATCCAGGCAGCAAGGCGCTTGGCCTTGTCGCGGCTGAGGATGGTATCGCCGTAGCCGTTTTCAACGGATTCAATAGCGACGGAAATGAAGTCGCCCGGCTGAACGTCGATTTCGCCGAGGTCGTTCTTGAATTCTTCGACAGGCACATAAGCTTCGCTCTTGAGGCCGGCGTTCACAACCACGAAGTTGTGTTCAACGCGGACAACTTCAGCGGTAATAACAGAACCAGGACGCATCGTCTGGTTGGTTTCGCTAGCGGCAAAGAGCTCGGCGAAGGATTCGGGCTTGTTGGTTTCGTTGGTCATTGTAAAAAAAGAAAAAAACACACCCGCCACACTATTGCTTTGGGTGGAGTTGATAAAAACGCCGTCTCGTGGGGAGACGGCACGAAAAAATAGGAATTTGTTATTTTAAGGCATTAAACTTTTTCATTCCACCAACAAAGGATTTTTTTTACAACCTCATCAATACCCATTTCTGAAGTATCAAGGAGTTTTGCATCCTCTGCTGGTTTCAAGGGAGCGGTTGCCCGATGGGAGTCTCGCTCATCACGGGCAACTAGATCTGCAGTAATTGCATCCAAATCAGCTTCTTCACCGCGAGCAATCAGTTGCTTGTAGCGGCGCTCTGCCCGAACGCGAGCCGAAGCAGTCATAAAGACTTTCAATGTAGCCTGAGGGAAAATCACTGTTCCCATATCGCGTCCATCTGCGACTAATCCAGGAAGTTGGGCGGCCTTGACTTGTAAAGCCGTCAACCCTTGACGAACTCCAGGTACCGTTGCTACGCGACTTGTCGCAGCACTCACTTCTTCACTACGAATGGCTGTTGTGATATCTTCGTTGTTCAAGAAAACTCGACCGTCAACAAAGCGAGGAGCAAGCGATTTAGTCAGCTGAGTGAGCGCTCCTTCATCGTCTAATGCCACCTTATCACGCAGGGCCGCGTAAGTCGCAATACGGTAAAGTGCACCACTATCCAGATAGTGGAAACCCAAAGCACTGGCAAGACGCTCGGCAATCGTCCCCTTCCCGCTGGCCGCAGGACCATCGAGAGTAATAACGGGAATCTGTTGTGTCGTCATGTTAGTTCCTTACTCTTCGCGATAACCATGACGTAACAAACGCATCGTCACGAAGAACACATCAAGTAAACACGCCATGTCCTGAGACTTGCCAATACTCACACGAATCCAATTGTCCAATCCGTAGCTCTTTAACGAACGCACAAGAATCCCAGCTTCACGTAAACGCTTGATCATGGTTGGCGCATCAGGCACCTCGAACATGACGAAATTTGTCTGCGAGGGGATGTACTTCACTCCCATACGCTCGAGTTCGTTTTCAAAGTTTTCACGCTCTTTTTGGTTGTTCGCCACGGTTTGATTCAAGAAGGATTCATCTTCAAGAGCAGCAAGAGCAGTCACTTGTGCTAAACGGTTGACATTGAAGGGACCTCGGATACGGTTCAGAGTTTCAATGATCGTCGCGTTAGCAACCCCA
>ERZ1106941.2435-NODE-2435-length-13846-cov-3.634834_pt1 | contig 13846 bp, 6 predicted proteins | sample MGYA00403670_ERZ1106941 | MGnify/ENA primary metagenome ERZ1106941 (study PRJEB35170, sample SAMEA104062400) | human gut metagenome | biome: human gut; feature: human-associated habitat; material: faeces | place: Denmark | collected 2012-06-04 ...
TCTCACCGGACTTGGCAAATGGTGGGGGCGCAAGCCATTAATATTGGTTCGTGCGGCAATTCTCGGCTGTTTGATGCCAGCCAGTGACAATCCCCAAAAGGATACCGAAATATTTTTGAAGCTTTTAAGTATGGATGAAAGAGGTTTAGAAAGCAGAAAAGAAAAGAAATTTTCTGCTGCCGAACTTTACGGGCACGTTTGCGCAAATAAGAAGCTTGCAAAATATCGTACATATTTTGATTTGACCGGTACAAAACCGAAACTGAACAGGGATGCTCCGAAAAATGAAATCGAGTTGGCGGTATTCAGAACACTTGGCTATGATGAAAAGATTGCCATGTGTAAGCGACCTGAGCATGTGGAAATTACAGATCAGCAGACTTGGAATGAAATCAATCATCATCTGGGAACTTCCGCAAACTCTTTGCAAGAATTGGTATCCCAGCTTTCTATGTGCAAGTATGGGCATAATGTGATGGTTGGTGACTGCTTCTGCGGCGGCGGCTCTATTCCGTTTGAAGCGGCTCGAACTGGATTGAAGGTATATGCATCTGATCTAAATCCAATAGCTACGTTATTAACGTGGTCATCACTAAATATATGTAATTCTTCTCTCGAAGAATCGCAAAAATTAAACATTTTTTTGAAGAAAGTGTTTAATGCAGTTGATGACGAGTTGACGCAACTGGGAGTAGAAGAAAATGAACATGGTGAAAGGGCCATTGCATATCTTTATTGCAATGAAACAAAATGCCCTGAATGTGGTAATGCTGTGCCGTTGGCGCCTTCATGGGTTATTGGAAAAAAGACCAAAAGTATTGTCTATTTAGAATTGGACAATGGTAAAGTAAATTTCAAAGTTACCATGAATGCTTCAACAGAAATGATGAAGCAAGCGTCGAAGGGTACAGTAGTTGGAAATGACATGATATGCCCTTTTTGCGGGAAAAAGACCCCAATTACGGCAATTAGACATGACTATGTTAATGATGATGGAAAAACAGTTTATGGATTGCGTAAGTGGGAAAAAAATGAGTTTTCACCAAGAGAGACGGACACGTTTACAGAACGTTTGTATGCAATAAAATATTTGAAAACAGATGGTTCGTGGTATTATCGTGAACCTCATCAAAAAGATTTAGAAAACGAAAAAATTGTAGAGAATATATTAAGAGACAACTATTCTTCGTGGCAAAAAGATGGATTGGTGTCGGATGTGGCTATAGAGCCTGGTTATAATACAGATCAAATTTATAGAGAAAGAGGATGGGGGTATTGGAATCAATTATTTAATCCGAGGCAACAATTGATGTTAGTGCTGTTTCAAAAGAACATAGAAAAATATGCTTCGACAAAAATGGAAGTTGTCCTAGGATTATTAGGATATAACAGAATTCTTAATTGGAATTCTAAATTGTGTCAATGGTCTTCTTATCCAACACAGGAATGTGGTTTGCAAACTTTTTATAATCAGGCATTAAATACTTTTTATAACTATTCTACTCGAGCACTCAAGGCTCTTGAAGCAACTTGGAATTTTTCTATTAATCAGTTTCGGTTGCCATCGGATAGCATAGTTAAACTGAAAGATGCTCGCGATATAAACCAGGTTTGCGATTTGTGGATAACAGATCCACCATACGCAGATGCAGTTAATTATCATGAGCTTTCAGAAATGTTTTTGTCATGGGATAGGAGACTGCTTTCACGAGCATTTGAAGATTGGTATGCTGATAGTAAGAGGGTATTAGCAGTTAAAGGCAATGAGGCATTTTCTGAAACAATGATTTCCATTTATAAGAATCTCGCACATAATATGAGTGAAAATGGGATGCAAATAGTGATGTTTACACATAGTGATCCGTCAGTGTGGGCACAACTTGCAATTATTATGTGGAAGTCAGGGCTGAAGGTGACAGCAGCATGGAATGTGGCAACAGAATCGGATGTCGGAGGAATACATAGTGGTAACTATGTAAAAGGAACGGTTCTGCTAGTACTGCGAAAACAGACGGGAGAAGACTTCGCGTTTCTTGATGAGATCAATGCTGATATTCGCACCGAGGTAAAAAATCAGATTGTTAGCATGCAGGTATTGGACGATAAGGAAGAACCTAATTTTTCTGATCCGGACTATGTACTTGCTGCCTACGCAGCTTCTTTGAAAGTATTAACATCCTATGCCACGATTGAAGATTTGGATTTGGATTATGAGTTGAATCAGGCAATTTCTAATCCGAGCCGCAGTAAAATTGTTAGCATTATCGAAAATGCTAAGAAAATCGCCTTTGACTGTGTGATTCCCATTGAGTTTTCCAGTTTCCTATGGAGAGACCTGACCAGCGCCGAAAAGTTCTACATCAAAGGATTGGAAAGCGAAAAGCGCGGAAATTATCAGATCAGCACTTATCAAGAATTCGCACGAGGATTCTCTATTGGCGGTTATAGTCAGTTGATGGCAAACGAGCGTGCCAATACAGCGAGACTCAAGACCCCATTTGAAATGGCTGGCCGCACTATGGGCGATGTGCCTGATTTTGAAAGCTCTATCATGCGTACAGTATTTCAAGGGATTTATGTGGGGATTAAAGAAGAAATGAACCCGCAGAAGGCTCTTGGATTTATTAAAAATGAGCTGAGCAACTATTGGGATAAGCGAGAAATGATTGGTAATATTCTTTCTTTTCTCGTGGATATAAAAGACATCAGTAATATGCAACCGCACTGGACGGAAAGTGCTGAAATGGCAGAACTGCTGCTTGCCGCTGTGACGCACGACGGCGTGTAATGGAGGTATTATGGTGAAACGGTATTCTTCCAGAAATGAAAAGCTGGATGAGGCATTCTTAAATAAAAAACTGGTTAAAGCAAAGAACTACGATAGAATTGCCGGATATTTTTGCTCGTCAATTCTGGAAGTCGCCGGAGAATCCATTGAAGCTGTCAGCGGTACGGTCAGAGTGGTATGCAATTCGGGCCTTTCGAAGGAAGATGTGACTGTAGCCTGTCATGCACAGAAAATGAAGCAGGAATGGTGCGCATATGAGCCGGAGGAAAAGTATACATCAGATAAGAGCGTAGAGCGGCTTGTACGGTTGCATCGTCTGCTTGTCAGCGGAAAATTGGAAGTTCGCGTCATTCCTGACGAGGTCTATGGCCTGATGCACGGAAAAGCTGGTGTTATCACTTACGATGACGGAAGCAAGACCAGCTTTATTGGCAGCATTAACGAAACAAAAAGTGCCTTCAGTTTAAACTACGAGATGGTTTGGGAAGATGATTCTCCAGATGCTGTCGCATGGGTGCAGTCAGAGTTTGATTTCTTCTGGAATAACCCATATGCGGTAAATCTTTGTGATTTTGTAGTGGAGGATATTGAACGAATTTCTAAGCGCCGTATTGTGCCGTTGCACGACTGGCGTGAACATGCAACTGATGAGATTCCGGCTGCTGCGGTAGAAGAACCTGTTTTTCGCAAAGAATTCGGTTTATGGGAGCATCAGAAGTACTTTGTTGAACTTGCTTTCCGCGAGCATCAGACGAAAGACGGAGCAAGATTTCTTCTCGCCGATCAGGTAGGTCTAGGCAAAACAATTCAGCTTGCCATGTCAGCAAAGCTGATGGCACTCTACGGAGATGCCCCGATTTTGATTATCGTGCCAAAAACATTGGTTTTCCAGTGGCAGGATGAAATGAAGTCTCTACTGGATATGCCAAGCGCCGTTTGGACGGGAAATGGCTGGCAGGATGAAACGGGATATTTCTATCCAGAAAGCGGGCTGCGCTCCATTCTGCGCTGTCCTCGTAGAGTCGGGATTGTGTCTCAGGGGCTTGTGGCTCGCCGGACAGAAAGTGCAAAGTTGTTGCTGCAAGGGCGTTATGAATGCGTTATTTTGGACGAGGCACATCGGGCACGCAGGCGAAATCCCTCCAAAGATGCGGACAAGCATAAGGCCGATCCCAATTTCCTGTTACAATTTATCAATGAAATCAGCGCTAAAACAAAGAGTCTCTTACTTGCGACCGCTACACCGGTACAGGTGAATACAATAGAGGCTTTTGATCTGATCAATTCGTTGAGTATTTCAAATCTGAAGGTTATGGGTGACCAGTACAGTGAGTGGCACAGGCATCCACAGACTATGCTAGACATGGTGTGTGGAAAAGAAAATCCTCCTCAAAGCGAAGCTGCTATGTGGGATATTATGCGTAACCCTTTTCCGCAAAGAGATTCTTCTGGCAGAATTTCTCGACTGCGAAATGATCTTGATATCGGGGATGATGAATTTGTACTTTCACCGGAGACCTACGCAGATGCGCGCCGAGCAACCCAGAACAAGATACGAACATTGTATTTTACAGATGAATTTGTCCGGAATTATAATCCATACATACGTCATATCGTTCGTCGTACAAGAGAATATCTTGAAAACACCATCAACGAAAAAACAGGAGAACCGTATCTCAAGAAGATTAAAGTTGTTCTTTATGGAGAGACCGATCAGGATGCACTGCCATTAGAAGGATATCTGCGGCAGGCATACGAAAAGGCTCAGGAGTTCTGCTCTCTTCTGTCTCAGCGGGTGAAGGCAGGTGGCTTTATGTCCACATTGATATTGAAACGTATCGGTAGCACGATTCTTGCCGGTGAGGCCACAGCAAAGAAAATGTTGGCCTGGACTGATGAAGGTAAACAAATACTTGCTGAAGAATTTGACACTTTTTTTGAGGACGATGAAGAGGATGAAGAAGCCTACAGTGAGGTCAAACAACTGACGCCGGGGGAAACAGAACTTCTCCGTGAACTTGTCAGGATGCTCACACTGAATCGCGATAAAGATCCTAAGTGTGAAAGAGTATTATCCATTTTGACAGAAGGTGTTCGCGACGATAGAACGCCTTGGAAAGATAAGGGATGCATCATTTTTTCTCAGTATTTTGACAGTGCAAGGCATCTGGCAGAGTCTCTTTCGACAGATATTCCGGAAACTATTATCGGTCTATATGCCGGTGGTGATAAGTCTGGCTATTTCGCGAATGGTGTCTTCCATAAGCTCTTGAAAGATGATATTAAAGCTCAGGTTAAAGAACGTAAGATTAAGATTCTGGTTGGAACAGATGCTGCCAGTGAGGGTCTGAATTTGCAGACACTGTCCACCCTTATTAATCTTGACTTGCCGTGGAACCCGACAAGACTCGAACAGCGAAAGGGGCGTATACAACGAATCGGTCAAATCAGCGATAGTGTATCTATTTATAATCTGCGCTATAAAGACTCTGTTGAAGACAAAGTACACAAGGTTTTGTCTCAACGACTAAACGACATTTACGACATGTTTGGTCAGATACCGGACACCTTGGAAGATGTTTGGATCGACGTGGCAACGAATAACATGGAACATGCAATGGAACGCATCAATGCTATACCTCATCAGAATCCTTTTACCATTAAATATGAGACTATCCCGCACGAAATTGAGGATTGGGATAAATGTGCGGAAGTGCTGGATAAGAGAGAAAAGATGTCACAGCTACTGCGAGGCTGGTAAAACGTGCCGGGGAAGCATCCAGTGTCTGTCCGTGCGTCCAGCAAAGGGTGTACAATCGCGTTAGACAGTAAGGTTGCAGGGATAGCTACACTGCGCCGAAATACCGCAAATCGGAGTGCCGACTTTGTGTACAGAGGGGAAGGCAATATGTGGGTTTATCGTCAAGGTGAGATCTCACACAGCTTAGCGGCGTCGGAAGGACCTATTCACGTAATTACAAGGATTGTATGTCAACTGGAGAGAGCCTATATTTTCTCAGCTTTAGAAAAAAAGAGCAGAGTATGTCTTGTCAACAAAAGAAGAAAGACAAAAGAAATATAGGCAGTCGGATGGCTTCATACTACCGAAGAAGGTGGGTAATGCCACTGGAGGGAAGGGAACTACATGTGGCAATATCCGAGAAAGAAACTTGCCCAATATACAGAGATTGGCATGACGAGTAAAATGATTTCAAGGAGAAAAGTGTCAGATACACAGAGATCAGACATACGATTAGCCATATGAAGAGCCGGATGCGGGAAAGCCGCACGTCCGGATCTGTAGAGGGGCGCAACTTGCGAAAGTTGCGTCTACTCAACCCAGCAAAAACTAAAAAGAGGATGAGAAGAAAACGTATTTTAAAAAAGTACGTCTACTTGTCCTAAAAGAAATTATCTATAAAGAACAAAGAGGGTAATGCATGAGTTATCAAATTGAATTTAAGAAAAAAATGGTTCATCTTTATCTTGAAGAAGGTAGATCATTGAAAAGTCTTTCAGAAGAATATGGTGTATCGTCCGCAAGTATTTGCAGTTGGGCAAAACAAATTGGTTGTAACCATCAAAATTCTATGATATTATATTTTGATTTTGACAAACAATTTGCCGAACTAATGAAATCATCTGAAATGAATAAGCGTGAAAAAATATCAAAGTTAGGCAAAATTCTAGCTGCTGCCTATAAACATAATCCACGGGTGGCCAATGAAATGTGGCAGACCTTTATAAAACGTGATAAATGTTTAGAATCGACAATTTTTCGTATATATGAAAAAATCACTGATTATTTAAGTGAAGAAGAAGCGCTTCATCTTTTGTGTATGTCTAAGGATCGTTTTAGAGCTAGTTTTTCTAGACAACATAAACTTTTGCATATTTTTGCAAAAGGATATATAATGCTTGATGACATGGAGCAATTTAATGAAATTTTAGATGTGATAAAAGAGAATGATAATGAACTTCTAAATGTTATTTTCTTAGCTTTATATAAAAAGAAGATATTAAATTATAATGGCGCTATACATGTATTAAATACAATGCGACGCAGTTGGAATCGTTGTGTTCGAGCCTATTCATATATATGGTGTAAGATTCTAAAAATAGAAGATGGTGTTAATATAAATGATGTCATTGATTTGAGTGTATCATGTGAATTGAAACATGAATTTAAATTTTTATTATGGGCCTTTAGAAATGAAATCCCACAAGATATTCAAAAAGAGAAATTTATTGGATATCTTAAAAAAAATTGGAATTGGATTTACGATCGGGAGTGGTTTGCTAGACATTATCCATATATTGATTTTGTAGACAAAAACTCAAAGAATAATGCTTTCTTTTTAAAAAGTACTCATTGTACTAATGAAGAAATTGATAGCGAGGGAAGAATGTGGACAAATCCAAGGTTGGATAAAGAAGTAGATGATTTCTTTTCATCATTAATTCAAGATGATCAATTCCTTTTACAATATTTTTGTAAATCTATGAATAGATTATCATTTAAAATTATCCAACAATGGATCCTTGATTCAAAATGGGATATGTTTGCTAATTATGCAATAGGCTTTGAAAAATTGACTGAGTGTTATTCTAGACATTGTCCAGATGAAGATTTTTTTAACGCTTTTAATGGATATATTAGTTATTTTAATCATTTTAATAATAAATCATACCACATAATTACTAGAGATAATATTGCTAATTTTACAGAATCTTTAAAAAGGATATCAGCTAAAAGAGTTGTTGATTCAATATTTAACTCTGAATATTATGATCAATTAGAAAAAACTATTGAAATAATAGATAAAGAACTTTCAAATGAAAAACTGTCAATAGAATGGATTTCTAATAAAATATCTTTTGAGGGCAATTTAGCTGAGATATTTTTAAAGGTAACAAAGCAACAATTTGTTAAATATTTAGAAAAAAAACGGCTTCTTAAAGCGATGGAGTTACTTAATTATATTCCGGAAATTACTTGTGCTGCACTTGCAAAAGAAATAGGGTATGGAGCACATATTAGTTCTTTTAAAAGTCAATTTGAGAAATTTACTGGATATACATTCTTCCAATATAAAAAAGCTTTTGGAGCTAAAGTAAATGATGAAAAGTAAGCGATGAATAGGTTCTTTCCGGATATAGTTGATTGTAAGGAGCCTTGCTTCACAAACCTCAAAGCAATTTGTTCTTTTTCTGAAAAATTACTTTCATATCAACTAACATTGGAAAGAACCGTTGGAAAGGTTCCAGTGCCTGTCCCCGGCAAAAAAGTATAATTTTATGCCAAAAGATTAAGATTTCTTAAATTTTGATGGCGTTAATAGAATATTTAAGTTAGATGATATCTGTATTAAAGAGCACGTTAGAAACAATAGAGAGGAATATGAGTATGAAAAGCAATAATGATATAATTGAGAGAATTCAACATTATATGGATAATGGGAAAATAGCCGTATTTGTTGGAGCTGGAGTATCTAGACTTTCTGGGTATCCCTCTTGGTATGAAATTATAAAAAAAATGGCCAATGAATTGGGATATTTAGAAAGTGATAGTTTATCAACGGAAGATTATTTGAAAATATCTCAGATGTATTTTATCGAAAAAAGTGAGGAAAAATATCTTGAAACAATAAAAAAATTTTTTGATGGAAAATATGACACAAATGAAGTTCATGATCTTATTTTTTCTTTGCAACCTAAGCACTTATTAACTACAAATTATGACACTTTATTGGAAAAAACAGCAGTCAAGTTTGGCAAAAACTATAGTGTTATTAATGCTGATACAGCGGTTGCCGGTTGCGAATCTAATCAATATATTATTAAATTGCATGGTGATTTTGATGAGAAATTTGTGCTTAAAGAGGCTGATTATCTAAATTATGAAATGGAATATATGTTAATTGATAATATAGTTAAATCAGTGTTTGCTACGAGCTTAGTCATATTTATAGGATACAGTTTAAATGATTATAATATAAAATTGATTATGAACTGGGTTAAAAATGTTCAAGCGGATACTTTTATAAGACCTATATTTATACATACGGATAAATCGCTAAGTAATATAGAAAGACATTATCAAAATCAAAGAGGATTAGAAGTGTTAGACTGTAATGATTTTGATAGTTTTGAAGATGACGATTATTTACACCGTTATACTACTGTGTTAAATGCTATCTTAGAAAAAGTAAAGACTACGAAGGAAGGAGAAGAAGAAATCTGTGTTGAGAAAAGGCTTGATTTTCTAACAAAAGGCATATCAAACTTACAGTACATAAGGACATCAGATTTTAATAAATTGTTTAAAAATCATTATATGATTGATGTATCAGGAGGAAATGTTGTAAATTTAAAGGAATTAAAATCAGGTAAAATAGGTGATGAAAATTATTCATTTATTATATCCGAGAATAGCACCGATTTTACGCAAAAATACCCATCACTTAGTCTTTTTGTTCAACATTGTGAACTTGTCCAAAATAGTAATAGATGGTATAAAGAACATTGCAATTTACTAAACAATAGTAGTTTTATTTTTGACAAAAGTTCTATGCAATCATTTTGTGAAAAAAAATCAAGGAGTGAGTTTGAGAAATTTAAAAAGGCATATTATTTGGCACAACTAGCGCATTATCAAGAAAGCTATAAGTTATTTACTGAATTACTGATACCGTTAAAGGAAAATGCAGAATGGGATCTGTATTATCTTGCCCAGATTAACAGAAAATATCTTTATAGAATAATTGTTACGAGTAATGAAAATATGACAGGTCCATTAGCATTCATTAATTATCGTAGAGTATTCACAATATATTCAAAGGAATTTTTGAAGACAATAAATCAAGAAATGGATAATTTTGATTTAGAACAATTATTTGAATCCCTTCCAGTTTCATTTAAGAATAAGTATAGATTCCTTGAAAACTTGTGTAAGGGTAACATTTATATTTATCATTATGATGTGCTTCTTAGTGAGAAAAATAAAGTGAATCAAGATGCTGCTAGCGGAACAAGGTATATTGCAGGGATGTCTGAGGCAGATAAGATAAAGGTTAAGCTTTATGAAGAGGTTAAATTTGCATATGAAAATATGATAATTTTTACTGATTTTAAGGAATATAAAGAATATGTGAAAACAGCGATAATAACATGGATTGAGTACTATTCAGAAGAATTAAGTAAATTAAAAAGAGAAGTAATTGAAAAACGTAATACATGTTTTGAATTCACGCTTGCGGATATTTTGATCCTTTCAAAAGTTTGTGAAAAGGGCGATATAGAATATCTTAAAAGAAAAAAATTCTTCTGGAATATAGATTTGTCACAAAAAGATCAAGTGGATCTTTATGAATATGTTTTAAAGCAATTAAATATTTATTTAGAATGTTTTAAAATTAATAATGAAATTAAGGGCGAAAATATTATACTTTGGGAACATAAGTCATTAGAATTGAAAAATTTATTGCAAATTTCTGCATATTTCTTAGAAAATGAAGAATATGTTATGCAAATATTTGACCTATTTAGAAAGTGCAATAATCAACGAATAGCGTTAAATGAAATCATTGAGGTTTTGCAATGTATGATAATCCATGGGAAAATTGATGGAGAAAGATTGTTGAATTATATAGAAGAATGGTTGCTGTCAGAAATTAATAAAGATCTAGACAATTTTATAAGTATTGAAAGATTGATGCGTGTAGTTAATACTGATAGTAAAATGAAGAAGATTTCTAAGGCTATTTTGGCTAATGAAGTTAATAGCGATTATCTTAGTAAAATGAATGCTATTTTCCATCATTTAGAGGAAAATGCAAAAAACAAAATAGAGCAGTTTCAGGAGTTTGGGGCAGATGATTTATATGAAAGATATCCAGATAAAATTGTTTCTGACAAGAACAAAGTGTATACAGCTTGTCGAAATACATTGAAAGGAATTATAAAAAGAAGAGAGGAAGAAAATAGCAATGGAATATATATTAGAAGTGTATATTCAGATGATCAAGAAATATCTATGGTTATACAGCTGTTGATTATTAATGGTTGTAATGAAAGAGATTTTCTTGATCAATATATAGGAATAAATGATGAATATGACTATTGGTTTTCAAGAGAGGGATTATCGGCAGAAAAGTTTGACCTTAATTGGCTGCGGTATTATCCGAATTCTATTCTTGATGTAATAAAACAAGATAAAAGTAGACGTGAGCAATTAATGAATATTATGGAGCTAGATCGCAAGCGAGAAAAAGCAGATGAATCATTAATTAGGCGTATATTTTATGTATATAGATATTTACGAAAATAATGACGTAAAGAATTAGGTTAAAAAACAATCTGCGGAGAAAAAATGAAAAAAGTGCCTGTCCCCGGCAAAAAAGTAAGTGCCAGACCCCGGCAACCTCCAGTTGGTTCAAAAAGTCTAGCCTAAACTTTTAATACCTTTCTAATTTGTTTAGTCTATTATCTCAGAGATCCTACTAACTGTCTATATTCCTACTATGGAGTGCTTACTAAGAGAGAACGTGTAGAATGTGACTTGACTTTGTTTGTAGTCATGATATACTCATTATATAGGAAAGAAAAAATTTGAAAGGAGTATTATAATGGACAGTGCATATGTGAAAAATCTAATTATGACAGTTATAAATCATTCGGAAAGTTCTTGCTGGGAAGATGCTGTGACTGAATGGGAGATTTATGATTGTGAAGAAGACGATAGTTGTTCAAATAAGTGTATTTGTGGAAAAGAAAATATTAAGTATCTTTATACGATACGCAATGAATTAAACGATGAGAAATTATATCCAATAGGAAGTTCTTGTATAAGAAAATTTAACAGAAGTGATATGAATAAAAAAACTGCTTTATGGGAAGGAGAATTTAAGTTATTGCATGCAGTTGAGAAAAATGAGTATTTATCACTTTCTCCAGAACTATTTTCTAGAAAGCTTTTAAAACAACTATATGAAGAAGGAGCATTTAACTGTGAATATAACAATTTTGAAGGCAGGAAAGATTATGAATTTATGGTGAAAATGTTCAATAAAAAAAATAAAGATTCTATATCGTTGAAGCAAGATAAAAAAATAAAAGCGATATTATTGAATTCAATAAAACCATTTTTACAGAAAAAACTGCTCGAAAAACTTAAGTAATTGGACGCATCCAGTGCCTGTCCCCGGCAAAAAAAGTGTTATGTTGGATAAAGACTGGAAGGCGTCTGGGTTGAGTAAGTATACAAAAACAGAGTACTGTTATCGAATTAAAAAGGATGCTGCGTCGAATAGCTCTTTTATTGTTCGAGAAAGTGAGGTATAAAATATGCCAAGAAAAATCAGAGCAAATCAGAAAGTATACGAATATTTTAGGGAAAATTCAGAGGTACTTTCTGGAAAGTATGCAGATTATGCAGATGCACTATGGAAACAAAACAATATAAAAAAATTCTTATTTTAAGAGATTGATTGATCTTTATACAATGGCAGCGGCAATTGGCATTCGAATTAAGCGCAGAGCGGCAGAAGATTCATCAAGTGATAATAAGAGAACTATTCAGATGGACCAGTTAATGTCAAATTTGTCAACGTTACAGCCATTGATGAGAATAATGTTGATTGTTGACGATTCACGTTCGCTCACGTTAGAAGAAAAACTGGATAGTGCCTTTCGTTTGCCGGAAACCGAAGAAGCATATAAGAATAATATGAATTTGTTTAATTCTTATATGCGAGGTGGACTAGAGTACCTGTATGAGAATCTGATTGTGAGAACAATAACTCCGGAAGATGAAGACTATGGCGATGCGCGCATTACTAATATGATGGCATTGCTGAAGAGAGATCTGGATGAAGGGGAGTTGGGGTAACAGAATAATTTGGAAAAATGATTTTAAGGAGAGAGTTAATGGATTTTGCAACATATAAAGATACTCAGCCTTCAAAGCTGAATTATAAGGAAATTATTGTAGAAACTGAAATAGAAAAATATAAAAAAATTCATAAAATGTTATATCGTTCGCTTAGTATGATGATTCATGATATATCATTTTTGTATGCTACTACAGAATTTGATTTTTTTGAATTGGATTCTGACTGGATTAGTATAAATATTTTACATACAGATATATTTGAGAATTTAATTACAAGGATGTATCGAGTGTTTTTTGACAACAGTGGAAACGATGCATGTAGTCTAGTAGGATTTAAATGTTCTTTAATAGGAAAGATGATTAAGGATGAATATAAGGAACAAATATTAAATGATATTCGACAACTACCTATTGAAAGTAAAACATATAAGAAAAAGTCAAAAAAGATACAAGACAATGTTATAAAACTAAGACATCAGTATATTGCACATGGATTGATTAATTCTACAGATTCTGCATCTGTAAAGTTAGTGGATTTAAAGGAGCTACTTGAATATGGTTGTGAATTGTTTCAAACATTGAGCTTTAATGTGAAAGACTTTTATATTGGAACCTCAGATGGCTATGGATTTGAGGCTGAATGGAAATTCACATATAAGTCTTCAAGAGCATTTATTAAGTATTGTCAATTGTCATCAACGTATATTTCTGATATTTATTGTGAGTATAATGAATATTGCCCTAAAGAAGTACAAGATAGGCTAAATGAAATTATTCAAGAACTGAACACATCAAAGAAAAGATGTATATAAAAGATATTGTTGTGAAGGTGAGAAGAAGGCACATTTACTAAGAGACATCCAGTGCCTGTCCCCGGCAAAAAAGTATAAACTTTATAAAAGTTCTATAAACAAAAGTATACATTTTGTGCAGAGGAGTCTGAGCAGCACGAGAGGGCAGCGTGTTACTGCTCATCTCAACTTATCATAAAGCTCCGGGTGCCAGCCCACGGTACTAAACCAGAGATCAGACATATGATTAGCCATATGAAGAGCCGGATGCTATCCCACACGCGGCGGCGGTCCGCGCCCTCGATCCGGGCAATCTCGACCACGTCCACAAAGACATCGGTTTTATACATATCGGGATACAGTTCCCGAAGATTG
>ERZ1106941.2443-NODE-2443-length-13816-cov-3.769057_pt1 | contig 13816 bp, 12 predicted proteins | sample MGYA00403670_ERZ1106941 | MGnify/ENA primary metagenome ERZ1106941 (study PRJEB35170, sample SAMEA104062400) | human gut metagenome | biome: human gut; feature: human-associated habitat; material: faeces | place: Denmark | collected 2012-06-04 ...
GTTAATTCAAATACAAGGTTATTTTTGAAACCGGGCAAAAAACATGTTTTCGTCCAGACATGGCATGGAACACCTCTCAAAAAAATAGGGTGCGACATTACATGTACAGGAAATGCAATGACTAAATATGAAGATATTCAAAAAATTTACGATGGAGAGGCTGAAAAAATTACATATATGATTTCTCCGTCAGAATACTGTACAGAAAAGTTTATTTCAGCATTTGATTTGAAGAAATTTGGAAAAGAAGATGCAGTGTTAACTGTAGGTTATCCGAGAAATGATTATTTGTTTAAATTTACTGATGATGAATGCAAAAATATAAAATTAAAACTTAATATTCCAATGGATAAAAAAGTTATTTTATATGCACCAACATTTAGAAAAGATCACGACAAGAAATTTTTAGAAAAAGATTTTAAAAAAATAATTTCCGCGTGCGAAAAAAGATTTGGCGGTGAATTTGTACTTTTAAACCGTGACCATAATTTCACTTTAAAAGATGACGGAAAAAAATATAACGCCGATAAAATATATGAATGTAATACAATTGATGATGTGCAAATTTTATTATACTCGTGTGATGTTATAATTACCGACTACTCATCTCTTATGTGGGATGCAGCGTTTTCTAAACATCCTTGTTTTTTGTATATATATGATATTGACGATTACCTAAAAACTTGGGGCTTTCACACCGATTTCAACAAATTGCCATACCCTTATGCAAAAACAATTGATGATTTTTGCAACAAAATACTAAACTTTGATAGTGAAAAATATAAACAAGATTTACAAAGCTTTTTTGACTATGTAAAACTTTATGAAAACGGAACTGCGTGTGAGCAGATTTATAACTATATGAAAAGTACATTAAAATAATGGTGAAAAATATGATAAGTGTAATTGTACCTGTTTACAATGCAGAGAAATTTATTGACAGATGCATAAAAAGTATATTAAACCAAAATTACAATGATTTTGAAATAATACTTGTTGATGACGGTTCGCCGGACAAATGCCCCAAAATCTGCGATGAATGGGCTGAAAAAGATGAAAGAATAAAAGTCATTCACAAAATAAATGGCGGTGTATCATCTGCAAGAAATACCGGTTTAAAAGTTGCAAAAGGCGAATTTGTAACATTTGTTGACAGCGATGATACCCTTTATGACTGTGCGCTACTCAATATGAATAATCTTATGAACAGTGAAACGGACTTTGTCATTTGCTCACACAACGATGTAAAAATTGAAAATGTTTTAGTAAAGCCTTACATTGAAAATGTAAAAACTTATACCGCAAATGAAATTAAAACAGATAAATTCATTGAATTTGATGAAACTGTTTGGTGGCCGTGGGGCAAATTATTCAGAATGAGCATTATCAAAAAGAATAATTTGGAATTCGATACTAACATTTCTTTTGGTGAAGACCATATTTTTAATCTTCTATATGCAAAGCACATTGATAAAAATGTAGTAATTTCCGATATTGTGGCTTACAATTATTACACCTTTACTATGGGTTTATGCTCAAAGACATATCCTAATTACCACGAAATACAGAAATACATATTAGACAGGCTGTTTGAATTTTTTGATACTCCGCCTAAAAAATATAAAGATTATTTTTCACTTGCATACTTTACAGGTGTTATTGATTACTATCTTTACTCATACAGCTTTAATAAATCAATAAAATATATTTCACAAACTTTGGATATATTTAAAAGTTGCATTAACGATGAATTGATAAGCACTTGCTTTACAAAAAAGCAAATTGAGTTACTGAAAGCCGGTAAAACAAAGCGATTTGCTCTTTCATATTTATTAAATAATCCGGATAAAACCATTATAAGAAAAGCAAAAATCAACGGTAAAAAAGTGCTTGAAAAAGCACTTGATGTTTTAAAATAATAATCTTGCAAAATAAAAGCAAAGAGTGTTATGATCTGCCCAAATTGTGCAGACAGTACAAATAGATCCTGCTTGATGCAATAAATTAAATTTTAAGCAACATACTGATTTCTTTTTCATAAACACTTATGTTTCGATAACTTCTTGGCATTAAAAATCCCTCTTGATGTTTATTCTACATCAAGAGGGATTTTTATATTGTCCGTTTTTACGAACCTATTTTAAAAAAATCAAGCCATGCTCTTAACTCTACTTTGCTATAAAATAGAATTCTACACCGTCTTCTTTATTTTCAAAGCCATACTTAAAATTATGAAGTTCAAGTATCTGCCTGCAAATTGCAAGCCCCATACCGGATGAATTTTCATCCCTGCTTCGTGACATATCGCCTTTATAAAGAAGTTCCCACAGTTCTTTACCTTCCTCTTTTGAAATGTTTTCACCTTTGTTATAAATTCCAAGTTTAAACTTTTTGCCTTTTCTTGTAAGGCTGACTTTTATAACAGTTTTAGGTATTGCAAACTTAACCGCATTTGAAAGGAAATTGTCTATTACCAAGCCGATAAGCTCATCATTACATTTAACAGAACATTTTTCAACTGCTAAATTTTCAATTCCGACATCTTTTAAAGCCGCAAGAGGTCGATATTTTTCAATCTCTTTTTTAACAATTCTGTCAAGGTCACATGCTTTTTTATCAATATCCGTATTCATTGTAAGCGAATTATACTGCAAAAGATTTTTGACAAGCTTATTCATCCTGATTGATTCTTCATAAATCGATTTTACATACTCGTCATTTTTGTCTTCATTTACTTTTTCCATAACAAGCTCGCATCGATTTTGAATAATTGCAAGCGGTGTTTTAAGCTCGTGTGCCGCAGCATTTGAAAATGAATACCTTGCATATTTCATCTGCTCTTTTTTCACAATGCTGTACGAAACTGCAAGCGAAATAGCGAGTGCCACCGTAAACACGCATGACAATCCCGTTGCCCATCTTGTAAAGCGGAAATCTTCAATAACATTTTTGAAAAGATTAGCTGCAGTATAAGTTATCACATAATAAGCGTTTTCATCTTCCGTACCAACAACTCTAACTTGCTTTACAATATATCTGCCATTTTCAATAAATACTTCGTCGCTATAATCTATTGCAATTCCCCACGGGTCTGACTTATTTTCTTTACATTCGGCTTTAGGCACCTTGCCGTCTTTGAATTTCTTGTCGATAAAATCATAATCTTTTTTTTGAAAATCAGTCGAATGTGCCTTATACAAATCCATTTCAAAATATTTTGAAATACAGCTGATTTCACCTGTAGGCTTGGTATTGGTAAAGGTAAAACTTTCACCGTCCGTGCCATCAGGCAAAATTCTATACACGAGCGAACACGGAATTACCTTATCTCCGTCAATTGCATACTTAAAGGTTGAGTAGTTAGAAGAATACTTATTATCCATTTGTGCAAGCTGTTCAATCTGTTTTTCTGACAAATATTCATCAAGATTGACTATGCCATATTTAAGTAACGGACCGTATTGGAACATAATTTGGTTTGAAGTTTGTGCAAGTAGATTTTCACCTGTTTCGTCATAAACATAATATTTTGTAGGATACATTGGAAGACTTTGGTTAGTAACACTTACAAAATGTTCTAAGTTTTCATACGAATTGTTATTGAATTCTTCAGCAAGCGTACTTGCTTCGTCATAAATATTTGCTTTAACCGTATCTTTCATATTGCCGTACAAAACAGCCATTGATGAAAAATACAAAACCAAAACAACAACAGTTACGATTGACAAAACTTTTCTTGTTTTTTTCATAAATCATACCTCCCTAAAGGAGTAGCCGGTGTTTATTATTGTTTTAATACATTCTGCTTTTTCGCCCAGTGCTTTGCGAATACGCTTAATATGTGTGTCGACAACCCTATCGTCACCGTCAAAATCATATCCCCAAGCAAAAGTTAAAATCAACTCACGATTTAAAACAATATTTTTGTTTTCCATAAGGTAGCAGAGAATTTTAAAATCCTTTGATGAAAGTTTGATTTCATTTTCACCGACATAAGCTCTTTTGCACGATAAATCAAGAGCCACACCGGATACTTTAAGCCAATTTGCACTATCTATTCCCTTGTAGCGTTTTATAAGTGAATTACATTTTTCATAAAGAACGGACAGCGGAAAAGGCTTAACAACATAATCATCGCACCCACATTCAAAGCCTTTCAGGAAATCAGCCTCCTGCCCCTTTGCAGTTAAAAACAAAACGGGCAAATTACTTGCTCTTCTTACAGCTCTGCAAGCATCAAATCCATCCACTTTCGGCATCATAACATCAAGTATTACTAAATCAAAAGAATTTTCATAAAACAGCTCAAGCGCGCTTTCACCATCGGTTGCCGTTTTCACCGAATATCCTTTCGCTTCAAGATAGTCCTTAATGCTTTCCCTTATTGCTTTTTCATCGTCTGCTACTAATACAGAAAACATTCAGCCACTCCCTTTCAGCTATAAGATATAATACCTATGTGTACTTCGCGTGTCATTTAACCAAAATAAATGAAGAATAAATATTTTCAATATCTTTATCTGTTAACTTCATAGGAAAATTTTGAAGTCTGGCAGTATTAACACCGTGAATTGTTTCTTCAAATTCAGCTTTTGTCATAGTCAAATCTTCAAGCAAGCCGAGGTCTTTTAAAAAATCAATAAACCCTGCATAATCAAATCCCGTGATTTCCGTTGTTTCATTCATAAGAGATTTAAGCTTATCACCTGAATTTGCCATATATTTCCAAATATAAGCAAGCGACACAGCCACCGCTCTTCCGTGATAAAATCCTTTCAACTTATGAAGCTTATAGCTGAATGCGTGCGGCGCAGTAGTTCTGGCAAGATTGATTGCTTTTCCTGCCAGCATACTGCATTCAAGCATAGGCTCAAATGTTTTTTCATCATTTTCAAGATATTTCACAAAATTATTATTAAAAAGAGAAAGTGCCTTTTTGCTGTACTGCCTGCTTTCATCATTTGCATCTATTGACCAATAAGCTTCAACGCTGTGGCAAAATGCATCAAGCGAAGTGGCTACCTTTTGCTCATAAGGTAACGATTTAAGTGTCGTATAATCAAATATTTGATAATCGGGAATAATATCCCAATCACTTACAGAAGCTTTATCCTTATTGTTATATAAAACTGAAAAGCGAGTAACTTCCGCTCCCGTTCCGGCAGTGGTAGGCACCGCTAAAATTTTAAAATCAAGCTTTGAATAATACTTAATGCCTTTCGCGGTATCAATAGCACTTCCACCACCGACGGCAACAACAAAATCGCAGGCATTAGACTTGAAAGCCTCTATCCCCTTTTGTACTGAGCTTACTTCCGGGCAAGGCTCAAATGAAGTAAACGCAACACTTTTGATTTTTATTTCATCAAGTGCCTTGCGATAGCCATACCTGTCATATTCGCCGGAGCAAACAAAAAGTACCTTTTGTGCCTTGATTTTAAGCATTATATTTTTAAATTCTTTAATAAATTTTTCATTATTATAATTCATTTCGCACCTTCCAAAAATTGATACTTTAATTTTAACATATACAGGCAAAAAAATAAACCTTTCTACTTGAGGAAAGGTTTATTTTTGGTTTTATATTATTTTGCCAAACTGCCGACAAGCATCATATAATCACCGATTTGCACACCAAATTCCGGCGCGCCCTCCATTATAAGCTGCTTGTTCGCTGTCATTTGAAACATATCGCCTGTACCGAGCAAAATTTTAAGAGCTGAAGTTGCACAGTCAAATTTCATACAGAAAAATGGCTTTGAACGCTTATATTCGCCCCTGCCGGCTCTTGATTTGCCTGCTTTAACGCGCATATATGCAGTACATTCAGGATGCCCCTCAACTGCCCACTGATAGCAACGGTCAGGGCTTTTAAGTGCCCAATCATGCACCTGCGGATGCCCCATTTTATTAAGCTGCGATATACCGGAAGAAAGCAAGTAAAAATACAGCTTGCAAAGAAGCAGTGAAAGTTCTTCGTCATTTTCCGGCGGTTCGGCAATGCTTAAAAGTGAAGACATTTTTAAAAGCACAGCCATAAACTTTGTGACTTAATCTTCATTTTCGGAAGTGAAGTCATTTTACCTTTCATAAATTCATTCATTTTCTCCATAGAAGAAAATGCAAGTTCGGCATCAATTTTTTCTTGACCGAGATATTCGCCGAGTTTAACACTCCATTCACCGTTTTCAACAATAAAATGGACCGCCTCTTTATCCTCTGCGTTTACTTTAGCTGAAACTTGGTAAATAGCGTTTACGCCCTCAAATTTCTTTTTAAGTTCAGGTACATCTGTGGCAATGGTTTTCATAAGCGGCAATGCCGCTGCCATAAATATTTTATTGGTATAGCGAGTTTCGTCACTTGCCATAAAGATACACTCCTTTCAATTTCAAAATAATGATACGGCAACAAATTAGAATTCGTCGTCCCACGCATCATCAGCTTCAAAATCTGCGTGCATCATTTCGCCGATAGCTTCGCTGATACCGTTTGCATCAATACCTGCCAAAGCAAGAAGGTCTTCCTGCAAGCCGATAGTTGAAAAAGCATTTTGGTGACCGAGCATTTTGAATGCACAAGCCTTACCGCTTTTTGCCACTACTTCTGCAACTGCCGAGCCTAAACCGCCCATAACTTCGTGGTCCTCAACAGTAATAATTCTTCTTGTATCCATAATTGCAGCCATTACAGCTTCTTCATCAATCGGCTTAATGGTGTGCATATTAAGAACTCTTACTTTCAAGCCTGCATCAGCTTCCATCATACGAGCGGCCTGCATAGCTTCAAACACACAAGAGCCACAAGCGATAACTGTAATATCAGTACCGTCATTCATAAGTGTGGCTTTATTCCATTCAAACTTGCAATCATTAGGTGATTTGTAAATAACCTGGTCAAAACCGCGGTTAATTCTGATATAAACCGGACCTGGAATATCATAAGCGGCCTTTACTGCGTGATAGGTTTCAGAACCGTCACAAGGGCAAATAACCGTCATATTAGGCAAAACACGCATACAAGCCATATCAATAAGTGAATGGTGTGTTGAACCTGCCTGGCCAAACGAAGTACCTGCGTGTGTTGCAATAATTTTTACAGGAACATTTTGATAGCAAATATCTGTATGCACCTGGTCAAGAGAACGGGCAGAAGCAAAAATTGCAAATGTGGAAGCAAAAGGAATAAGTCCGTTTTTAGCCATACCTGCTGCTACGCCGAAAAGATTTTGTTCCGCAATACCCACATTAAAAAATCTATCAGGGAATTTTTCACCGAACATACCGATTTTAGTTGATTTTGCAAGGTCAGCAGTAAGGGCAACAACATCCTTATGCTCCTCACCAAGCTCACAAAGTGCAATACCGTAACATTCAGCAGTTGAAAGTTTTGTGGTATCAGTCATTGTATATGTCATTCCAGCCATTGCTTACGCCTCCTTCTCTGCTCTTTCACAGCGTTCTTTATAATATGCATCAAGGCTTGCATAAGCCTGCTTGGTTTTTTCTTCATCAAGTGAGCCATAATGCCACAAGTAATTATCTTTCATAAAGTCAACACCTTCACCCTTGAAAGTATCCATTACAATAGCAGTCGGCTTATCGCCGCCGTTTTGATGATTTTTAACAGCGCTTTCAATAGCATCATTAAGTTCTTTAAAATTATGACCGTCAACACGGATAACATTAAAGCCAAATGCTTCAAACTTCTTGTCAACAGGTTCAACTTTCATTTCATCATCAACCCTGCCGTCAATCATACATTTGTTAACATCGGCAAGAACAACTACATTTGAAAGCTTGAACTGTGCCGCACTCATTGCAGCCTCCCAATTTGAACCTTCGTTAAGTTCACCGTCACCGGTTAAAACATAGTTCATATAATCAATACCGTTAACCCTGCCTGCAAGTGCAAAGCCGACAGCAAGTGAAAGCCCGTGGCCAAGCGAACCTGTTGAGCAGTCAATACCCTTAACCTTATTGCAATCAAGATGCATTCCGATTTTAGCACCTGTAAGGTTAAAAATCTTAAGTTCATCAATAGGCATAAAGCCATAATCGCAAATAACAGGTGCATATCCTACTGCTGCGTGACCTTTTGAAAGAACAAAACGGTCCCTATCAGGAAGTTCGGGATTATTAACATCAAGCTTCATAAAACGGTGATACAAAATAGTCATTGCATCCATAGCGCTGAGCGCACCGCCCAAATGGCCCGAACCGCCCCAAATAGCTGTTTGGATAGTCAGTCTTCTTAATTCGTCAGCCTTTTTTTCAAGGCGCAGCCATTCTTCTTTATCAAATGGCTTGTAATTAGCTGGCATAAATTACCCCTCCAAAATATATAAATTTTCCAATTACATTTAATTATTTAATAAGTCCCGGCATTTCAGGATGCCTTTTTGCAACTACCGAAAATGCATCTTCTGCAATATCAATTGCAAGTTTAATATCATCATCGGTTACAGCCGCATTCATAAAGTGATTATGATGTGACGCAAGGAAAAGCCCCCTTGATACACATTCGGCAATCCATTCTTGGTGAAGCATAAGGCTGTCATCATTAGCAATTCGCAAATAGAAAAGTGCCGGCTCACCCGAAACCACAAGATTAAAACCATGCTGTTTACCCGCTTCTTTAAATCCGTTTGTAAGTTTTGTACCCATTTCCCTAAACATTTTAGGTGTATCAAGCTTTTTCATCTTCGGTATACAAGCAAGGCAAGCGGCAAAAGGCTCCGCACTCATCCAATATGAACCTGTGTATACAACGGAAGAAGCTGTGTTTTTCATATGCTCACCACCGCAAACAGCTGACATATTATAGCCGTTTGCAAGTGCTTTACAAAAGCAGATAAGGTCTGCTTTAAAGCCATAATAATGGTCTGAACCGGCAATATCAAGGCGGAAGCCGGTGCGAACATCATCAATAATAAGTACCATTCCGTGATCATCACAGAACTTACGAACTTTTGCCCATTGCTCTTTAGTAGCACACACATTATCAAAAAAGTTACCGTGGTCATACGGCTGGGCAATAAGTCCTGCAACATCACCGCCGCAAGCATCATATGCTTCCTGCATAGCATCCATATCAAACCAAGGAACTACAATGTTGTTTTCAACTTCTTCAGGAAGAATGCCCGGATAGTCAATCTTTTGCGCCCACTGGAAATCGCCGTGATAATATCCTTTAAAGAACATCATTTTCTTTTTACCAGTATGCGCCCTTGCACACATTACGCTGAATGTTGTTGCATCAGAACCGTTTTTCATAAAGAATGCCCAATCGGCACAATTTACGGTATCTTTAAGAAGCTCGGCACATTCTACCATTTTGTAAGACGGTGAAGTTGTGCAGTTTCCTGTTCTAAGCTGCTCCATAGCAGCCTTATCAACATCATCATCGCAATATCCCAAAACATTAGGACCGTAAGCACACATAAAATCAAGGTATTTATTACCGTCAACATCCCAAAAATATGTACCTTTTGCGTGGTCAGACATAAGCGGCCACTTTGTTATAGGTAAGAAAAGCCCTTCCGAAGGGCCGAGATGACCATATACACCCGATGGAATAGCAGCTAAAGCCCTGTTAAACCATTCCTGTGATTTTTCGTGTTTATATTCAGGAAATTTACTCATTTGCAATCCTCCTTAACCCAAATAAACAGCTACTCTGTCAAGTATACGGTTGACATTATCAATCATATTTATCATACCGCTCATATAAATATTGCCCGCGCAAAGCTCAGCCATAGTTGACGCTGTTCCGTTAAACAGAGCATTTGCAAGGTCAATAGTTTTAAATTCCATAATAGCACGCGGAGTATCAGGCTTTTCCTTAATAGTTTCAAACTTATGGTCACGAATCCGAAGAGTTGCATAGCAAACATCTGTGATTCCCATTTGAATATCCCCGTCAACAGTGTAAAATGCCGAATGCTGTGCCACACTGTCGTGATTTGCAAGTGCCGAAAGCGCACCGGCTATTGTATAAAAAGTAAGAACTGTTGATTCTTCAAAAAAACTTCTGTTTTTCAAGTCGTCCTCACTTGGCATTAAAATTTTAGTTAATCTGTCAGTAAGCTTTGTAAATGGGCCAAGCAAGAATGAAAGCACCTGCGGCACATTTTTTGTAGGCATACCCGGCTTTCCGCTATCAATAAGAGCATTAAATTTTTCAGGGCTTGCAAAATTCATTTTGCAGGTACAGCCATAGTTTCCCTCACTGATTGTGCAACCGTCTTGCGAAAAATGAAATGTACAGCACGGGCCGTTTGCTACATCAAAGCAAAGTGATACTGGCTTTTTAATTGATTTAATAATTGCCTTTGCTTCATCATCAATTTCACAAAGATTTTCAAGGCAAGCAAGAACGCCATACATATTTACATAAGCCATTGCTTTTGCTTCTTTCAAAATAATTCCTCCTTAACAATAGAATTCGTTTACCTATAAATAGGTATAACAATTACACATTATAATAAATCACACAGTTGATTATAACATATTTATAAACTTTTGGCAATATTAAACAAAAAATAAAGCAGACGATTTTACAACCGTCTGCTTTATCAGTATTATTACTTATTTAGTTTTAACACTCTTAACCTTTGACCAAGAAGAATATACTTTTTTACCGTTTGCAATTTTATATGTACGAACTCTTACATAATATTTTTTCTTTGCCTTAAGCTTTTTAACGGTAGTTTTAGTTGTTTTCTGCTTCTTGATTGTTACGGTTTTCTTGTTCTTCTTGAATTTCTTATTGGTTGCGACTTGAACTTGATAGCCCTTTACACCGCTTACCTTTTTCCAAGTAACTGAAATTGCTTTCTTTGCACCTTTAACTTTCTTAATTGAAGTCTTTTTAGGTGCTTTGATTTTTGCAACTGCTGCTTGAGAAGTTGATGTTGTAGTTGTTGTAGTGTTATTATTTGCAGGTGCAGTTGTTGTGGTAGTAGTTAAAGCGTCTTGAGTTTCTTTAACTTTTAATGCTTCATAGAATTTTGTAAGTCCTGTGAAAATATCAGCTGTGGCTAAAGCATTTTCATCACCACCGGCGGTATAAGCATATGCACCCTTAACATCTTTGCATTCAAAACTATTTACTATTTCATTATAAATCTTTTGTGCTTTATCAAAATCATTCACAGCAGAATATGCAGCAAGAGCAAGACCTGTTGAATTACCGCTAATTACAGGGTCTTCAAGTTCTTTCGTGTTATAATTATAAACCTTATCCAAGTTATAAAGATAACCGCCGTCAGCTTTATATGATTCCATACAATTTAATGTATCATCAATAACAGACTTATATTTATTTGAATAAGGTGCAAGTGCAACAACAAGCTGTGCATCACTGTCTGTACTGGTATAATAAGTTGAGCCTGTACCAAATTCATAGAAATTGTTTAACAAGAAATTTTGTGCTGTTTTAAGGGTATCGGCAAGTCCGTATTTTTCAGCAACAGCAAAAATTGAAGAGAAAAGATATTGATTTTCATGATCTTTATTAAGTTTAACATTCTTGAAATTTTCAACAAGGTTAATGCCTTCATAATTTTTAACATCAAAGCCAAAATAATCAAGCGCAGTGATTACATTTGCATAAACGCCTGCCGACTCGCCTTTAATAGGAGCCCAGTTATTATTTTCGTCATACCCTACAACCGCAATAATCTTGCCGCTGTTTGAGTCTAAATTTTCCTTAACGCTCTTTGTAAATTCATCCTTATAGTCATTTACATCAATGCCTGCATTGATGTAAGAAACAAGGCTCTTTACATTTTCTACATCGAAATCAGCTTTCTTTTCAGATAAAAGATAGATTGCCGTATCGTTGAGCTTCTTTTTAATATCTCCACTTGTAACCTTACTGTCAGCCATTGCATAAACGCTTGTAAAAAGTGAAGTGATTGCAATGCAAAGTGCAACAGCAACAGAAATTATTTTTTTCATATTTATTAACCTCCTAATATGAAATTATTTATTATATGAACAGGTGTATGAAAATACAACCTTATCACCGTCTTTTAGTTTGGTGGAATCACAGCTTACATTCGGCTTTTTACCATTAACATAGTATAACCAGCCACTCTCCCCACCGCAATCAAATTCATCAAGATTATTTATACCTGATATATAAACGCTATAAATAGTCGTTTTTGCATTATAAGGAATTTTATTATCATTACAGGCTTTTTTTAACAAATCATAAACCGTAGCTTTGCCGTTGAAAGTGGCTTCGTATTCACTCAAAATAATACCGTTTTTAGGTACATATGCTTCGTGGCCGGATTTTAAATCATCCATGTTATCAAGTATTGACTTACATTCGATAGTAATTGTACAAGTTTTTTTAGATGAGCTGGTAGAAGTAATTTTTGCAGTAGGCTTATCAGCATGTAAATGAGTTGCGGTTGCAGCTGCTGCATATGCATCAGTTGAGCTTGTAGTTACAGCCGATAATTTTGATTTGTTATTTTTGTTATTTTCTGATTTCTTAACCTTTTTTGCAGTAGTTACTTCTTTATTTTTCGTTTTGCCTTTTTGGGTAGTTTCGTTATTTTTCTGACTGCTCGGTTTAGTTTCTTTTTTGTTTTGCTTAGTAGTTTTTTTCTTTTCTTTTACGGTAGTATCTGTAACTTCTTTATTATCGGTTGTTACTTCATCAATTTCGTCATCCTGCAAAGCGGTAGTCATTTCAGTTATTTGTGTTGAATTATCTGTCACACTTTTCTGAAAAACATTGCTGTTTGAACAGGCGCAAAGCATGGCAATGCACATAATTACTGCCAAAACAGCGCCTATATTTTTTCGCATAAAAAAATCCTCCATCTTTTCAGACAGAGGAAAGCACGCACCTTTAGTACGGAATTTAACTCCATTGCTTTCCCTTGCCCAAAAGCAGAATTAAAATGTGTGGCAGGTCTCCCGACTTATGATATAGCATAGCTTGAAAAATCGCCTTCTCAGTTTCCCAATGGTAAATGATTTTTCTTCATCAAATACGGTAATGGCTGTTGCTCAGGATTCTAACCTGATTCCCTTTTAATTTCTCGCAAGGAGAAAACCATCATATAAAATTAAATTGTAATTATTTTTCGTAAATACTCTTTTTAAGTACACCTATATATGGCAAGTTACGATAATATTGGTCATAATCAAGCCCATAGCCTACAACAAATGCGTCCGGCACATCCACGCCTACATAATCAGCTTTAATATCTGCTGTTCGCCTTGCCGGTTTATCGAGAAGTGTAACAACACCGATAGATTCAGGATTGCGTTTTGAAAGCATATCGTGAATATATTTAAGTGTATTTCCCGTATCAAGAATATCTTCAACAAGTAAAACATCAAAACCCGTTAAATCATCAGCAATATCTTTAATAATTTGAATATTGCCGCTTGATACAGTACCTGCACCATAACTTGAAGCTTGAATAAAATCAATATTACACGGTAAATCAATATATCTTGTAAGGTCGGTAAAAAAGTAAATAGAACCTTTAAGTACACCTACGAGCAAAAGTTTTTTACCCTCATAGTCTTTAGTGATTTGCTTTGCCAAGCGGTGAGCAATAGCGTTTAATTCTTCTTCTGTAACAAGTATTTTTTCAACATCCTGATGCATGGTAATACCTCTCTGCTTTTCATTACCGTTAGAGTATAACACTCTTTTAAATACTTGTAAAGCAAAAATTAAAACAGTTGTAAAGTAAAGATCAAAAAGTTGTAAAACGGATTGCTCTTTTTGAGCCTCGTTTCTTATAAAAAACAAAAAGCACCATAGAAATGGTGCCTGCCAC
>ERZ1106941.2447-NODE-2447-length-13807-cov-4.349985_pt1 | contig 13807 bp, 9 predicted proteins | sample MGYA00403670_ERZ1106941 | MGnify/ENA primary metagenome ERZ1106941 (study PRJEB35170, sample SAMEA104062400) | human gut metagenome | biome: human gut; feature: human-associated habitat; material: faeces | place: Denmark | collected 2012-06-04 ...
AAAAGAAAAGACAATAGGAAAATCGCCCGGAAAGAAAATAAAATTATCTAATAAAAGAGTTATTGGAGCAGCGGTAGTGGCTTTTGTAACTGTTCTTACTGTAGTATTAATTCATCCAGAAAGAACAAACGCTCTGAAACGAATCGAGGAAAAAACATCGAAAACATATTATAAAAATTCAGCAAATAATATGTATATCCATATGACAGGGCCATCAGGGACATCTACACTTCAAATCCGGGCAAGCTGGGGTGGTGCTTCTAGTACTTCTGCTTCTACATTTAGAGGACAGGCTAGACACGTAAAGTTAACAGGAAAAATCACATCAAAGAATAATCCATATAAGCTTACTTTTACATCAAAGGAATATAAGACAGAAAAAGCAGACAGTGGAAATTTTGTAAATATCTCATTTAGTGTTGGATACACAAAACCTGCACATCAGCAGGGTGACGAAAAATCTTTTGATGTACCAGATGGAACGTCCACAGCTAATAATTTTGCAGATGTAAATGACCATGCTTCCAATGCAGAAGCCAAAACCATTAAAATGACAGTCAGCCTGTATAACTTTGGTATCATCACTTTTGATAACAAAAAACCAAATGGTAGATGGGAACATCTTCGTTTTTATAATACTTCTGCAACTTACAGCATGCATTATCATGAAGCTCGTCCATTATCTTTTGACAGCCAAGGTGGAAGTGCTGTTGCTAAAATGACAGCAAAAGATAGTACATACTTTACTGGCTTTTCTACGCCAACGAAAACAGGATACAGTTTTGATGGATGGTATGATAAAACCTCTGGCGGAACAAAATATACCCGTGTTTTTGCCTGTAAAGATGGTCTCAAAACATTATATGCCCATTGGACAGCTAATAAATACACGATCAAGTATCATGGAAATGGAGCAACCAGTGGTTCAATGACTAATTCTACGGCTACTTATAATTCTAATTTTACTTTGCCAGCAAATGCTTTTAAAAGAGATTATTATGTTTTCTCAGGTTGGGCTACCTCAAGTGGAGGAAGGAAAGAATATAACGATAAAGCGGTATTCAAACCTTTTAATAAAACAAATGACTTAAACTTGTATGCCGTATGGACTGCAGCAAACTATAATGTAACAGTGCAATTCGATGGAAATGGCGGAACATGCAATGCTGCAGCAAAAACAGTAAAAGTAATGAGTAGCATCACTCTTCCATCTTCTGAGGTTACAAGAGATGGTTTTACTTTAGTTGGCTGGACATTGAATAAAAATGATAAAGATAACTATGAAAAACCTGGAACAACTATCAAAGCAAATGACGATATGACTTATTACGCGATCTGGAAGAGTACTACAGGCAATTCCAACATGGCAAGTATCATTACCGATAGCGATATGTTCAAAGGCGATGAACAGTTATCCGGTTCTAATGGTACAGGATATAACAGTTTGCAGGTAGATTCTAAAATGTCCCATCCCGATGGTGGAACAGATGATCCGGGATATTACACAGAAAGGTAGGAGAGTATGTTTAAGAAAATCAGACAGTTATCATTCTTATTTATGTTCGCTGTTCTTTTCTGCACGATGACAATGCAGGTAAATGCAGCAGGAAGTGCAAGGATGTATTGTTCAAAATATGGTGGACATGTTTATGGTGTTCCCAAACGAAAAGATGGCAAACCATGGTATCATTTCAGTGTTGCTGGTGGCGGGGCGAATAAAGGAAGCGAGGCTTTTTGTCGTGATCCCCAGCTTCATGCTGCAAGCGGGCAGACAGTAACTGTAACAAAGAGTACCGGTTATACATGGGCAAGAAAAGCTCTTACCTGGTATTTTCTTGGCGGCAGCAGGACAACGGCAAGAAGACATGCCTGCCAGTCTTATATCTGGGCAGGTGGAAAAAAGGCAAATATGGCAACTGGTACGGAATGGGCATGGGATGGTATCGCAAAAACACAGGCCAGTGGATACGTTCTTATTTATACCCCTCATCTTTCCGCACAGCAAGGCTGGTTTGGATACCAAGCAGTAGAAAAACCAACGACAAAGTATGTTGAAAAAGAAAAGAAAGACAAATTGCCGCTTGATTTTGATCTACAGATAGACAAAATAGATGCTTCTACAGGGGCACATATCGATACAGGTTGTTTTGAGGTAAAATTTGATGGAAAAGCACTTAAAGGAATAAAAAAGACTAAAAACGGTATTTATACAAAAAGATTAACAATCAAAGTTCCTGTTGTTGGAAAATCGAAAAAAGTCTATTATGTAACAAACTGGAACGTCTTAAGTGCTGCTAAGAAAAAAGAAGAGTTAAAGAAAGGGCATTATCCGAATAAAGCCGCTGCGAAAAAAGCCGCACAGTCACAGGCAGAAGAAAATTTCAAGAATAATAAGAAGAAAGCGAAGAACAGCAAGCATACATGGACAGTAACCGAAACGAATGCTCCAGCCGGACATTTCCTTGCGGACCAGAAGACGAAAACGGTGAAAACTTCTGCAAATGATAAAAAAGTTTCTTTTAAGTTTGTTGATCCACAGGCAACAGCAGAGATCTCAGTTACAAAGACATCAAAGAATGAAAGATTTTCTGGACTTTCTTTAGAGGGAGCTGTTTTTGGACTGTATGCCAATGATAAGATCCTTACATCGGATACTACTTATTTAAAGCTTAACAAAACAGTGGTCGGACAAAATACTTTAATTGAGACTGGAAAAACTGGAAAAGACGGCAAACTTAAGTTTAAGACAAAACTGTATCCGGGAAAATATTATATTAAGGAACTTGTGGCACCAAAAGGTTTTGTAAAATATCCTAAAAAACTGACCTTTACCTTATCACAGCATCAAAAAGAAGTGAAAAAAAAGCTTGATTCTACCATCAATATACCAGAAGATGAGATCTCTGGACGGATCGCGGTAGAAAAGACAAAAGGTTATGGGAAAAATGCTGAAAAGGGAATTACTTTTGACATCATCACGCAACAAAATATCAAGATCAAAGAAAATGATAAAGAAACAACGTATAAAAGTGGTTCCGTTGTTGAAAAGATCACAACAGATGCAAACGGAAAAGCCATATCCAAGTATTATCCATTTGGTTCTTATTTAGTCAAACAGGAAAATACAGAGGGTGATAGTGTAAAAGTGCCAGATTGGACGGTTACTATCTCAAGTGGAAATAAAGTAACCTATTCATATGCCAAGAACAATGTACAGTTAAAGATTAAAAAATATGTCAAGGAAAAAGGGGAAAAAGAAACGCCAGAGGCCAATGCAGTCTTTACCGTCCTTGATACCAGTAAGATTACCAAAAAAGACCTTGAAAAGTTAACGACACAAAAAGCTCGTCAGGAGTATGTGGCTGGCAGCAAGGCAGTGCTTGGCACCATCACAACGGATGCAAACGGTGAAGGAACTTATATCGTCACGAATGGAAACAAAGAATTGACATATGACAAGACGTACACCCTGTTACAGACCGTCGGGGACTCCCGGTATTCCTTTGCTGATGCCGCTGATGTCATTATCAACAGTACATTGAGTGAGAGAGAGTATGCGTTCAGCTTTGTAGATACCAATGCCTGTGTTTTGTTAAAATATAAGTTAGATGCAAGAACAGGAGAAAAGACGCCAGAAAAAGGAGCAGAGTTTGAGATCACACAGGTTTCTTCTGATAATAAAGATGAAGCGGCTGAAGCGACAACGGCAACAGATGCTCCGGAAGAGGGAACAACTGCCGGTGCCTCCGGAGAAACAAAGGGGGATACTGGCGAGACACAGCCTGCTTTCCCAATAACCGTTACTACGAATGAAGCTGGTATTGTAGATCTATCTATCCTTCCGGCAGGAACGTATAACATCCACCAGACAGGCGGTGACGAAGATTACTCCTATACCGATGACATCACCATCCGGGTAGATTTCGATGGAAAAGTCTATGAGGGAGACAGTGAGACAGCGACCGTATCTATCACAAGAACGGACTACAGCAAAGGAAATGGATTATCTATCAAGAAAAACCTTGTAGAAAACCCAGACAAACCTGACGAGAAAACCGCAGAATCCGGGGCTATCTTTACAGTAATCGATGCAAAGGATATTGAAAAGTCAGACCTTATGAAACTTGTCACCTTAAATCTCCGCAAAGAATATGTTTCTTCTCTGGAAGAATCCAAGATTCTTGGCACGGTCACTACCGATGAGAGTGGAAATGGTTATCTTCCTTTAGATGAAAATGTGGGAGAATTTATTGTCTTACAGACCGAAGGACAGGACGGATACAGTATTGCAGACCCAGTGTTCAGTTCGGATGATGCTATGAAAGAGGAGACCATCAAACATGGCGAACAGGTTAACAAGATGTATTCCTTTACTGCCGATGACATAAAGGAGAGTAGGGCAAAAGTTTCTGTTATGAAACAGAAAAAAGACGATAATGCCGATGCTGTAGCCGAGCAGGATGCGACATTCCAGGTGCTTGATGTAGCGACCCTTATGAAAGCAAAGGGCTTAACAACTGTGAAAGCATTAAAAGAGGAATTAGCAAAGTTAAAGACACTTTCTTCCTATCAGCAGTTTGTTTCTGGCCTTCCGCAAAATGCTATCATCGGTACATTAAATACCGATGCCAAAGGACAGGACTCTGTGGTATTACAGATGCATACGAATGCCGGAGAAGCTGCCAAAGATAACGGTAATGCAGAACCAGAAGTAGAGGCCCCGGTAGACAGTGATGATGAGATCGAAACAGGGGAAGTCAATGATGATTCGGATGGTTCTTATGAAGGAAACGATACGGAAAAAGAACCGGAGGATGAAAAGAAAGATACCGTAGGGGAACAGGGTGAAGAAAATGATGACTCTAACGATGATGTGACCTACTGGACAGCAGCAGCCCACAAAGATGGATTTGTTGTCATTCAGACTGGAGGGGATGTAAGTTATAAAGCCCTTGCCCCAGTATGGTCTGGCGATATGGAAAATACAGCTGGCACCGATGATACCGGTGCACCAGAAACAAAGTATGCGTTCAGCGGTGTCGATGAAAAGATCCATAGACGGATCAGAGTCACAAAGAAAAAACGTACTGGTGTAGTTGATGGTAAAGAAGTAACAATGCCGGAGGGCGCAGCCGAATTTGCTCTTTATGATGCATCTGACCTTGGTGAAGATGCTAAACCAGTATGTACCCTTGTTACAGGAACAGACGGTACAGCTACAAGCCCTGATCTTCCAATAGGAAGTTATATCTTAAAGCAGACCAAAGGCGCAGACGGATTTAAGTTTATTGATGACCAGACAATCAATATCACCGAAGACACACAGGAAACTGTCGAGTATGAATACCTGAACGAAGAATCCTGGGTAAACTTAAAAGTAACAAAAGTCTCCGCAGAGACGAACCATCCATTAGGACAGGCCCTGTTCGAGTTATACAAACTTTCTGATGTAAATACCGAAACAGGCGAGCCGAAAGCAGGCACACAGGTAGTACGGAGCCTTTATACAAACAATGACGGTTATGCTTCCTGCCAGTTACCATTTGGTGAGTATTACCTTATTGAGAAGACAGCCCCGCTTGGCTTCTTAAACAAAGGAAAAGGCGTAAAAGTTATCTTAAATGATGAAAAGGCAAAAGCAGATAAGGATGGAAACCGTTCTGCAACGCTTACTTATCCAGATACTCCGATCTACGGTGAGATCAAAGGGGAAAAACAGGGAGAATACCTCACTGGCAAAGATGCTAATGGAAACTTCCTTTATGAAAAACGAGGCATAGAAGGTGCGGTATATGCCCTGTATGCGAGAGAAGATATCACGGACGATGCCGGAAACCGGAAATGGGCAGCTGGTGAAAAAATCAGCGAAGCGACAAGCGACAAAAATGGAACATTCCAGTTTACCCATGATAGAAAAGTAGCGACCATGTCCTCTGAGAAAGAGTTCTGGTTAGGCAAATATTACTTTAAAGAAATCGAAGCTCCTTATGGCTTTACTTTAGATACGAAAGAATATGACGTGACCCTGACATGGGATAAATCCCCACAGAAGACAACCGTTACCGATGAGACGATCACCGAAGATGGAAATGGTATCGATGGGGAGACTTTCCGTACATTAGGTGTAAACCATATCTTAACAACGGGCGAGAAGTTAAATCCTCTTATCAAAAATGCAAAGACTATCACTTTTACATGGGAAAAACAGCCTGCAGATGCGGTAGATGTTTCTGTCAGCAAAGACGATGGAAAGACTCCGGCAAAAGATGTATGGCTGTGGAGCGATGGAAATGGAAATTATTATATTTCCTCTGGTGTTACCGATGCAGTCATCAACTTCAATGCGATGTCTAATGGCATGTTCATGGGCTGCGACCAGTTAACACAGATTAATTTTGATAACATCAACACATCACAGATGAGAAATGCACAGGATATGTTCAATGGCTGTACGAGCCTTACCAGTCTTGATGTGAGCAGCTTCAATTTTGCTGCCTTATTATATGCAGACCGTATGTATTACAACTGTTCCGGTGTACAGACGATCTATTCCGCAGGTATCAAAAAAATAGGAGATGCCGAGGAAGTGAAGATGATCCCGGTATCTATCGTTGCAAAACCGCTCAATACATTCTGTGTTGCCGATGAAAAGATCACAAACGAAGATGGTACAGAAACAGCCAATACCAATGAACAGTTTACTGCGGATGATTTCACATTTGAAGTCCACTATATCCGTTCTGATGGATTAGCTCCAGAGGGTATTGATGATGAGGTGCAGGTAACAAAAGATGATATCGAAAGCTTTAACAAGACCGGACCATGGAGTAAATCCGATAAGAAAGTAACCATTACCTTTAAGCCAACGAGCAAGTATTATTCCATCGCAAGAACAGTTACCGCCAACATTCAGGTAGACGGGCCGGAAGATTATGACGGAACGATTGAGATCGATGAACATCCGATCGTGACAACGGCTGTAGAAGAAACGAGACAGTCCCTCACCATCGACCTGTTAAAGATCGATTCCGAGACAAAACAGCCGATCAGTGGGGCATTGATCGGGTTGTATGCGGCAAATGACATTCTCGATGTAGACGGCAATGTTCTTTTTGAAAAAGGCCAATTGATCCAGTCTATGGAAAGTGATGAAGCAGAAGATTCCCATGCCGTAGAATTTAGCAACCTGCCAAGTGATGCCTACATAAAGAACCGCGGAGAGAATATGTATTATGTAAAAGAAATCTCCGCTCCGGCAGGATATAAGATCACAGATCCAGATAAATGTTATTACTTCAAAGGCAGTCTTGGTGATGACAAGGTTCACTGCGAGATCCTGCATACCTGGGCAGGAGACGAGATGGCAGCCGATGGGGACAACGACAGCACCCATTACATCATGGACAGCGGCAAGATGGAAAATACACCGGGCGGATTAGGATTCATGAAACTGTGGGATGACCACGGCAATGCCGCAGGCAAACGTCCGGATAAGATCACTGTTGAGATTTACGAAAAAGCGTTAGGTGAATCTGCTTCTGCAATTGAAACTTTGACCCTGACTGCTGAAAATAACTGGTCTGCAACATCCGATGTACTCAACCAGTCATCAGTTAAAGGATTAAGTGATGCAGAGTTTAAAGAGAAGTATATTGTCAAAGAGTCCTATGTAGACGGCTACAATCACGACCAAACCAAAAATGCGGTACTTACCAAAATGAATGGAAGGTATGTGTACAAGCTGGATAATGTGGGGGAGAATGAAACATACGCTATCATCAAGAAGGTATGGAACGATCAGAATGATGCAGAGAAGAAACGGCCATCAGAGATTAAGGTACAGTTATACCGGGATGATGTTGCATATGGAAAGCCTGTAACATTAAGTGAAGATAATGAGTGGCATTATGATTCTCGAAATACATCCGATCCATTAAATTCATCTATGGTATTGAAAGCTTATAATGACCAAACAGGTGCCAAATATAAGTATACATGGAAAGAGCAGCTTACCGATGTGATCACTGATGACCCAAATACGGGATATACGATATCTTATGCAACTGATGAAGATGCTTACCTGACTACCGTAACCAATACCCTCCAAAACGGTATCATGGTTGTAAAAGACTGGGATGACAATGACAATGAAGCGGATTTACGAGTAGACAGCGTTGAAGTCCAGTTATATCGCAATGGCGAGAGCATGGGCGAGAAGTACAAGTATACGTTGAGCGATGAAAACGACTGGCAGAAATACATTCCTGACGTACCGGTAAATGACCCAGATGGTAATCCATATGAGTACACTTGGAAGGAAATCTCAAAGAATTGGACAGTGACGGATGAAAATGCCAGCCAGGTTGGATACATGCCATCTTACGAGGAAGCAACGATGGATGGATTACCGACAACGATCATCACCAATAAGGTATACACACGGGGCAGCATTAAAGTTTACAAAGACCTTGACCCGGACGATGTATATTTCTCTCATGGCAATCCGAAGTTTACCTTCCATGTAAAAGGTAAAAACTGGAAAGGTGAGGATGTAAACCTTACAAAGACTGTAGCGTTCACCGAGGAAGACCTGCAGAAGTTTAAGCAGGAAAACCATAAAGACGGAGACAAGATCCGCAAAGAGGCTGTCTTTGAAAATGTTGAGCTTGGTAGCTACACCGTTACGGAGTCCGGCACAGAAGGCATGTATGAGCTGGATAAGATTGATACCTCTGGGGATAACGTAACAATAGGTGATGATAAGAAGAGTGCGGTTGTTGTTATTGGTAAGGATAAAGATGGTGAGATTTACAGTACCGGTACAGTAGGATTTTACAATGTTTCTTATAAAGGTAGCATTAAGGTAATCAAATACAGTGACGATGCGAAGGAAAAGCCATTAAAAGGTGTTACCTTTGCACTGTATGATAACAAAGGAAATAAAGTTGCCGAAAAAGAAACGGATGAAAACGGAGAGGTTCTGTTTGATAAACTCCATCGTGCGACCTACATCCTGAAAGAAACAAAGACGTTACCGGGATATTCGTTATTAAAAGATTCTATCAGCATCACAATACCTAAGACGTTGACAACAGCGGAAGCGAAAGCGCAGAAGGCGGACCTTAGTAAAGGAAAGTACAACGAAGCAGATGATACCTATGATTTTTACGATTTGGTTTATAAAGTGACAGACCATGCAATACCGGGAGTACCAATGACAGGAGCATTTGACAACTGGCAGACTTATGTACCGATTGTGATTGCGATGGGATTGCTTATTGGTGTCGGAATTTACGAAATCAAGAAGAAAAAGAGTCCCAAGACTGAAAATGAGGAAAAATAAAAGGTATGATTAAAGGGAAAGGCGGTATTTTGCCGCCTTTCTTAACATTACAATCAATAAAGAAAGGAAGGATATGTAATGGAAAAAATGGCAGTACCTACGGGAGATGTGGTTAAAGATATGGATGTTGACAGAGAGGAGTATCTTTTCTTCCTATTAAAAAACGAAACGAGTGAATTTACAATAGGGCTAGGGGATATTTTAGAATGCCTCAAATTTGCAGAAGAACAGGGAGAAGTACCGGAACTGCCACAGGAATGGTGGTGGAAAATGAGTGAAGTTTATCCAAGACTTGAGACATATGTTGACGTTCCGGAAGATGAGAGATGAGAAAATTTAAGCTACGCACAGGGGTAAGTAACCCATATGAAATCAATGTTGATTCGGCCTGTGATAACCCTATACAGCTTATTGGATTATATAAAAGATTAGAGAATACAGACCGACCTTATGGAAAACATTATAACCGTAGTCTTTCTTTTGCACCATACAATGAGACAGCCTATTGCTTTTGCCCTTATAGTTCTAACTCGCGTGAAGTGATAAAAGAATCCTGGAAGAAAGAATTAACTGACTATGAACGCAATATATACAATGTGGTAAGGGAATATTTTGATCTGGCAGTCTATATCATACAGCAGGAAACGGGTATATATGTAGGTGAAAGAATAGCCCGAAGAATATTGGAAGATTACCTTTTGGTAGAAGGGCATATGTATTACTGGGCTACTCTATATAATATTCCATGGATGCTGCTTTATTTTCTGCGTCCTAGCCCATGTTATGGACTGGAAGTAAAAGAAGGGTCTGCTTTACAGATCTTCTTGTCCGAACGAGAAGATGTATGCTTAACATCTGGAAAACACAACGGATATGTAAAAGTGGATAAGTCCAATAAATTTTTAAATCTGAATTTTGTATCTATCTTACATAAACGGCAGGTGATTTCTAATGAAGTTAAAGAGACGCTACATTTTAATGTATTTTTGAACAATAATATCTTTCCATCAAAAGAACTGTTTGGATTAGACCTTGAGATTAATGAATTCCGCTTTCCCGCTTTGATAGAAAAAACGAAATATCGAAAGCAGTGGCTTATCGATCTTGCAAAAGATATCATGCCAGAGATATAATTGGGATGTATTCAAAAGAATGCAGAGAAAGAATTGGATTCGTCAATATGAAATCATGTAGGAGGTTTGCTTATGGAGATTAAGCAATTAATAGATGATTATATACATTGGTTGAAAAAGGAAATAACTTTTGAGAAAATAGGAGAATATTATGAAATAACGACACCTTTTCTTAATAGTGCAAATGATTTTATTCAAATATATGTACGAATTGATAAAGATACCATTTTTTTTACTGATGATTTTTTGCTTCAGCGAAGTAAGACGAAACCAGAAAGATTATGCAGAACAATGAATAATCCAAATAAAACAAATATGAGTAGTATATTATTTGCATGGAATGATACGGAACCGGCTCGGAGAAAAGACATCCAGTTAATTGTTTTAATAAATGACAGTAATAATATTGCTAAAGGAGTTGAAGATGGATTTCATCATTACGATGCACAAGTTATAAAGTGGAGTCAGATTAATATGTCAAAAAATATATCGTTATTAACTGCATGAATACACTGAATGATTATAAGACATGAAGGCAAATACCTCAAAAGGAAAATACGATAAGGCAAAAGACCTGTATTATTTCTATGACCTGACTTATGATGTGGATAATGAAAAAACTCCAACACCACCACTTACCGGTGGATTTGAGAACTGGTTATCCTATCTGCCGATCGTATTGGCAATGGCATTGTTTGTCGGATTAGGCATTTACTGCATGAAGAGGAAAAAAGAAACCAGCCAAATAATATCTGCTAAGAAGCAGATTCAGGAATAGGTTCACATTTGTAAGGATGTGAGCCTGTTTTTATAGAAAGGATGAGAAATAATGACTTTTTTTAAAGATAAAATAGCCATGCTTACAGGAACTGCGATACAAGATGATGAAACCTTTAAATCTGAAGGTGGATTTATACCCGAAAGAGATCAGTATTATTTTCAGATGCAACAAGGAGAGAATGTTTTCTTAGTTGGTTCTAAAGAACTGCTTATATGTCTGAGATTGCTTGAAAAGATGGGAGAGTTTCCAGAAATAGGCGAAAAATGGTGGCTACAGATGGCGACACTTTACGGATGAGAGCATATAATTATATTGATGCAACTGTTTATAATATTCCATGGTATTTAATCTATAGTTTCCATGGCTTTCCATTGTATCATATGATAATTCGGAAAAATTCTACTTTATATAAACATCTCCTTCAGCAGGGATTTGTTTTAAAGAATAGTAAGATCAAAAAGCATATTTATGTGGCGGATAACAAAGGCTGCCTGCTCACCGCCACAAATTATAGATATGTAGTAGACAAAAATGATAACCTTAACGAGTGGCTGGACTTTTCCATCCTACGTCCGGATGATAAGGTAACAGATACTCTCTTATCTGTTGCAATGGATCGCTTTTCCATCAAAGTAGATTCGTATTATTTTGGTAATTTAATTAATTATTCTGATTGGAATCCGCGACAAAAAGTACTACATATTGCCGAAAGATATATGAATCCCTGATTTTACGAAACGGAAGAAAAAACCTGCGAAATAATATTTATAGGGAAATGGATTTAAAAGGCTCATATCAGGAAAAGATATGGGTCTTTTCTTGTAATCCATATACTATATATAGTTAATGATTAAGGGGGATTACTATATATGTGGTTGACTAAAAATGGTATAATAAAAGATATAAATAGGATGATAAACATTTTAAAAGGAAGGATATCCATGCTACGAAGGAAAAGAAAAACAGAACATTATACATATGAAGCGCGAGATGTTAGTCATTATATTATCGTCTATAGTAACAATAAAGATTATGGAGTATCAAATTTAAAGTTACAAAAATTGTTATATTTTATTCAAGCCTACTTTTTGGCAAATGATTATCCACCATGTTTCTACGAGAAAATAGAAGCGTGGAGTTTTGGTCCTGTTGTGCCAGAAGTATATAGAGAATATAAACAATATGGGGCGATGGATATTCCAACATCAGATTATTATTTTAAAATTGATGAAAATAATATCTGGGATTCTCATAGAGTATATTATGAAGATATTATCGCTGGGCAGGATAAATTCATCATACGGGAGATAGTGGATCGGTTTGCAGACTACGCAGCAACAGATTTAGTGGCGATTACGCACAAACAGCGTCCTTGGATTGAGGCTTTTGCCAAAGGACGTAATAGCGAAATTACTACAGAAGCAATAAAAAACTATTTTAAGGAAGAAAAAGAAAAAGAATATGAATGCTAAAGAATATGAATTCTTGGTAGGAAAACATGACGTTTCTGAACACCGATTAAATTCATCCGTTGAGTATAGGAGGACCAAAAGAGAGATTAATCGTTTTTGCAAAGGTTTATCTTTAGACACCAAACAATATTTGCCGGAAAAAACAATAAAGAGCCTGCAAAAATATATCAATGCTCCAGACAAATTGGATAGATTGCTTTATTCGGAGATTAGTCATATCATTTTTCAAATGGATGAAGTAGCAAGGGGAAATTTTGTATCTAATGCTGAAGAATTATTAATGTATGTATTGCGAAAACAAGATCCTAGATACAATGACATTCGTAAGATTGCGGTTAAAATATATGATCATGCTCAATTAGTTACTTATCAGGTAGAAAATATACAAGATATGTTTAATAGTGGGATTGATGATGCAAAATTGGATTTGGAAAAAACGATACAAGGTGTTGAGAAAGAATATGTGTCAATTCTTGGAATATTTGCTTCGATCATTCTGGCTTTTGTGGGCGGAATGACATTTTCAACATCTGTTTTAAATAATATTGCCAAAGCGAGTATTTTCCGATTATTAATTGTAACTGACCTATTAGCTTTCGTTTTGTTTAATACAATTATTATATTATTAAAATTTATATTTGTTATAAATGACAGCAGACAAAATTTCCCATTCAGCGCCAAGTTTATGAACATAATATTACTGATTTTTGCTTTATTTATATTGATATCATGGTGCTTTAGTTTAAATGATATTCCATCATTTTTATTAAAATTTTTTCCGTGGGGACATTAATATTTAGACTCATACCACTCGGTATGGGTCTTTTTTTCTCAAAAATCCGAATCCGATTCCATTTTTCTTATAAAAATTCTTTAAAAATGTGCTATGATAAAAATATCTATACAGAAAAAATAGGATACACTTTTTTCTTTCATCCTAATAATAGGACAATCTATTAAGAAACAAAAGAAAGGAAGATAAGTCATGAGAAAAAAGATATGGGGTATCGCAACAGCTCTTACATTGGCAGTTGGATGCAGCTTCAAAAAAGGCTCATGTCAGGAGATCGGAAGAGCA
>ERZ1106941.2450-NODE-2450-length-13802-cov-7.461992_pt1 | contig 13802 bp, 14 predicted proteins | sample MGYA00403670_ERZ1106941 | MGnify/ENA primary metagenome ERZ1106941 (study PRJEB35170, sample SAMEA104062400) | human gut metagenome | biome: human gut; feature: human-associated habitat; material: faeces | place: Denmark | collected 2012-06-04 ...
ACAACAAACCTATTGGCAGACTTAAATATGCGCTTATTTAATTCCGCCAACGGGTTATGTATATAGTTTTTCTATGAACTTTGATACATGATTTGTAGTAACCAGAATCTAAATATTTAATACCTATGGAAGCATTTACCCTCAAAACTTTGCTAAATTGTGGCTTCTCACAATCTTTGCACATCTCTTTGATGAAAAAAAGTGGTGTGGCTTTATTATTGGTCTTGTTGCCTGTTTCTGTGATTCATGCAGATCAGGAAACTTTTCCAAAGGACACAGTGAAGCTATCATACAGTTCGCAACAGATTGATGGTGCCGAATTGATGAAAGTGAAAGACGCCAATTTCGTAAACTCCCTGATAGGAAGAGTGGCGGGAGCTACTATTAATCCCAGTGCTTCCGGTGTGGGTGGTTCGGTAAGGATAGTGTTGCGTGGCTATCGTTCCATATTAAAATCCAACAATGTGCTTTTTACTTTGGATGGTGTACCTTTGCCACGACTGGAGTCAGAGCAACCTTCTAATGTATATACCTCTAACTGGCAGACTGGTGACGGTATAGTGGCTTTTTCTCCCGATGATATAGAAAGCATTTCTGTTTTGAGCACTGCGGCAGCTTCTACTTTGTATGGTAGCCGTTCCGCTAGTGGCGTGGTGATGATTAATACTAAGAAAGTACATTCCGGAAAACTAAGAGTAGAATTGGGGAATAGTACTACTTTCAGTTCGCCACTTGTCATGCCTGAATTCCAGCAGACCTATGCGCAGTGGGGAGAAAAGATGACTCATCCCCAGTCGTGGGACCCGGCAGATTTCTTTCGTACCGGACATACTATCAATAATTCCCTTGCCCTTTCCTTTGGAAATGAATATAATCAAACACGAGTTTCGGCTGCCACGATGAATGGCATCGGCATCATTTCCAATAACGGTGTAGATCGTTACAATTTCTCACTTCGAAATACATCTTCTTTATTACATCATAGGCTAAAGCTCGACTTTACTTTGAGATATATTCATACCGCAGAGCAGAATATGTTATCGCAAGGTATGTATGGCAATCCGTTGGTTCCTGTTTATTTGATACCTGATGTGTTGCAAGAACGTATTAGTGTCAATCCTGATTATAACTACAAGAGTCATTTCGAAGTTTACGATCCGAAACTTGGGACTAATGCGCAATACTGGCCTTTAGGAGACATGCGGATGGGTATGCAAAATCCTTATTGGATCATCAACCGGAATCTGTACAATCAGAAAAAGAAACGTTTACTAGGTGGGATGGGAGCGAAATTTGATTTGACCTCCTGGCTCAATGTGGCGGGGCGTATTCATTACGATCGTGATAAAGAAACCGCAACTAGAAAATTTTATGCGTCTTCTCTTCAAGCCGGCCCTTTGGGCTCGTATCATGAGTTTGAAGATAAGAATACGCAGGTCTATTCCGATCTCCTGTTCAATGTCAATAAAACGCTAGGGGATTTTTCAATTGATGTCACTTTAGGTTCTTCTATTTGTGATACGAAGTTTGATAACTCTTACGCTGGTGGTGACCTGGAAGTGCTGAATCAGTTTAATTTATCAGGACTGGATCGACGCGTGGGCTATCGCTATATGGATCAAGACTTCAATTATCATGACCGGGCTACATCATTATTTATGCTTGCGAAATTGGGATATAAGGACCGGTTATTTCTCGATTTGGGCGGAAGGATGGAATGGCTTAAATTCTGGGATGATAATTCAAGTTATTCTACTGATGTTATTTATCCTTCGATAGGAGCATCTGTGGTTCCAACAGGATGGTTGCCAGATAATCCCAACCGATTTCTTTCGTTCCTAAAATTCAATTATACCTATAGTGAAACCGGTAATAGTTTTACCGATTATATCTTCTTGAATAAGAAAAGGATTGGTCTGGAACCAAGATTGGATGATAATATGCTGGATCCTGAACATACTAAATCTCACGAAATAGGGCTGAACGCAGGCTTTCTTAATGATAAAATCAGTTTGGCGTTTACAATGTACAAGGCATCTACTTCTGATTTGCCGTTTGGGGGATATGTCCCTGTTCCTTTTTATGGGGATGTTTATTTCATGCATAATGGATGCAAGATTGATAATAAAGGTTTTGAACTTGTCTTGGGAACAAATATGAATATCGGGCAGGTAAAGTGGGGCGGACGTTTTACTTATTCCATCAATAAGAATGAAATAAAACAGCTAATGGAGCCTCAAATAAACCCTGTAACGGGTGAAAGCTTGGAATTGGAAGAAGTTCAGATAGCCAAAGGTAGTGGTTGGTATATCCCATTAAAGAAAGGTGGCTCTATAGGTGATATATATGTAACAGATTTGCAGAGAGATGCACAGGGAAATGTTGTTGTTGATAAAACATCACAGACTGTCAATCCTGCATACGAATATGTATATGCAGGCAATGCTGATCCTAAGTATACGATGGGCTTGGCTAACAGCTTTTCATGGAAAGGCTTTGAACTCGATTTTGTGATTCACGCCCGCTTTGGTGGTGTAGGTGTGTCGATGACGCAAGCTGCTATGGATGAATTTGGTGTCTCGCGGGCTACGGCTGTAGCCCGCGACAATGGTGGCGTTTGGGTTAGTGGTGAAAAGATTCCGGCAGAGAACTACTATAGGCTGGTAGGCTGGACACGTACAGGAACGGTGTATACATACGATGCCACTAATATTCGTCTTGCTGAAATGTCGATCGCTTATCATATTCCCGTCAACCGATGGGCGAAGTGGATACAGGATGTACGGGTGGCATTAGTGGGACGTAACTTGCTTATGTTGTACAATAAAGCTCCATTTGATCCGGAATCTACGGGAAGCACCGGAACCTGGGGGCAGGGCATCGACAACTTCCGCCAACCCAGCTACCGGAACATGGGATTTTCCGTTAACCTGACTTTTTGATCTTTCTTCGAAAAAAGAGATCCTGTCCCGATATGAGCTGTAAAAACTACTCTCATCTTGTATCGGGGCAACTCTTCTATTAAAAGTCCTTAACGAAAGCCTATTACATCACTTTTTATTTGTTTCTTTGCACCAAATTCGGGTATAGTGTTGTCTTGTCATTCGAGGCAGCACTTAATTTTGCTTAGAAATTAATGGAGAAACTCATTATAAATGCTTGTCCGGTGTGTGGCAGTACGCACTTGAAACGCGTCATGACTTGTACGGATTTTTATGCTTCGGGCGAACAGTTTGAACTGCATTCGTGTGAGGACTGTGGATTTACATTCACACAAGGAGTTCCCGTGGAAGCAGAGATAGGTAAGTATTATGAGACTCCCGACTACATCTCCCACACTGATACGCGCAAGGGCGCGATGAATAATATCTACCATTACGTACGTTCTTATATGCTGGGCCGCAAAGCGCGTCTGGTAGCTAAGGAAGCGCATCGCAAGACGGGGCGTTTGCTTGATATAGGTACGGGAACCGGCTATTTTTCCGATACAATGGTTCGTCGGGGATGGAAAGTAGAGGCAGTGGAGAAAAGTCCGCAGGCACGTGAGTTTGCAAAAACACATTTCGAACTGGATGTAAAGCCCGAATCGGCTCTGAAAGAGTTTGCTCCTGCTAGTTTTGATGTCATCACTCTCTGGCATGTGATGGAGCATCTCGAATCTTTGAATGAGACTTGGGAGACGCTTCGCGAACTGCTGACAGAAAAAGGAGTATTGATTGTGGCAGTACCCAACTGCTCTTCTTATGATGCTCAACGTTATGGCGAGTATTGGGCGGCATACGACGTTCCCCGTCATCTCTGGCATTTCACTCCGGGCACTATACAACAGTTGGCTTCCCGTCATGGTTTTATCATGGCGGCGCGTCATCCGATGCCGTTCGATGCGTTCTACGTATCCATGTTGAGCGAGAAACATCGTGGCAGTTCATGCAATTTCCTGAAAGGGATGTTTGCCGGAACGTTAGCATGGTTTAATGCTTTAGGACGGAAAGAACGCAGTAGTTCCATGATTTATGTATTCCGAAAAAAGAGATAACGCATGGGAAATCAAAACAAATATAAGTCAGGTTCAATCTTCGACATGCAGTTCATCACGTCGAGTATCAGTACGACACTGGTATTGCTGTTGCTGGGACTGGTTGTCTTTTTCGTATTGACGGCGCACAATCTTTCCGTATATGTCCGCGAGAATATCAGTTTCTCCGTTCTTATCAGTGACGATATGAAAGAAGCGGATATACTGAAACTTCAGAAAAAACTGAATCAGGAACCTTTCGTGAAACAATCCGAATACATCTCTAAAAAACAAGCATTGAAAGAGCAGACAGAGGCAATGGGAACCGACCCGGAAGAATTCCTGGGCTATAACCCCTTTACCGCTTCCATCGAAATCAAGCTTCATTCCGACTATGCCAATTCCGACAGCATCGCGAAGATAGAGAAAATGATTAAAAAGAACACCAATATTCAAGACGTGCTCTATCGAAAGGAACTGATTGACGCTGTGAATGATAACATACGAAATATCAGCCTGGTGCTGCTCGCTCTGGCAGTGGTGCTTACTTTTATTTCTTTTGCTCTGATAAACAATACGATAAGACTGGCTATCTACTCGAAACGCTTCCTCATTCATACGATGAAACTAGTAGGGGCGAGTTGGGGATTCATCCGAGGGCCATTCCTTCGAAAGAATGTATGGAGCGGAATACTGGCAGCCATCGTTGCCGATTCCGTATTGATGGGAACCGCCTATTGGGCCGTGACGTATGAACAAGAATTGCTTCAGGTCATCACGCCCGAAGTCATGTTGATTGTCTGTGCAAGCGTATTGGTATTTGGAATTGTAATAACGTGGCTATGTGCTTATTTCTCCATGAATAAATATTTGAGAATGAAAGCCAACAGCCTGTACTATATTTAGCGGATGGCGAACGGCTGATTGCAAACCTGTGTTTGTGTGTGGTTAGCATCCGTAACGCCCGGCTGATAGATTAAGGGAATGATTGTAATTAGTAATTTGTAATTAAATAAACTATGTCTGACAAGCAGAAATTTGCCTTTGATAAAGTGAACTTTATCTTGCTCGCGATAGGGATGGCGATTGTTATTATCGGCTTTCTATTGATGACGGGACCAACATCGTCCGAAACCTCTTTTGAACCCGATATTTTCAGTGTACGCAGAATCAAGGTAGCGCCGGTCGTTTGCCTGTTTGGCTTCTTGTCTATGATTTACGCTGTATTACGCAAACCTAAAACACAAAAAACAGAAGAATAAAGATGGGGGACTTAACGACATTTGAGACGATTATTATTGCTATTGTAGAAGGATTGACAGAGTTTCTTCCGGTTTCTTCTACGGGACACATGATTATTACGCAAAACATTTTAGGAGTAGAAAGTACTGAATTTGTAAAAGCGTTTACTGTCATTATCCAGTTTGGCGCGATTCTTTCAGTGGTTTGTCTTTATTGGAAGCGTTTTTTCCGGTTGAACCATACACCGGCTCCTGCGGGTGCTTCCGCTTTGAAGTGTTTTCTGCATAAATTCGATTTCTACTGGAAATTACTGGTAGCTTTTATTCCTGCCGCCATTTTGGGATTCCTGTTCAGCGATAAGATAGACGAGATGCTGGAGAGTGTAGCAATAGTGGCAGTGATGTTGGTGATCGGTGGTATATTCATGTTGTTCTGCGATAAGATTTTTTCGAAAGGAAGCGAAGATACAGTGCTGACAGAAAGAAAGGCATTCAATATCGGTTTGTTTCAGTGCATTGCCATGATACCGGGGGTATCCCGTTCGATGGCTACCATCGTCGGAGGTATGGCCCAGAAGCTGACTCGCAAAGATGCTGCCGAGTTTTCATTCTTCCTTGCCGTGCCAACCATGTTTGCGGCAACCGGTTACAAGGTGTTGAAACTATTCTTAGATGGTGGTACGGAGATTCTTCTCAACAATATGCCGGCACTTATTATAGGTAATGTAGTAGCTTTTATTGTCGCTTTGCTGGCTATCAAGTTCTTTATTAGCTTTGTTACGAAATATGGCTTTAAGGCGTTTGGCTGGTATAGAATTATTGTTGGCGGAACCATTCTGGTAATGCTGCTGCTTGGATACAACTTAGAAATTGGCTGATGAATTTTAAAAAGGGAGAAGTACTGTTTTTCAATAAACCTTTCGGATGGACTTCATTTAAAGTAGTAGGGCACGCCCGCTATCATATTTGCCGTCGGATCGGAGTGAAAAAACTAAAAGTCGGGCATGCCGGAACACTGGACCCTCTTGCAACAGGGGTGATGATTGTATGTACAGGCAAGGCAACCAAACGAATAGAAGAGTTTCAATATCATACGAAGGAGTACGTAGCAACGTTGCGCTTGGGCGCTACTACCCCGTCATACGATTTGGAACATGAAATAGATGCCACCTACCCTACCGAGCATATCACAAGGGAACTGGTGGAAGAAGTGCTGACGCACTTTATCGGTGCCATCGATCAGGTCCCCCCTGCCTTCTCTGCCTGTATGGTAGACGGCAAGCGTGCTTATGAACTGGCCCGGAAAGGAGAAGAAGTCGAACTAAAAGCAAAACAGCTTGTTATCGACGAGATTGAATTGCTGGAATGTCGCCTGGATGATCCGGAACCGATGATTCAAATCCGTGTTGTATGCAGCAAAGGGACTTATATCCGTGCCCTGGCCCGCGACATCGGCGAAGCACTCCATAGCGGAGCTCACCTGACAGGATTGATCCGTACCCGTGTAGGTGATGTCCGGTTGGAAGACTGTCTGAATCCCGAACACTTTAAAGAGTGGATCGACGGACAGGAGATAGAAAATGAGGAAGAAAATAATTAACGTAATAAGGAATAGATATGAAATTATCACAATTCAAATTTAAGTTACCCGAGGATAAGATCGCTCTACATCCTATGAAATATAGAGATGAGTCGCGTTTGATGGTATTGCATCGTAATACAGGTAAGATTGAGCACAAGATGTTCAAAGATGTGTTGGACTACTTTGATGATAAAGATGTGTTTATATTCAATGATACGAAGGTGTTTCCTGCCCGCTTGTACGGTAACAAGGAGAAGACAGGTGCTCGTATCGAGGTATTCTTGTTGCGTGAGTTGAATGAAGAACTTCGTTTGTGGGACGTATTGGTTGATCCGGCACGTAAGATACGTATCGGTAACAAGCTGTATTTCGGTCCGGACGATTCAATGGTGGCTGAAGTGATTGATAACACCACTTCTCGCGGACGTACGCTCCGTTTTCTTTATGACGGACCTCATGACGAGTTCAAAAAGGCACTGTATTCTCTGGGTGAAACTCCACTCCCCCACTCTATTATCAACCGTCCCGTAGAACCGGAAGATGCTGAACGCTTCCAGTCTATTTTTGCAAAGAACGAGGGTGCGGTGACTGCTCCGACTGCTAGTTTGCACTTCAGCCGTGAGTTGATGAAACGTCTGGAAATCAAAGGTGTGGACTTTGCATATATCACTTTGCACGCTGGTCTGGGTAACTTCCGCGACATCGACGTAGAGGACTTGACGAAGCATAAGATGGATTCGGAACAAATGTTTGTAAACGAAATGGCGGTGAAAACCGTGAATCGTGCCAAAGATAACGGTAGAAATGTATGTGCGGTAGGTACGACAGTGATGCGTGCTATTGAAAGCGCAGTCAGCACTGACGGACATCTCAAGGAATTTGAAGGATGGACGAACAAGTTTATCTTCCCTCCGTATGAATTTACCGTAGCCAATTCAATGATTTCCAATTTCCACATGCCGCTTTCTACCTTACTGATGATTGTAGCTGCTTTTGGTGGTTATGACCAGGTGATGGATGCTTATCATGTAGCATTGAAAGAAGGTTACCGTTTCGGCACGTATGGAGATGCAATGCTGATTTTGGACAAATAATGGCAAAAGTTTATCTGGGACTCGGCACTAACCTTGGGGATAAAGAACAAAATCTTCGGGATGCCGTGCAGAAAATAGAAGAGCAGGTAGGGAAAATCGTTTCCCTGTCTGCTTTTTACATAACTGCCCCTTGGGGATTTTCTTCCGATAACAGTTTCCTGAATGCAGCGGTTTGTGTAGATACCGAATTGGCTCCCATAGACGTTTTACAGAGAACGCAGGCGATTGAACAGGAATTGGGACGTACGAAGAAATCCGTCAACGGCATATATAGCGACCGCCTGATTGATATTGATCTGTTGCTTTATGATGATTTGATACTTTCCACCACTTCTCCTTCAGGAGCAAAGTTAATCCTCCCCCATCCGTTGATGGCAGAACGTGACTTCGTCATGAAACCACTGGCGGAAATTGCTCCCGGATTAGTGCATCCGGTACTTGGAAAAACGATAAAGGAGCTTACTTCTTCTTTTTCTCCGCAATAAAGACCGGTAAATAGGCAATGCATCCTATCAATACTGCATACAGCAAATGAATCTCCTGAAACGGCTTATCGATGAAATGGCAGACAATGGCATAGATGGCAATCGTGAAGCCTATATAAAGAGCCAGCACCAAAAGCGTTTTTAATTTCTTATTTAGAATCATTATAAATCTATTTATGTGTTAAATATAGGGCAAAGATACTCATTATCTCCGAAATCTCTTTATCTTTGTACCCGAAATGAAAGTGTGGACAGATTTGAGTAGCTTGCAACCACGGAAAAAAATGCTAAAACACGTCTGATTGACGCCTTTCGGTTTATCCTTTGCAGCACTCGCCTCTCCTACTCTCTCTCATTTTTTAATTTTCAATTTTTAATTCTTAATTTAAAAAGATGGGATACTTATTTACATCCGAATCGGTGTCAGAAGGACACCCCGACAAGGTAGCCGATCAAATATCGGATGCCGTGCTTGACAAACTGTTGGCTTACGACCCCAGTTCGAAAGTAGCTTGCGAAACACTAGTGACTACCGGACAAGTGGTGCTAGCGGGTGAAGTGAAAACTAAAGCGTACGTTGACCTCCAGCTCATCGCGCGCGAAGTGATTAAGAAAATCGGTTATACCAAAGGAGAGTACATGTTCGAAAGTAACTCTTGTGGCGTACTTTCCGCTATTCATGAGCAAAGTCCCGATATCAACCGTGGTGTAGAGCGTCAGGACCCGATGGAACAGGGTGCAGGCGACCAGGGTATGATGTTTGGCTACGCTACCAATGAAACGGAAAACTACATGCCGCTTTCTCTTGATCTGGCACACCGCATTCTGCAAGTGCTGGCCGACATTCGTCGTGAAGGAAAGGTGATGACTTACCTCCGCCCCGATGCCAAAAGCCAGGTTACTATTGAATATGATGACAACGGAACTCCTGTTCGCATCGATACAATCGTTGTTTCTACGCAGCATGATGACTTTATCCAACCGGAAGATGATTCTCAAGCTGCCCAGCTGAAAGCTGACGAAGAAATGCTGTCTATCATCCGCCGTGATGTGATCGAGATTCTGATGCCTCGTGTCATTGCTTCTATCCATCACGATAAAGTGTTGGCGCTGTTCAATGATAAAATCATTTATCATGTGAATCCTACGGGCAAGTTCGTAATTGGTGGTCCTCACGGAGATACCGGTTTGACAGGTCGTAAGATTATCGTTGATACTTATGGTGGTAAAGGTGCTCACGGTGGTGGTGCTTTTTCCGGAAAAGATCCTAGCAAGGTAGACCGTAGCGCAGCTTATGCAGCACGCCATATCGCTAAGAATATGGTAGCGGCAGGCGTAGCAGATGAAATGCTTGTGCAGGTGAGCTATGCTATCGGTGTGGCTCGTCCGATCAATATCTTTGTAGATACTTATGGCCGTTCCCACGTCAACATGACGGATGGTGAGATTGCCCGCGTTATCGATCAGTTGTTCGATCTACGCCCGAAAGCAATCGAAGAACGTCTGAAGCTTCGTAATCCTATTTATCAGGAAACAGCTGCTTACGGTCACATGGGACGTGAACCGCAAGTGATAACGAAGAAATTCTTCTCTCGCTACGAAGGGGACAAAACTGTGGAAGTGGAACTCTTTACATGGGAGAAACTCGACTACGTAGATAAAATCAAGGCTGCTTTTGGTCTGTAAAATAGCCTGAAAGCGAGCTTAGCTCATTAGGTAAGAGCCACAATCTCAACTCCTTTTAGTAGGATATGAGGTTGTGGCTCTTGATTTTAAATAAGTTATATTTAAATAAATATCTTTTGGATATTAAACTTCTTTTGCCGGAATTTGCTACTTTTGACCTGTAAATAAACGGACTGCCTAATGAAAACAAGATGTTGTTATCCTAAACGCTATTTATTGTTGTTCTTTAGTTTACTTGTCAGCGTAGGTAGCATTCTGATGTCTGTCTCTCTATCTTCCTGCTCTTCTTCGGTGAAGAGTCCATTGCTACTATCTGCTGACTCATTGATGGAAATATATCCTGATAGTGCATTATCCATTTTGGAATCAATTTCCTCCCCACAGAAATTACCACGTGCTGACAGAGCACTTTATGCGCTATTGCTTACGCAAGCAAGGCATAAAAATTATATTGCTTTAGGAGATGACTCGCTGATAAAAACGGCTGTTGAATACTATGGTGATAAGAAGAAAAGTGTACGTGCTGCAAAAGCTCATTATTATTGGGGAGCTACTTATGGTGAGAAGGGGTATACTTCATTTGCTGTAGACGAGTATCTGACGGCAATTCGGTTGATGCCTGTTAGGGATGAATTCTTAGCAATGATTTATGATAATCTTGCGGACTGTTATGAAAAAGATGAATTAGATAATGTAGCAATGGAAGCTTATCGCGCTGCTTATCAGATATTAAAAGGAAAAAGTGGACAAATATATCCAATGCGAGGTATTGCGCGTATGTTTTTGTTGCAAAATAGGAAGGATAGCGCATTGTTTTATTATCAGCAAGCGCTTGATTGTGCATTGGCGGATAAAGACTCTAGCTTGATAGGGGCTCTTTATCATGATTTTGCTATGGTTTATAATGAAAAAAAAGATTATATTCTGGCAAATCAATATGTATCGAAGGCAATTATGATACAAGGGGAGGGTGCTGTTAATGCTTGTTTGTCAAAAGCCCAAATTATGTTGAACTTGAATCAGCTTAATTCTGCCAGCTATTTTTATAATAAGAATATGAGCCAACTTGATATTTATGGAAAAGCCGTTTGTTATGATGGAATGTATCAAATAGCAAAGAAAAAAGGGGAGTGGAAAGTTGCAACAGAGAATATGGATATATACAAAGTTCTTTATGATTCAATTCAGATAATGACCGATAATGAGGAACTTAATCGGCTTATGGATAAACATCAATTAGAAGAGCATAAAAGGTTATTGTCAGAACATGCTAAAACGTTGGTTTTTACTTTAGTTGCTGTATTTTTCTTTTTGATGATTATATGTGTCTTTTGTTTTATGTGGAATGATAGAAAAAGAAAGAAGTATTATATAGCTTTGCAACATGAATTAACTCAAAAGAGAGTCGATACTATGCTGTTGAAAGACGAAGAGGTTTCAGAATCTAATAAAGAGTATATAGATAAGAAAAGGTCAGAGTTGACAGAACAACAAATCCAATTGTGTGTATCGGTACTGAAAACTACCGATTGCTACGATCAATTAGAGACATTGGAAAAGGCAACTCCTAAACAGTTGTTGGCGATGCGTAGTTTGAGGAAGGATATACGTTCTACTATTTCTAATGCATTTGTTGATGTGATGGTAAATTTGAAAGAGCGCTACCCAACATTGACTGGTGATGATGTCTTTTATTGTGTCCTTTCATTGCTTTATTGTTCAAAAACTGTCATGATGGAGTTGATGGATGCAACTTCAGATGCTCTTAAAACACGTAAAAATCGCATAAAGAATAAAGTCGATGCTCAACTTTTCGAACGTGTATTTGGAGCTGATAATCAGTGATATGTAATGCTTAATCTCTGCTTATCTTTTTTTTAAATAGGGTCTTGTTACCATTGTTACCACGTAAAAATCGTTTCTTTTGCTGCATCTGTGTATTTTTGGAGCTAAATTTTAAACCCATTTATTATGAAAGCTAAATTTTTACCTCTTTTATTGTTGGCTATTTTACTTCAAGTAAGTATGTTCTCTTTTGCGAATGAAATGACATCTGCGCGTCGAATCAGACTAAAAAATAAAACTGAGGTACAACATCGGTCTATCCCTGTTACTCCTGATGCTTGTATTGAAAACTCATTGTTGTCTATTGACCTTCTTTCTACTGTTCCTACTGTAACTGTAATTATAAAGAATGCAGAAACAGATGAAGTTGTTTATACATCTACTGATTTAAATGTAGATAAGGTTTATATTGATCTTACAGGTGAGGAGAAAGGTAAATATACTTTGGAGATACAACTTCCAAAGGAGGCTTTTACTGGAGATTTTGAATTAGAATAAATCTTTAACACACAGGCATTATGGAAACGAAACTTCTATTCTTTTTATTGTCAGGTATTTTATTCCAATCAAATATAGGTATATATGATGGAGCAAACCGAGAAATGTCAGGTTACTTTGAAGATTGCTATTCAAATGCACTCGCATTCTATTTCTATTTTTCCTAATAACTTCTGGAGGAGTTCGTAGATGTTGCTTAGTTGGCATTTACATTAACTGTTATTATGACTATTCCAAAAATGTAGAATGGGATGAATAATTAATTTATCCTGTTAGATGGATATTGTCATTATGTATTTGGGTAAAAATACTTTTCTGAGTTTTCTCTCTTAAATAAAAACAAATCTAAATTTAACCAAGATGAAAGAAAAATTATTGATTTTGGGAGCAATGGTGGCTTTGTGCTGCTCTTGTGCGGGGAATTCTGTATTATTAGATACGGAATCCGAATTGAACGGCTTGAACAATGAGTATGAGATAGGTACGTTGGAAGTGAGTGATAATGGTCTAAAATGCGAAACTTTGGGTGATGAAGATTCTATTCAGGTTTTGAAGGACAATTATATCGCGGAAATTATGGGACGTATGGAAGTTGCTAAAGAGAAGGTAATGCGTACGGCTTATGGTGCAACATCGCCTAGGGTCGGAGTTTTCAGGGTTGGTTCTTGTGGTAATTACAAGTATTTATCAATAAAAATTGATTGTGAAAACGGAAATAGTAAAACTAGCGTAAGTGGTAATGTTGGAGATACGTATGTTGATGGTGGAGATAATATGCGTCTCGAATTTTGTATGGTGGATGCGGGATTTCGTTATCCGGGGGGAGTCTTTTTGTTTGAGGATGTACCTTTAGAGACCATGACATTGGTCCGTTATCATGATACGGAAGATGGTGGTCATAATGGCGTGTGGTCTGATGATCCTAATTATTATGATGTAATGCATATTTCTGGAATGTCTAAATTAGATTCTAATGCTACATTGGCATGGAATATAAATAGGAATATGACTAAATGGGGCGATATTCCAGTGGGACCTGCAGGTATTAATTATGGGGTCATTGCTCCTGCTGAAATGGCTTCAGGTAATTTGTATTTTGATGATGAAGATCATAATAATAAGAATTGGGCACAAGTTTGGTTAGGACCCCAAAACCAATATGAACCGCATGGTACATATTATGGAGTCCAGCTGGATCGAAATACAAGATATCACGTATGCCTTAATACGGATAAAACTAATTTCACAAAATTGGTGCGATCAGCTATCTAATTATTAATTTGTTTATAATCAATTCTTATTTATGCGAATCAGTAGTTGAACTCTGATTCCTTGTTTTAGAAAATTAGATAAATG